>Ga0209611_10000455_pt1 | contig 60372 bp, 52 predicted proteins | sample S1TSphgellanicum_3_FD_187693 | JGI IMG/M metagenome (GOLD analysis project Ga0209611, IMG submission 187693) | Host-associated microbial communities from peat moss isolated from Minnesota, USA - S1T2_Fc - Sphagnum magellanicum MG (SPAdes) (version 2) | ecosystem: Host-associated > Plants > Peat...
TATGCTGGTCGCCAGAAGTGGCCTAACTTCCTCGCTGAAAATTGAAACACAGACTCTCTGTGATAGAAACAGGGGTTCACATGAGATTGATCTATCGGAAGATTAGAACCAGCGCCCACGTTAGCACTTGTCAAGAAGCAATCCTTTTGAGGGAAATAGTCTAGTTTTTGTCCCAAATGTGTTGGAGATTTACATTTTTATTATAAATTTTTTTCATTTTCTCAACATTCGTCTTCAATTTGGAATAATTTTAAAGGAAAAAGATGACTATAAGGGACACCTCAATAAGGGAACTTGACCCCACTTCCTTGGAGCTCTTCAAGCATCCAAGATAACCCGGGAGAAACCTTTCCTCTTGGAATTCGGCACGTTTTTCATGGGAAAGGTATCTCTTTGTTCGTGCAACTCAGTGAATTGCTTTTGGCGAACTCCTTTTATCTTTAAAAGAATGATTACTAAGAAAACTTGGAAAAGTGTGTAAAAATGGGTCTTTTCAGCAAAACAATTGCCACTTTGGGAAATATAATTTTTTAAATTGAAAGAAAAAACACTAAAGGAAATTTTCTATCAATTTAATATTTGTTCAGCTTCATCAATATCCAATTTGCATGAAATGTTTTAAAATTTGCAAAAGGTTGCCTTATGGATAAAAAAAAAGTCATGGAAGCCCAGGTCACATTTTGGTAGGAAGGCATGCGAGGTAGTTTGAAGGCATTAGAATTTGCGGAAGTTTGCAGAATGAATGAAAAGTTAAGGAACTTATCACATTTCTTTGGGAAAAGATAAAAGGTGCATAAAAATCTCATTCAAAGGCGTAGTCTCAATATTAAAATAATAATAAATGGTATACATATGAAACATGTATGAGAATAATAGCTTCTTAATATTTAATATCAAATTTTCTTTTTCTGAATTTTTTTGTCATGTGGTGACCAAAAAAAAGGGGTTACAAATCTTACACATATTTTTGTTTTTTTAATGGCATAAATTTACCATATTTCGAGGAAAAAACTTGAATTTGCTAGATTTACACCATACCATTAGTATGTGGCCAGAACATAGCAGGGTTCTCAAAAGAATCCTACTTTGCTCTAAACTTGGCTAAGTCCTCTTATGGAAGATTGCTAGTCCACATACCTCACAAAGTTTTTAAACAACCTGCTTAAGATTGATCGCATAAACAAGAATTCTGAAAACATGTAAATAATACAATTAATAAAAATTTAATCAAATGTTAAAGGACCATTACCATTTATGATAATGGGAGATTTCATCAAGTGCATCACATATGCATGAAACTAATCACCTAATTTGGGATTATATTACTTGTAATTCAAGCCTTTTGGAATTATAATTAACTTTTTAGGTGATTTGTTTTCATGCATGAGATTTAATTGTGTTATATGAAACTCAATATGTTGACCTCCTTGTACTGTGTAATAGTGTTGACATTACAAAGAATAAATCTAGGTAATAATATTAATAATTTCGTAGGTGTGGTTTATTGAATTTGAATAGAAGATTGGAAATCTTACTAAACTTTAACATAATTGTGAGGATGTGTGAAAATTATCTTCTATGATGTAATTTACAAAAATGAGGTCCCCAAATAAAGATTTAATTGATGGATCAAAAGATAACCTTTCTTGTTCGCATCATATTCATAGAATGATTAATTCAAAATGGGTAAGTGTGTTTACAAGATTGATTTAACCATAAGAATATTTCATGCTCAAGGAGACTTAGCAAATGTTATTTTGAAAATTTATTAATTTTTATAAAAAAATCTACATGTACAACTTGTGAATATATCGCGTGTTTTTGTATTATTGGCATGAGTTGAATGGCATGTTGCATCACAATCTGAACCTTGAGTTTGTGGCCAAAGCTAAAACAAAGCAAGGTGTGTAAACTTAAAAATAAGTTCAAGGCATGGGATAAACCAAGCGAATTGAAACACATTTTCACACAAAACATGAGACATGTGAAAGTCCAATGATGTCATGTGAAGCAAGTGAACAAGAGTGTGAGCAAGCAAGCATGAGCACATGGAATATTCATTGACATATTTTTTGGTGTCATAAGAATATTCTTTGATGATGTGGTCATTGTCGTGCGTTCCAAACTTACTTACCCTAAATTACCTATAATAACTAGAATAAAAATATGCAACTACAATAAAACTACTAACATCATAATGTTTTGTGACAAATTTAAATATAATGTCATGTCATGAAAATATTTGAATATTTTTTAACAAATAAATTAGCTTTCATAAGTTTGTACAAATTTTGTGCAAAATTTGATTTTCATAAGTTGATGCAAAATTTGCATGAATTTCATGTTATGATTCATATGATTGATATCTATATATATTTAATATTTTAAATAATCAAATCAATGAAACATTGTTTTTGAATGACATACATAAATATTCATATCTAATACACAAAAAACATATAATTTTATGTAAAATTACATCAAAATAATTGCACAAATTTATTTAAAATATAAATAATACATAATTCATATCAAAACATTATAAGTAGAAAAGACATATCATTCATATAGAAATAAAATATATATTTTTCATGTCACTTTTATATTTCGAAGCTCATGGATTTTGTATGGACATATTGTTTTATAATTTTCACATAAATTTTATTGAATTTTCATGATATTGAAAATTTGTGATGTTAGATTAACAATTGAAGAAATACTAAGAACTATAATCACAGGTGTTTAAAACTTTACAATCGTTTTGAAATCTATAAATTTTCCATTAAATGAACCCCTTGAATATCATGAACTAAATTTCATAATTTATCAATTATCTATTGTTGAACTTTAGATAAAATGAATGGACAATTGAAAAAAATAACATTCATATGACAATTCGCAAGCAAATCTATTAATGGGTGTTTGTGTAGTTTTTAAATTGTCTTGTTGCTTTTCTTCATATTGATTTTGCACATTTTGAACATTGTTCAAATCTTACGAATGATTGTGAATCAAATTTGGCACAATCCTTGTACCAAGGTGTCCTTAGTTTTGGATAAAATAAAAATGCATTTAGATCTTCATGAGTTTGAAATTAATGATCTTGAAATTTTGGAAAGGCCAATTCATTCTTTTTAATAATTAGTCGATTTCCATTAAATCGTTGTTGATTCATAATTTGTGCACTATGAGGAAGAATGTTGGCATAGAAAAACAAACAAAGAAAAAGAATGTCAATATGATGCATCTATGCTAACACATAGACAAGTAGACAAGCGAAGAAACGAGAAACAAATGAAAACAAAATGAAGAGATAGAGAAAGAAGAGGAGGAAGAATTTTGCAAGAGCAACAACATTGTCATCTTGACTCCTCATATGCTCTGGTTTGCAACTTTTGCTTGCTAGCCTCACTTGAAGGCAAACTTTAGTGCAAAAGAAAAGACAAAAGTCGAAAAGAGCTAGAAAGAAAAATTGGACCATTTCTTTGCATAGTTGAAGAAGCTCTATGTTCTGTTTGTTTCTTCATCGGCCTATGGTTCGTGGATTTGTACATGGTTTTTCGTGTGTGTGCAGTGCAGGTATCCAATCTTGTCAAGCAAGTTTCTCGACAACAGCATCTGAATTCTCTATAGCGGCTGCAGTGCGCTTAAAAGGTTCGTCGTTCCTCTCCCTCTTCGCTCTTTCTCTTCCCCGTCGCCCTCGTCCGTGTCCATTTCTGATTCACCGCAATCGTCTGCAAATATCTTCGAATATCTTCTTTGGTACAGATGTACGTTTGCTTTCTCCCTTGCATGCCCTTCTATGGAAAATTAAGATATCAGTTCTCGGCAGTTGATGCAAAATCCTGCAGTATTTAGTGCTTTTTCTGGAGTCGCCATTTCATTCGTGTGGTTCCATCGGAGAATTATTGTCGAATGGTGTGTGATATCTGCTAGTTCTAATGATGAGTAACATTTTCTAGACGGTTTGTTTTTCCTGTTATTGAGATGTCTTGCTTGAAGGTGATTCTGGAATTTTGATGCGTTACAGGAAAGCAAGGACAGTCAAGTGCACGAAAGAGCGAGGAAGACTGGTACAATGGCGGGGATGTTAACGGAAAATGCAATTGTGGCACTGAATAATGGTGATGTGGATCTACGTCCAATTCTTCAGGTCAGTGTATCAGTTCGTGTTATCCACAAGGTGCAATTTAGGTGTAGCTAATGGTTACTACCTTCCTATATACCTTACAAATTTGAGGTCTAAATGGAGGCTTCCTTCAATGCTTAAGCATCCTCCAAACATGCCAGTGTGTTATGAATGAGCATTTTATGACAACTTTCTTGTGCAATAATTTGGTGTGGTCGAATCTGTTAGGAGAACAGATGGATTTTGGAGAAGTTCCTGTTCAATCAATGATGTGTAAGGCTCTTGAGACTAAATTAAGCGCATTCTAATCAGACACTATGAGAATAGATTGAGTCCTCATTTATCTTCTAGATCAATTTTTGGGAGATCTTCTCTATTTGAGTAGTAAAGAGAAACAGGGAATTCTACAGCACTTGTGAAAATGTAGAAGAAGTTGTGAAGTATACTACATTGAAAGCTTGTTAAGGAAGCTATGGTAAGTGTACTTATGACTTAGCTGTTTCAACAATGAGGCATACTTTCTCTGGTAAGCCAGCCGGCCCTATAATTCATGCAGTGATTATCTGTGCAGGAGTTGATACATTGAACAAAGCGGTGAGTGAAGTCTGGAAGTTGCAAACTGATGTATTGTTTAAGACTTGCTTCTTACCACGGTGTTTTTCTTGATGCAGGTCATGGATGTTCGACAGATAGGAAACCCTCAAAGTACACAGGAGCGTTACCGCTTGGTCCTTTCAGATGGCATCCATTTGCAGCAAGCCATGTTGGCTACGCAGCTGAATGAAAAAATCAAGAAAGCAGTCAAAGGCTCCATGGTGCAACTTCTTGAGTACATCTGCAATACTGTGCAGAATCGAAAGTATGCCTTATTTGTTGATCTCTACAGAAATGAGGGTTGTGTTTGTGCATTAGGTTGACGTTTATATGATCTGTCACTTACTCTGGCTATGAGATCTTTGCTTCCAAATCTTTATTTGGTTCATGAATGTATTGCAGGATCATTATCATTTTGGATATGGAGATTGTTGCTTCCAGAGAAGAGATAGTAGGAGATCCAAAGCTTTTGGGGGCAGGACAAGAGCAACAAGCAACGGGAACAGGTTCAAACCTCCTACAGCAGCCGGAAAAGTCAATCAGAGCCAGTGCAGCTTAAGGTCAGGGCTTGCCACAACAAGCAGCTCCATGTATCAATGCAGGATATAGACCAGATGTTGCAGGTGCAGGTTCTGTAGCTGGGAGTCACTCTGATGGCTGGTAATAATGTCACTAAGGTGGCAGGAGCGTGTAATCCCTACACTGCTGCAGCGTCTGGGGTTAAGACTGACTTTGGGCCTTCCAAAGACCATCTATGGTTGGAGGAGATGGAGACGATACTCAGCAATTGTGGATTATGACTCTCAATAAGGCAGCATCACGGCGCATAGAAATTTGATTGGATGATCCAAGATCTGAGATCTGGGTTGCAGGTTTGTGGAGTACATTGGCCCCATTCATTAGGGTGATGGCCCATAACTTCCTGCCATTTTCATGGATTTTGATGTTTTCAATTGTTCATAATGTGTTAAACAAAATGAAACACAAACATAGTCTACAATGCAAGTAGTACATGAGTTCGGGTATGTCCCTTGGACCCTTAGCAATGGCCACTTGTAACGTATTCCTGAGATTTTGTGAAAGCTCTTGAGTAATGACAAATCCTTTAAGATTCTGATGAACAAGAAGTTGTGCACCAAGTGAAGGACCAATACTTGAAGAAAAAGTGCCACTGGAATTTGGGTGTCATTTTGATATTTGTTTAACTTCATCAATATCCAATTTATATGAAATGTCTTAACAATTTGCAAAAGGTTGTAGAATGGATGAAAGGTCAGGGCAACTTGATCACATTCCTTCGAGAAAAAAAGAGAGGGCATGAAAGTTTCATTTAAAACCATAGTCACAATATTGCAAAAATAATAAGTTATATATGCATGAGAAAACAACTTCTTCTCAATACTTAAAATTGACAATTTAAAATGACATTGTGAAAAGATCTAAATAATATAATTAAATCAAATCAAATGTTGAGGGACCATCATCATTGACAACAATGGGAGTCTTTAGCAAATGTATCACACATAAATGAAATCAATCACCTAATTGGGGACTATAGTGAAAACACTCCCACAAACCCAAGGAGCATTTTCACTAGGAAGATTCCTAAGGAATTATGGTTGTTGGAATGAACTTTGAAGAATAAAGTGATTTTTATATCATTGAAAAAGTTAGTTAGATTTAAGAAGCTTATTCTAAAGATCAAATTTATTAATATTTAGTGGCAAGTGGCATTTAGTACCAATTTTTTCATATCATCTCCACTCATGATTTGGGATGAACATTTTGTTTTGCTCCATTTAACCACCCTTTCCATGGAATGGGTAATTCTTTTCTTTTCTTTTTTAATTGGGGGGGGGAGAAGAAGCATATGCAAAGCTTCCACATCCTTGTAGACACAAATCTAGCAATTTCAAAGATTGTACAAAGATCACATTCCCATGATTGGATAAAAGGAGAAGAAAAACAATGGGCCTACTAAGTACCTAATACGTTCCCATGAATTTTAACAGGGGTAGCAGTGGCATCAAATAGACAAATTGCATGAGAAATAGGCGATTCCTTCTCTTTGTCCAGGAAAAAAAAACGAGACTAAAAATAAAATATGTTCTGAATTTTTGTAGAAGGAAAAACCACACACAGAAAACCTGCTGTTTTTCAAAATCAAGAAAATACGAACAAACAAGAGATTCAGTAAAAGTGAAAAAATGGACCCTGGGATTTCAGTATTTTAGGGTTTGGCGCTTTTCAATAAACGCTCTTTAAACACGCATCCCAACAAACTGAAATTTTGGTTTCCCGCAGTTTTCCCGCGGTTTTTCGTCTCCCCGATTGTTGCTTCTCCTTCCGTGCTCATACACGCACAATGGCCTAGGGTTTGTTGCTTTGTAGATGGTTTGTCGTGTTTGTGCAGTGCAGGTATATCCAATCTTGTCAAGCAAGTTTGTCGACGACAGCAGCTGAATTCTCTGTAGCTGATGCAGTGCGCTTAAAAGGTTTGTCGTTCTTCTTCCCCTCGCTCTTCCCCTCCCAGCTCGTCCTCGTCCATTTCCATCTCTGATTTAAGTTATGCACCTCCTGCGTCTGCAACTATATTCTTTGGCACGGACGTACGGTTTTACTTTGTCACTTGCACGCTCCTCCATGGAAATTTAAGATATCAGTTCTCGGCAGTTGATGCAAAATCCTGCAGTATCCAGTGCGCTTTTCAGAGTCATCATTTCATTCTTGTGGTTACATTGGAGAATTAATGTAGCAGAGTGTGACTTCTACTTGTTCTTCTGATGCGTAGTAGTTTCTACATGGTTTTTTTTTTGTTTTTTTGTTTTTGAGGTGTCTTGCTTGAAGGTGATTCTGGAAGTTTGATACATTATAGGAAAGTAAGGACAGTCAAGTTCAGCAAAGAGCGACGAAGACTGGTACAATGGCGGGGATGTTGACGGAAAATGCAATTGTGGCACTGAATAACGGTGATGTGGATCTACGTCCAATTCTTCAGGTCAGTGTATCAGTTCGTGCGATCTACAAGGTGTTATTTATGCAGCTAATGGTTACCAGCTTCCTATTTATCTTATAGGTTTGAGGTGTAAATGGAAGCTGCCTTCAAACATGCCATTGTATGATGCACGAGCATTTTACCACAACTTTCTTGTGTGTTAGTCTGGTGTAGTTGTATCTGTTAGGAGAATAGTTGGATTTTGGATAAGTTCCTGTTTAATTAACGATGTATTCATAGAAAGCTTGTGCATGAAGCTCTTGTGAGTAAATTAAGTGGATTCTAATCAGACACTAGGAGGATAAATTGAGTCCTAATTTATCTTCTAGACAAAATTTGGGAGATCTCCTTGATTTAAGTAGTAAAGAGGATTATAGAATCTACAGCACTTGTGGAGGTGTACAAGAAGACGGTGAAGTCTACTACATTGAAAGCTTGTTAAGGAAGCTATAAGTACCTATGACTATGTGTTTCAACAGTAAGGCATGTTGTCTCTTGTAAGTTAGTCAACCCTATAATTCATACAGTGATTACCTGTGTAGGAGTTGATCTAGTGAACAAAGCAGTGAGTGAAGTCTGGAAGGTGCAAACTAGTGTACCATTACAGAATTGCTTCTTACCATGGTATTTTGTTGATGCAGGTCATGGACATTCGACAGATAGGAAATGCTCAAAGTACACAGGAGCGTTATCGCTTGGTTCTTTCAGATGGCATCCATTTGCAGCAAGCCATGCTGGCTACACAGCTAAATGAGAAAGTCAAGAATAATCTAGCTGTCAAAGGCTCCGTGGTGCAACTTCTTGAGTACATCTGCAATACTGTGCAGAATCGAAAGTATGCCTTATTTGTTGATCTCTACAGAAATGAGGGTTGTATATGTGCATTAGGTTGATGTTTATATGATCTGCTATTTGCTCTGGGTATAAGATCTTTGTTTCCAAATCTTTATATGGCTCGTGATTGCATTGCAGGATCATTATCATTTTGAATATGGAGATTGTAGCTTCTAGAGAAGAGATTGTAGGAGATCCAAAGCTTTTGGGGGCAGGACAAGAGCAACAAGCAGCAGGACCAGGTTCAAACCTCCAACAGCAGCAGCAAAAGTTACCTGGAGCCAATGGAGCTTCAGGTCAGGGCTTGCCTCAACAAGCAGCTCCATGTACCAATGTAGGATATAGACCAGATGTTGCAGGTGTGGGTCCTGTAGGTGGGAGTTACTCTGATGGGCGTGGAGGAGGGAGTAAAGTCCCTCAGGTGGCAGGAGCATATAATCCCTACACTGCTGCAGTTTCTGGGGTTAAGCCTGACTCTGGGGGCTTCCAAAGATCACCTATGGGTGGAGGAGGTGGGGGTGTTATTCAGCAAGCTCAGCCACAGAACACCTTTGGAAGAGCTAGTGTTGCACCTCCTTATCAGCCTACCCCTGCTTATTCAAATAGGGGACCAATTGCTAAGAATGAAGCACCTGCCAGAATTGTGCCCATTGCTGCCTTGAATCCATACCAGGGTCGGTGGACTATTAAGGCAAGAGTGACAGCCAAAAGTGAGGTCCGCCGTTTTCACAATGCTAAGGGAGATGGCAAGGTGTTCTCCTTTGACCTTTTGGATGCTGACAAAGGGGAGATCCGAGCTACTTGCTTCAACAATGTTGTGGATCAGTTTTATGACAGTATTGATGTGGGCAGGGTGTACTTGGTTTCAAAGGGTTCTCTGAAGGCAGCACAGAAGAGTTTTAATCATTTGAAGAATGACTGGGAAATATTTCTAGAGTCTTTGTCCACAGTGGAGCCTTGCTTTGAGGAGGATGGATCAATCCCTCAGCAGCATTTTGACTTCAGGCCTATCAGTGATATTGAAAGTGTTGACAATAATGCAATGGTTGATGTCATTGGAATTGTTGTGTCAATCAATCTCTCAAGTACTATTATGCGCAAGAATGGTGTTGAGACTCATAAGAGAACTTTGCAAATCAAGGATAGGTCTGGTCACAGTGTGGAAATCACAATGTGGGGGAGTTTTTGTCATAAGGAAGGCCAGCAGCTACAGGATCTCTGTGACTCTGGCCAGAACCCTGTCCTGGCTGTGAAGGCGGGCCGAGTCAGTGATTTCAGTGGCAAGTCAGTTGGAACAATTTCAACTACACAGCTGCTTATAGATCCTGATATATCAGCAGCACATCAGCTGCGGGATTGGTTTGATCGTGAGGGACGACATTCAGTTTCCCATTCAATTTCCAGGGAAGGTGGAACTGGCATGCGTGCTGAGCTCCGCAAAACAGTATCTTCAATCAAAGATGAAGGGCTAGGCAGAGCAGAGAAGCCTGACTGGATAACAGTAAGAGCCACTGTATTTTACATCAAGCCAGATAACTTCTACTACACTGCCTGCCCACTTGACAATGGTGGTAAGCAGTGCAACAAGAAAGTGACCAACAATGGTGATGGCACATGGCGGTGTGATAGATGTGATCGCCATGTACCTGAGTGTGACTATAGGTCAGTCTCTAGCACTCCCTAGTACATATAACACACTGTCCTATTGACTAAGCCTGGTATCTGTTGAATGATGGGGACCTTTATCTAAAAAATTTAGAGCACTGTGAAAGTTTGTTGACATCTGTATGTGCTCCACCTAAATGCAGGTAGACATCGCCAATGAGTACATGTCCTTATTAAATTCTGTACCTTGTTGTGTTGCTATTCAGAACTTAATCAATTGGCTGCAGGTATTTGCTTAACATCCAAGTGCAAGATCACACTGGTCCAACATGGGTTACAGCCTTCCAGGACGTTGGTGAGGAGATTATGCAACACCCAGCAAAAGAGCTTTTTATGTGGAGCCAGAATGACAACCAAAAATTCATCGAAGCCATACAGAAGCTGACGTTTACAAAGCACCTCTTTAAGCTGAAGGTGAAAGAAGAGATGTACAATGATGAGCAGCGGGTGAAATCAACAGTGGTCAGGGCAGATCGTATTGACTGGGTTGCAGAGAGTAGGCTCACGATAGATTCAATCACAAAGCTTAATCGAGGAGAAGCTGTTGATATGCCAATGGGTACTGCAACCAATGTTGGTGGTACATATCCATCTGTGACACCTGGGTTTGGTGGGCTGTCATATGGTATGAGTACCAGTGCAGGCACAGAAGGAGGGATGAACCATGGTAGTGCATATGGAGAGAATGGAACTGGCACTGGTGGATATGGAGGGAGTACTATTGGCACAGGTGCCAGTAGGTATGGAGGGAGTGGAGCTGGTGCTGGTGGATATGGAGGTAGTGCTGTTGGCACTGGTGCAAATGGGTATGGAGGAACTGGAGCTGGTGGATACAGAGGGCATGCAGCTGGTGCTGGTGGGTATGGAGGAAGTGGAGCTGGTGCTGGTGGATATGGAGGTAGTGCTGTCGGCACTGGTGCAAGTGGATATGGAGGTAGTGCTGTTGGCACTGGTGCAAGTGGATATGGAGGGAATGGGTTTTCCACCACTGCTGCTGGATTTGGTGGGGGTTATGCTGGGAATGGAAATGCTAGCAGCTATGGAGGAGGCAGTGGTGGTGGCAGCACTACTCAGTGCTTCAAGTGTAAACAGGAAGGTCACTTTGCAAAAGAATGTCCAAATGAGAACCGTGGAGGTCAAGCTGGGTCCACCTATGCTGGCAACAGTGGTTATGGTGGTGGCTATGGAGGTGGTGGCTATGGTGGTGGGGCTGCTTCATCTAACAACTGCTACAAATGTGGGCAAGGTGGCCACTTTGCTAGGGACTGCCCAAGTCAAGGAGGAGGTGGAGGTGGGGGATATGGTGGGAGAAGCTCTGGTGGAGGGGGTGGTTATGGCAGGCAAAGTGCTGGCTATGGGGGAGGTTATTGAACAGTCTTATCAAAGTGAGGGCTTTTTCAATTGGAGATAATGCTCTGCCAACAACTGTAATTGAATGATTCTGTACCGTACAACATTTTATTCTCATTGAGAGGTGCAGGAAGCCATGAAGAGGGATGCATGGGTATTAGCAGAGGCAAGTGAGAGCTGCAGCAATTACGATAATTGTTTTCCAGTAAGATGCCATTCCTGTCCACATATTGAGGCTGTCTTGTACAGTCTGCACAGCTGTACTGCAAGCACACTTAAAACTGTTCCTTGCAGGAGTTTGTTGCTATTGGTTTGTGTGTGGCTGTACAAGCCATAACATGCTGTGTAGGCGCTTGTTGACAGCATCATGTACAGGTCTAAATTTTGGGTCCAAGTACTGCTTCTGCTTGCAGTAATGCTAGATTTAGCCACCACATCTGATCAGGTTCAACTTGATGGATGGTGAGTTCCATTGTTATATGGACACTCTTCTGTGCCGGAAAGCAAAATTTGTAACATAGGATTTTGCAAGAGAATAGGCATTTGTTCCTTCCCTGAAAACTCATTACAAGATGTTTGGCCATGTTTAAGTGTCAGAATTAGGTGAATAGAAACTTTTCGCATTGTAAAAGATGTGCATACCTACTTAGCTATCAAAATCTCTATAATTCTTTTGCCTTAATGATGGTTTTCTGTTTTCTCCTTCAATCCTGACTGTATTATTGCTTCACACTTTTGCTTTTGAGGCCTTACTAATTGCAACTCCAAACAAAGTACAGTGATTTGGAACTTCATATCTTGGGCAACAACTACTGAGAGATAAATGAGAGACACAAGACCTTGCATAAACCTGGTGGTTATTGATTTTGTATTCTTGGAATTGCTGACAATCCTAGCTATACAACCTTTGCCTCCTGTCTCAAGTATACACCAGCGAAAAATGAATTTTGTGTATGGAATAAAACAATCCTATGCTTAGTAATCATCTTCCTCCTCTCCAGGAATCCAAGGGCGAAGCAAGGACTCCACAGTTATCCGCCGAGCTGTGCTTAGCATGAAGATGAAAAATCGGCACCCATCAATCTTGTACTCCTCGAGTGGATTCATGTGGCCAAAGCATCGCACATTCACCTATCAAAATCCCACAATCCACCAAGCTCTAAGCTAAAATAGATGTATTCAGCATTTTGGTGATGATTTTTGGATGCTGCAAGAGGACCAAGTAGTCTGGAAATAAACAGTACTTACAGCAGAACGGAGGCGATTCATGTTGACAAGGTGATCTCTCCAATACCAATCCAATGCATTCAAAGCCAATGCTCTCTGTCACATTCCCTCCCCCAATTTTGGAAAAGACTGATCAGTCCATGAGGCAAAAACTAGCAGTTTGCTGAAGCACTTGCATTGTTGATAGGTTGAGATTTGAGTACCTCCACTAGTTCAATGCGGTTATGAGATAACTGCGAAAGCTGAAGCTTCTCTTCATATGTCCCAATTAAAATGTCACCAATGTACTTGCGCAGGATGTGCACTTCCTTCTCATACTTTCCTGCCCTGAGAAAGTGCAGCAAACTTTTTTTTGTTAAAAACCAGGGCATCCCCATAGACTGGACATATACACTGATGGAATAAGCATAGTTTTTGACAACACATGCAATTCCAGGAACTGGTTTGTCCAGAAACAATATGAAGGAGAGCAGAAATACTCACGGGACAGAGTCATCAGAAGTCATTTCCAACCATCGTTTCATTGCACTGACTTTGCTGCGCAGGCCTTTAGGTCCTCCTCCAGGAGGTTTAGGAAGACCAGGCAGCACAAATGCATCCAAATTTGCCTTCTCAAATTCTCCCAGTGCAGCCACCACCATGTCTGCTGTCACATGACTCAGCACATCTGTGCACAGCCATCCACCCCATGTGCAGACAGTCTTTACTTTGGTAACTGCAGCTTATTTGTAAGCAGCATGTTTCGTCAAAGAATATATATGTGACAAAGGAGCCTCCGCTGACTCTAGACTTAGCAGAATCAGAGACTATGTGTGACAAGCTTGTGAGGGTTAAGCCTAAATTCATTTTAGCTTTTTGCCAACTCCAGACAGAAAAATACAGCAAATCCAATTTAGATGCAAGAAGACCCAACCTGAGGGAGTTTGCACATTGGGAACATCAACAGAAAATGTTCTATCTGCCAATTCATGAAACTCATTGAGTATGTTAGATATCTTCCACTTCCTTGGGGGCTGCAATAATAAACCACCATCTGTCAGCAGCTGAGGTTGCAGACTCCTCAATTGTCAGCATCAATTGCAACTAAAAGCAACCAACTCTTACACCACATGTTTCAAACTTCTCCTGTCACATGTAGCATCTTAGCTGCCCATTTGTAGTTTTGCATTAATGTCATAATCGCTCCTGTGAGACTGGATGTGGATAATCAATTCTAACAAGCCATTTCAAAATACACTAACCAGCTTCAGAGCAACAACCCCAAACAATCAGAAATCCTCTCGCATAATAATGGGTATTGCTATGTCTTGCTGCATTACACTAATATGGTTGTAGATCCTAAGTTTTATCTGACTTCTATTGAGACTGCAAATGTATGAGCTCAGAATCTCATTATTTTAGTAGCTAAAAGGCCCCTCTGTATTTGAATCTTCTCGAGCTCTACTCCTACCCTATACTGTCAGCACATGCTTACTCTATCCCTTCTTCTTATGATACATAGAACAGTGTACCTTTGATGAATCAATGTTCTGGAGAATCATTTCATCTGCCACAGCTTGCATGTACCTAGCAGGATAAGAACCTCATCAGGACTATTTTTTTCTGGATGGTCATAGCCCCACATGGCCAACACACCCTACACTTTGACACATTCACTCCTTGATGGGTGCCCAAAATGAATACATCCATGTGAGTAGATTGAGACAATTCACACAACTACAAATTAGAGGACATGAAGCAATGTGAGTTTGAGGAAAGAATAAAAAGCAACATGAATCTCAAACTAGTAAAAAAGTGAGGGACATGGTAAGCAACACTCACTTAAGAAGGCGCTGTCGACAAGAATAAGGGTCATCCAACAGCAGTGCTTGCCGAAGGGTGTACACATGCTTCCTTTGTACCTGTGTTGTGACAATGTCTATTTCATTCCCATGACTTCGTTTTAAGACATATAACTGATCATAATGTGCAACACTCAGCTTTGTGCCAGAACACAGAAATGTGGAAAAACTCATTCAAACTCACAAAAACGTGAAGAATGCTTATGATGCATCACTTGTATCTTTGAATCTGAAATTATGCACCCTTTTTTCCTGATACTGATATTTAAGTCTCTCAGAGATGACAACCCACAACAAGACTTGACCTAAAGCAGTTCCATTTTGTGTGAATTCAGTTGCACTATTTTCTTATGGCAATCCCATGCCATGGTAGAGTGAATACACAACCAACATTACCTCCATAACTTCATCAAACTCAACTAGACTTTTGCGGATGCCAAAGTAGTAGCGTTCAGCAGCTGTCTGCAATGCAAGAAGCTGCAAATGTCCAGAGATCAAAAGTTGATCAGTATAAGTTTGTCAAATAGCAATGAAATTTGTGAAATGGGGCATTCCCAAAAGTGAGAAACAAAGAGAGAACTTGCCATAATCCCAACTTCATAGCATTCTTAACATGCCTTAAGATAGCAAGTTGCAAACCAGATGCATGCCACAAAAGAACAATACACTGACGAACAGAAGGGACTACTAGCCTGCTTTGCCAGAGAGCCATATTCAAGAGGAACATTCTCCTCCAAGCCAAGTTTGAGCACAATGCTGTTTGCCCATTCCGTGTTGAACTTGCGGAACATCTCATCCTGCAGGCTGCTCTCCATTTGCAAATATTTCAGTGTTCCTGTACCTTAAGTCTCTCTATACAGGTGCAAACTGCCAGACTCTTCAAGCCCAAGTTTTACACCACATGCAGAACAAGTAACAGCGGAACTTTATGCGATATGAACCAGAACTAATGATGAAACTAACATGTGGAGGGCTTGAAAGATCTCATGTTCATCTTCCTCATGTGGAAAATTACAAAGTACTAAGATGAAATACAGAAGGAGACCTGATCATGAAGCGAGTGGATCCCGGGTCACCCTGTCTGCCTGCCCTTCCTCGTAGCTGCAGCAAGCCATCAATGACCACAAGACCAGATTAAGATAGCTCTGCTACAGATCAGGGAATTCCCCCAAAACAAATCTTCATTATAGCATGATCTAACTAGAACTACATCGCAAAAATTGAGATGAAATTACAGTAATGTAGTGTGTAAGTGAATCGTTACAATCTCCAAAGCCCTTTGTGCATTTCATGTGGAACCACACCTGGTTGTCAATACGCCGAGACTCATGCAGTGCAGTTCCAATGACATGAAGCCCACCCAAACACTTCACCTCTGCTCCTTCATTGCGGCAGTGGATCTGGCAATCCTGCAGCATGGAGAGGTAGGCAAGAGCTATAGTAGGTCCCAGAGTGATAATCTCTGCACCCTGCCCAATTGCCATCTTTTGCAGCTCACTCTCCTTTTCGGATTTAGCAAGTTCTAAGGCTACTGCTAGCCTTTCCTTTGCTTCACGATAGTTTAACTTTGCCCCATTTGGTCCACATGTATATTTTGCTGCACCCAAACATCAATCCAACTAAGTGAGCCAGATTGAACTCCTCCAGCAAAAGGTTGCAATGCATCAGAACAAAGAAAAGACATTCTTTCACTGTCCTTTCCCCAATTATTCTTGACAGGAACCAAGTTCCGGGACATGTGTGAAACAGGCCCTGAGCAAGGAAGTTGTAAGAGACAACTACCTGCAACACAGGCTCTTGCAAGCCGCGCCTGTGTGGCTGGACTTTGCTTTATCTTTGAAAGTGCCTGCACATCCATATCATGTCTTCAGCACCTGGTCTCTCTTTGTCTTAACCTGTCTAGGCAACTAAGAGTACAATCACAGCAAAGTCTTCATGCTTCTATGAGACATTCTATGATGTCAGTACTGACAATCTGATTTTGGTCATAAAATGGTGAGAACAATTAGGTCCATGGCAGTGAGAAGTTGCCCATGACTACCCACCAACTTCATCAGCCCCTGATGCTAGGTGTAGATAAGTACAACGAGCCGTGCAGGGACACCATAACATAAGTGTGTTGATAGAACTGGATCCCTCTACCATTAGAGAACAAAATAGACTATACTTTAATTTGGAGAAACAGCAGCTTACCAGTTGAGAGAGAGGGACACCATCTGTGTCAATATTGGGAGCCTCACTTGTGATGAAGCGTAGTAAGCTGTTTTCCACCAACTCCTTTGCCAACATCTTTGTCCATCCAACAAAATCAATGATCATATCAGTGCCACAAAACAGGTCTCAGAAGATCTTTGTACTCAATGGCCACTTTAAAAAATGTTCCCATGGAGGAATCCATCTCTCCATGTCCTCATAATCCTATATTGACTATCTAAGGTAGATGCTTCTGTGAACCAAAATTGAACAGCAAGACTTACTTCTGGGTTTCCCCCTAGAATGATGTCAGTTCCACGACCAGCCATGTTGGTTGCAAGGGTTATTGCATTCTTTCTGCCTGCTTGTGCGACAATCTCCGCCTCCCTAGCAGCATACTGCACCCATCATCTTCTAATGCAGTTAGATTGTTCACTACACAAAGGTCAGCTAAACATTTTTATGGCCACAATCTAAAAAGTGCCCAAAACCAATCAGCCACACCCATAATTGAAACAAAATTATTTGGCAAGGAACCTTGGGGCGAGCATTAAGAATATTGTGAGGAATATTCCATTCTCGAAGCAGGCCTGAGAGGTACTCTGACTGCTCCACACTGCAAAAGACCCATCACTGAGATAAGCTTTCATGAACCAGATACTGTAATCTGAATTGTTTGCACTACCCAAAATGGCAGAACAACAAATCTTGCACTGTTGTGTTACCTCATGTCTTCTGTACTGTGACTTCCATCAAAGAATACAAGCAGACCTAGTGTATAAAACATAATGTGCTTGCACTTGAACAAAAAAAACCTCCATTTTGATGAATCACATTCTGAACATGAAATGTAACCTGGTTGTGCCAACCAGCACTGGACGGCCTTGTGAATACATGAACTCCACCTCTTCCCTCACTCTTTCCCATTTTCCTCTTGTGGTCTGCACAAATTGCACATCATGAAAGAGCTATCATGGTTTTTCCTTACGAAAATCTATCAATACAGAGCTAGAACCAATATACCCAACACCTCAAACATGCAAAAGAACAGACAATGCCAGTAACAACATGCGTTCTCCAGAAAGCCAAGTTAGCATCATGTTCAATTCCCCGACAGTTGTGAAAGTTTAGACCTTGCACCCATTGAGTCAACAATTTCTGCATACATAGTGTCACCTCTTGTAGTGTCACAAGAGCAGCATACATATCAGTGTGCAGACAAAGCATATGATGCTATCAAGCATCATGAGGTGATCGGGACAGAAGAGTTAGCAGGTGACTGAGACAAACAGGGAATAATTGAAGTGGGAAATCTTGGCGAATGTTGGGTAAATTGGTTGGCACTTCAACCACAGGCATCTTGAACATCTTCAAAAACTCTGATTCCTGCACACAAGATTTGCAAAATAATTTAATTAGAAAGATTTTGACAAAAGTATGATGCTGAAAGACACATGAATGGTTTGAATCACACTTGCCTCTGTTTTGGCTGTGCCTGTCATGCCAGAGAGCTTGGGATAGAGCTTGAAGAAGGACTGATATGTAATTTGCGCTACTGTCACTGCATCTGCCTGCTCACAACCCAACCTCATGTAACTAACATTTGTCTCTACAGCCTCAGATCAGGCTTCAGATCCGAAGGATTGTTGGCAATATGACTGATGAGTTCTGCGATCAGAAGCACAGTCATACTTACTTGAATCTGCAGTCCCTCTTTTGCTTCAACTGCTTGATGAATACCTTCTGACCAACGTCGGTTCTCAACAACCCTACCAGTGAACTGTAGTCACAAACAGCAACAAGACATCAGAACATCTGCATATATTGCCCATGATGACAATTCCTTATGCTGTGACAAGCAGGATTTCAAGCAAATATTTCAAGGAATTCTTTCAATATACAAAGGTGACCCACAAAGATGGACACAGCAGGAAAGTCCCCAAACCTCATCAACAATCTGAACTTGACCGTCCTTCACAATGTAATGGACATCCCGTTGGTGGAACTCCTTTGCCTTCAAAGCAGTCATAACAAACCTGCAACATTCTTGACACTTTTAACCTCCAAATCCTGTTGGCATTGACACTGAAAAACAGTCTAAGAAAAACCCACATCTTTGCCCCTTCTGCATGCTGGCAAGATTGTCACAGAATTGTAGTGAAGAATTCCAAAATGAAGTGCAAAGGGCAAGACAGACAGACCGAGCCCAGGGGTCTTTCTCATCCCAAAGATCCTCAGTTTCAAGAGCTAACTCTGCAGCAGCTACACCCTCCTCAGTTAACTCCACGTTCTTGTCTTTGAAGTCCACCTTATAGTGCTGCAATGTGTGCAGATGATTATGAGACTCTGCCTTTCTTCCTCAAAAACAAGATGGAAATATGACTCCAAGACAGCAATCAGCTATCTAAGATCTCTGGAAAACCAGAAGAGAGAGAGAGAGAGAGCCTGCTGAGAGTGCTTTCATTCTACCACCAAGATAGGTAACAACACATACCATGCTTCTAAATTGAACATCTTCTATAGATAATGAATGCCAGTACCATCCTACTTAAGGGGGGAAGAAGGACATGGTGGAGTGCTTACGTAATCAGGTAAAAGAAGTGCAGCTACTTCAGCAGCAACTGGATATCGAGCTGCATCCTTAATAGACTGCAAAAGGCGTAAACTGAGAAAAAATCATAACACAGCCATTGGAGATATCTTGAACACTTTATCTTCACCAGACCAACTCACACACTCAAAGAACACCAATGACCCAAATTTCCAATTTTTTAGTTTAGCAGCAACACACCAAGCAACTGCTCCACCAGTGTACAGTATCAGTATCAGAACAAATACCGATTCACCATAGACATGGTTTGGGAGCATACAGTGCAATAAAGGGCACAGCACATCACAGGTGCACAGTGTGACAAATGACAACCAATGCATGCCAATCAGCGATTCCTCAAGTGACATAAGACCTCTGCCAAGGATGCTTAGATCTGCTCTTCAAAGTTTAATTGGTCTCAGCAAAATCTTACACAAAGAATCCAATTTTCAAGAACAAAAACAAATGCATCCCATACCTGACTACTGATGAGGAGAGGGTTCCGACCCTCATCAATCAAGACAGAGTCCACCTCATCAACAATCGCAAAGTTAAACGGCTTGGGCCTACATTCACAACCCAAAATTGTAACTCCACCCATCAGAAATCCCAAGTGGTTGTCTTGTTTCGGAAACCTCTGCATACTCTCGCCTCAAATAAGATAACAAAGTTGCAACTTTTTACCATCGCATGACAAGATCCTCCTTCTTCTCACTGATATTATCACGCAGATAATCAAATCCCAGTTCCTGCACCCAGGAACAAGTTCACTAACTGCTTCAACACAAAGCCTACCTGTTGCACCTAGTAGGTTCTATCTTTCCCACAAAACTAATAAGCTTAATCTCAAGAGAAACTTCAGTTCTACCCATACTAGTCAGATTATATTGATGATAAATAACTCAAGCACCTTGTTATGGGTCCTATCTCTGCAACTGTCAATGATCAAAGAGCTTTTGTTGCATTCATTCTTGAGAAAGTAAGTGCTACATACAGAATTGTTTGAGTAGGTGATATCACATGCATAGGCAGCTTTTCTTTCCCAAGGGTGCATCCCTGACTGCAGGAGAAAAAAGCATCAACATCAAGAAATGTACAAAGTAGAACAAGTTCAATATAATACAGACATCCTTTTGAAACTAGCACCAGCAGTACAGCACTAGTTGCTGTGATAAACAAGTCACTGAAGAAGAACGCAACAATGTGACAATAGCAACAAGATTGGATCATGGAGGACACCTGAATTAGACCCACAGAAAGGCCCAGAAAGCGATGAATTTGGCCCATCCATTCTGCATCCCGCTGCGCCAAATAATCATTCACTGTCACAACTGCAGGATGTACCATGATAATAGTTGGCCTCAGTGATATGATCCTGAAATATACACCATTGGCTGACCAACGTAAGTGTACATAGCAGGAAATCTAAATGTGTGTGCAAGTTCAGGTGGTGGAGGTAATTGGAATTCCATGCACAACTAGGATGCATCAAGGAGAACAACAACAAATGAGAATCTGGGCACATGCTGAGTTTGTACCATGAACTCCTTCACCTGCTAAAGAATTGAGATAAGCTGTCCCACAAACCCACTCAAGATGGTCAGCTGCAGTTTGTCTCTATATTCGGTCTTGCTCCAATATTTTCCATACAGAGAACAGCATCATATAGATTCAGATACCATGCTTAAGAACCTTTCATAAAAGCTTCAACAACAATCCCCCCTTATCCAGACCTATCTTTGGGCATAGCACAGGAGGCCTCCAAACAAAGCAGGTAAATGTGAACTTGAACAGAAGAAACACTTCTAATGAGGCTCACATTGGAGCTCACAAATGTGCAAGTACTCTAAATTTTGGCACCTCTCTTTCATCAACAAAAGTAATTCCTGCCCAACCTGCTAGTGGAGACACCAGTGTTTTGCCTTCTCCTGTTTTCATTTCTGCAATGGCTCCATCATGAAGCACTGCTCCCCCAATGATCTGGCCACAGGATATAATGTACCCATATCAAATAAAGCAAGCAGAAAATTCCACTACTCTGCACACCTTACATATGTGCATTCTAACCAGTTCTCATAACACAAATTCTGGAGAAAGGTCATAAACTCAAAGCATGTCCACCCACATAGAACTTCTTGGCCCACATACATGATCACAATAATCATATACACACAAAATATGAGAATCCTTCATGAATGGGCTTCCCTAATAGCAGGAACCACAAACCATCAGCCTGTAAGAATGTAGCCACCAAACCTGAACATCAAAATGGCGCATTCCAAGAGTGCGTCTTGCTGCCTCACGGACAACTGCAAATGCTTCTGTACAAATCCAGAAGTAATGGTTCAGAATTGGAAAGAAGCTTCACAATGCAAAAAGAACCCTGATATTATTAGCACACAGGAAGAGATCTTGCCTGCTTGAATATCATTCAGTGTCTCACCACACCTCAGCCGCTTCCGAAACTCATCTGTTTTTCCACGCAACTGCATTGCACAGAATTATACAGATAATTAAATCTTTATCTTACCTTACTGTAAGAGTCCTCAAAACATAAGAGCTTTAAAATATACTTCCAACATGTTCAAACCTGCTCATCAGATAGTCTTGTCATCCAAGGCTCCAGTTCATTGACAGTTTCAACCAGCTTGAAATAGTCATGTACCACCCAGTGATTCAAACTCAACATTTGTCGCCAATTTTGCTTGAAATACACCGCCACCTCCTGTGATTGCACAGAATGCAAGCTCTTAATTGTATGAGATGATTCCTTGCTGGCCTTAAATCCCAAGTCAGAGTACCAACTCTAATATTAAATGAAATCGGTGACCTTAAACCCTAAACCCTAACTTCATGTGATGGTGAGCTTAAACCCCAAACCCTGCTTGGAACATGTGAGCATGAACCAACCTTCTAAATCATCATTGCAGTTGAATTGCATGACATGAGTCCTTGCCGACCTTCGAATTCCCAGCCAGAGTATCAACTCTGAAATCAACAGTAACCTTAAACCCTGAACCCTAAATCCTAGCTTGGACATGGCGGTAGAATTCTGGAAAGCAGAATTTCTGGACCATGAAACCAAACAGAAAACAAGTGCTTGCGTTCAACAGAGGAAAACCTTTTCTTTCTATGACCAAGTGAAGACAGAATTCCAGACACCTATGCGAGACAGGGACAAACACAAAACCTGTACTGGAGTAAGCCAGTTTCGTTGCAGGGATTCTTCTTTCGTTTCAGAGACAGCAACAGCAGCACCCAAACTCAAACCTGCTTTGCATCCACACCCTAAACTCGACTTGGGCTCCACATACACCTTCCCTAACTTCATTCTCTTTCTCAATTCCAAACTAGCTCCTTCAGTGAAGCTCTTCTGCACCCCGCTACCATTGATAGCCCTCCTTCTGCTTCTCCGTTGCATTACCACACACTGAGGCCTACTTTGGGTGTTGCAGATGACGCCTTCCGTTAGCTGACAAACAGCCTGCCCTCCTCCTCCTCCTCCTCCTCCTCCCGGCCATAACTGCACAACACCCAACATCCCTATGGCTATGGGTGTGGGCAAAAGCGTCCACCTTTCCAGAGAAAACAGCTGTAGCAAATAGACACTCGCTCAATCTTCCTTGGCACAGCACCATCGCCTCATCATTCTTCTTCTTCTTCTTCTTGTGTATTTCTGTTGTGGGTGTGTTTGTGCGTTTGTTGCTGTGGTGTGACAGCGGTCGTGAGCCATGAGCCCAGTGCACTATAGTTAGGAACTAACCAAGGCTCTTGGTTTGGTGGATGCATATCATCCATCATCCATCCGTTTTCATGTATTCATGGATGAAATTATTTATATCAACTTTTTCATATCCATGTGCATCTGGGCACTCATATCCATTTTATTTTCATGTCTAATGAATGTATGGATTTATCCCCATTTTCATGGACTCATGGATTATGGATTCATAGTCATATTCATATCATGGATTTTTCATATTCATATCCATTTTTTCTTCCTTTTGTTGGTTGGCTTTAGGCAAAGAATATGCGACAACTCTTGAAATTGGAAAATACACATAAGAATGAATTTAATTGGTAATGAAAATAGTTGCATTGCCCTTCGAAAGAAGGCCCCTTACAATAAGTTTCCACAACTTAATTAAGCACAATATCAACAAATAGTCATGTGCAATGTTGGCAAAATCCATTTAGATGTGTCATGATGTGTTGCATGGTCTTCATATGACAATACATAAGAAGACAATAATGGAACATGATCTACCATGTGCAGGTTGAGCATGTGAAATATTTGGATGTCAAAGGAACAAAGAATCTAGTGTCTAGGGCACATTGTCATATTTGCAAATGGTGCATCTTAAAGTCCCATCATATGCATGTCATTTCATCATTCCTTTTCGTAAGCAAAAACTTCATTGCAACTTCTAAAAATTCATTACTCAAAATTGTAGCTCACAACAAATTGGAGTTGAATGATTTGATGAACTGTGACCGAACAATAGGTCACCAGATCAGTGTGCACATAACCAGTTATTTGAGCTGATTTTGTAGTCGCCAGTAGTTCTGGACATCTCCATTACTACTGGAGAATGCATGGCGGCTGCTTGTGGAGGTACTGCGAGATCCGATTGCACACAAAGGAGGCGGCGCGAATTATAATGGAGCGAAGCTACATTGATGAGGTAGGGCGAATGGAGTGCCAGCGGAGGGTGAGGAGAGCGGATTGAAGAGACGAAGGAAGACCAGCGAACGGCAGAAAATGGGAGAGAGATTTTTGGGGGAGATAGAAGAGAAGAAAGAAATGTAGATATTGGTAGAATAGTGCAGAGGTAAACAGGTAGAGGGAAGGGAAGGTCGTTCAGCTCGAGCTAGTTGTTGAATTCCTTCGCTATGCCAACAAATTAGCTGAGCAAATATGAACTACTGATGAGTATAGCTAAAAAAGTTGTAGCTGAGGACTCTGTTCTTGATGAATGCACTATAGTCAAAACGCTTGTACTCTCTGGCTCTGTATGAATGAAGGTGCACACTCATGTGCGATAATCATGATCTGTTGGTTTTGTAAGCATAAGTGGCATCTGTGAAAGGCTCCACGAGTGTAGGCAGGAGAGTTTTGTATGCGTTCTGGAAAAGATCGGAAGCTTGTTGTTTGCTGTCAGTATCGCTGAGAACACGATTTGGCATAGGTACACATGTTCGACAGGTTGTTTTGTTTGGTTGTGCACCCTCTCTTTTGGTATCAAAGTTGGTTCCGATTTGAGAGTTTCGGTGGAACCTATGGAGGTGTGGTGAATGATGATAATTGAAGCATCATGTGTACGCCTAGTACAGATGGGGTCGAAGTAGAAGAATTAACATAGGAAGTCCATGAACAACAATTAGTTAATAGGTTTGATTATCTGACTACTCGAGGGGGACCATAGAGAGGAGCGGTGGTCTTGCGTTTGCTAGGTTTTGGAGTAGTGATGCTTGTAGGTATAGATCCAGAGGAAGCTCGAGTCGGAGATATAACAATAGAAGTAGCACATAGTGGTTTCTATACACGCGCTGAGGTTTGGTTGAAGGTGAGAGATGGAGCGAGGGGATGGGAGTCAATCTCAAAGTTACAGACGCAGTACTACTATACCTCCTACCTTGCGTAGAGTAACGCCTTTGTTTGTCGAAAGGCAGCGTAGTGTGCCTAGATTAAGAGACATTTGGGTTCCTAAGTTTGCTGTATCACCTAACCATTTCACCAGATTCTATATTCCTAGCGTGGAAGATTTGTTCCAGATTAGAGATCATCTTGTCAGGATGGAGCATGGTGGATCGAAGGTTCACGTTATCAGTTGGAGAATATGGCGCGATTCGGAAGAGAAGTGGCAGTTCCAACAAGAATCCACAAATGAATAAAGTTTTTCCATTATTCCATCTAATTTTGCACCTTTGAGACCAATAGCAGAAGGAGATCAGTCTGAATTTGCAGATTGAATCGTATGACATTTGTTGTGTTCATGGTCCAAAACGAGTAGAGTGAACTATAAAGCTGATCAGTACTATGGTCGCCGATAGTTGCATAAGAATCAAGTGTGTAATAGAAAATGTTACAATTTTGGTGTGAAATTGAACGTTTGCAAGATGACTAGCCCCCAGGGGATGGATGGATTGTTCTGGGGAAGAGACCATGTGGACATCAATGACTAGGCGGAAAGACTCACCATGGTGGCTGAGGTGCGCAATCTGAATGCGGACAAGCTCTTCAAGATTGCGAAGTTGAATATGAGGGGTAGAACCAAGGAGTGGTTCAAGAGGATGCAACCTGCACTAGCCGATTAGACTGAATTAAGGACTCTGATCGTACAGAAATATGGAAATGTAGATGCCGATGACATCAGGATGAAGTTTGATGCCATCAAGCAAGAACCCAAGGAGAGGGTTCAAAAATATTTCGAACGTCTTGATAGACTGTTTCAGAAGGGAAAAATACAAGACGCCGAACAGAAGAGAAGGTTTTTGGCCAGATTAAGGCCGAAAATTCGAAAGTTGTGTGTGGTAAGGACGTTTGCTGATATTGAAAAGCTAGTGAGTGCTGCCACTGAGCTCGAGAGAGTACTGGGTGAGCTTGGAAAAACTCCATTTGAACCACTGAAGGAGGAGCAAGAAGAGGGAATTGCAGAGGTGATGATGGAAAAGCAGGTTACTACTTTGAACAATACACTCATTAATTTCTTGAAGGGGAATGTGCCGAATCCTGTCACATCATCCTCTCCCACCATGTTTGGAGGATGCCAGATTTGTAAGGGAGGAGACCATATAGCCACTGCATGTCCGAGATTGAATGAACCACGGCCGAAATGTGCCAAATGTGGAATGTCTCATAGGACAGAAAATTGTGGGATAAAATGCTCCTTTTGTTCGGGTTTGGGACACTCAGAGGACAGGTGTTAGAAGAAGCCAAAAGATGGGAAGCCACATTCTGGAGCAGCAAACTTCTTGGAAGTATTGCTGAATGACGAAGAAGCAATTCTATAGCAACTCAACAAGCTGTGTGGAAATGAGAACGTATTCTCATACACTCGGGTACCCAAGAGAAGAATGCCTGTCGAAGTGGCACCGACAGGTGCTGGGCCATCTTCTGAGGCTGAAGGAGAAAACACAGGGATGAATTGGGAAAATTTTGTCAGGTCGAAAATTCTGTCCCATTTCATCAAAGGAAAGGTTTCGATGACACCCATGGAAACAGTGCTGATGATTCCAGGAGAATTGGAACACCTAGAAAATTTAATAAAGGTGGTGTGAAAAGAAGAAGGATGCAAAAGTTGTGAACAATCAGGTGTCTATGGTTTTAGCAGCTCCAACGCTTAGACGAATATGCATCAACAAAACACATAGGAGCAAGACACTCCACTTATCAATGGAGGTAAATAACTATCTGGTGGAAGGGCTTGTAGACACTAGAGCGTCGATGTCTGTCATGGTGGCTGTAGTAGTTAGGGAACTAGGACTGATGCATATGGTCTTTGGTTCCGAAACTTACAAGACCGCATCAGGAGTAGTTACGCAGGCTCTTGGTTGGATCGATGAAGTACTGATCAAGGTCGGAGGTGTGCAATGCACCATGACTTTCATGGTGGTGGACATAGACAGCTATGACGTGTTACTTGGGCTTGATCTTCTGATCAAAATTGGAGCAGTCGTTGATGTGGAGCAGGGTTTGATCCAAGTAAGGCACGGACCAGGTACCAAGGTAGAGGTATTACCATTGACTGTGGTAAACATGTTGCAGAAGATGAATTCGGAAACTCTGGTACAGGAAATTGCTGCCTTGGGAAACACACGTCTCGATGGAAAATTGGAGACTATTGTCAGAGAGCCATCCTTGTCTGAACACATTGCAACAAGACGAATGGATGCGATGGCATCAGATTTCGACTCTAACACAGACGAGGATCGTGAAGACGGGATTCAACTGGTGGACCCAGTTGATGACAAATTTGAGTTCGGAAACATCGAGCTTGAGGATTTGTTATTGTTGGAAGGACCACAACAGATGCTGCAGCTGACGTTGTAGGAGCAAGCCGATGACTTCATGAAAAAGGAAGTCACAAATGCTGATGACTATGCCAATTGGATCAGGTGGGTTTCTGATGCAGAGCAAGGAAAGCAGGCTCTCCCTGGAGCCGCAACTTGCGCAGAAGTACCAGTGCTACTACAAGTCCAGCAAATGAACATTGCTAACTCTTACAACAGCTTCAAGGAACGATTGGCGTTGTCTAAAGACAGCAAGGCAAATTTGAGGTGGGAAGAGATTTGCCAAAAGATTCGAGTTGATCAGCACCTAGATGAGGAAAAGGGACAGCAGCTCTGGGGATTATTAGAGCGATTTCTGGATGTATTTGCTTGGAACAAAGGGGAGTTAGGAAGTTGTACTGTTGGAGAGCATTCCATAGACACACAGGGATTCCCACCTTGCAAGGTAGCTCCTGGTCGGTTGTCATACTGGGAGGAGGCAAAGGTAAAGAAACAGATTGATGTGTTGGTGGAGTTAGGCAAGATGAAGCTGAGTGATTCTGAGTACGCCTGCCATGTGACCTTGCCAGTAAAGAAGGACGGGAGTAGGTGATTATGTGGAGACTACCGACCACTCAACCTGTAGACACGGCGCGATTCGTTCCCCATGCTTCTTGTCGACGATGTGATTTCCCAAATGGGGAAGTCAACTTGGTTTTCTGCACTATATTTGCAGTCAGGATTCTGGCAAATTCGAATGGCTCCCGAAGATGTGAAGAAGACGGCATTAGTTACTAAGACTGGACTATATGACTGGACGGTTATGCCTTTCGGTGTCAAGAATGCGACCAGCACTTTCACAAGAACAATGTCACTAATCGTCAAGGAGTTGGGAGACAAGTTCCTAAAGGTGTTTGTGGATGATCTCAATGTCCACAGCGAGAATTGGGAGGATCATCTGCGACACTTGGAAGCTGTACTCTCCAAGCTCCGGGAAGTGAACTTGAAGTTGAATCCAAGCAAATGTTGTTTTGCTGCTAAGAGTATCGTGTTCCTGGGCTATGTGGTCAACAAGGAAGGTGCGAAGCCAGATCCTAGGAAGGTTGATGCAGTGTTACGTTTTTTAGAACCGACGACGATCACCAGTGTCAGGTCTTTCCTGGGACTGACGGGATTCTACTGGAAGTATGTACGAGGGTACTCAAGGTTGGCTGGTCCGCTATTTGAATTGACGAAGAAAGACGTTGCGTTTGTATGGAATAAGGACTGCAGGCAGGCGTTTGATTCTTTGAAGAGAGCACTTGTTGATGCTCCCATACTGGTGCGTCCAGACTTTCAGAGGCCATTCTGTCTCAATGTGGATTGGTCAACCAAAGGTGTTAGCGCCGTCCTGTCACAGAAGGACGGTAGGCTTGAGAAAGTAGTGGCGTATGCCAGCAAGGTTTGACGATGGCGCAAAGGAAATTTCACCCCATGGAAGGGGAGTGCTATGCATTGATCTGGGGCATCATGCATTTCAGGCAGTATCTGTACAGAAACCATTTTATTCTACGAACGGACCATAAGCCGTTCGAATGGTTGGCGACAGTGTCAGACGCACATGGGAGGAGAGGCAGATGGATCGATATGCTACAAGATTTCAACTTCAAGATCCTGCATCGACTAGGTTTGAGACATGCGAATGCAGATGCTTTGAGTAGGAACCCAGTAGGGCAGGCCACGGATGACGATGACTTCGGTGAAGAAATCCAAGACGTTGGAAGTTCGCCGACCGACACGTCTAAGAAAGAAGGGGATGCTCAATTGATTCAGACTGGCGAAGGAAAAGAATGATTCGGCGTCAGAAGAAGGGACAAGGACAGTGTACAACAACATGCATGTTGTGACTATGTTGGCAACCAACAGCTGTATATGGTTGAGATTGTATCAGAAGAAGGCCAGGACAAAGAACTTGAGCCCCATGAGGCAAAAATCACAAGGGAGAGTGAGCTTATGCAGGACGAAAATGTGAGAGTGGCGATGAAGAGGAGGAGACCCCAGTGCTATGACAGGAGACAACAGTTAGAGCTAGTGTTGGTCGCTCAGTAACTATTTGAGTCCGGTGAATGTGACTTGGCTGCTGCAGGTTCGGATGAAGAGGACGAATGGGGTGCGAGCACAACACACCAGGATATATGGGAGGATGTGACCTGTATGGAATTGCTACAAGGAGGCATGCTAACTGACACTGTTGATCCTGGGGAGTCTAAGAGGGCAAAGAAGAGGATCTCAAACTACCACTGGCAGGACGAATCACTTTATTTCAAGGACTTGCTAGTGCCAAGGCCAGAAGATTGTATGGGGCTAGTAGTCCGAATGCATGAAGACCTGGGGCATTCTGGAGAAGAAAGGACTATGGCAGAGGTGTGTAGGAGGTACTTTTGGCACAATCGAACTGAAGATGTGAAAACTATGGTAAAGATATGCCAACAGTGTCAGATGGTGAGAAGAGTGGGGAGCATACACTCTGAAGATGAGGAGTTGAAGAGTATACCCGTATGTGATCTGTTCCATAGAGTGGCTATGGACACTGCAAGGCCATTGCCTGAAACCAAATTAAGAAACAAGTACATACTGGTGGCAATTGACCATTATTCCAAATGGTGTGAGGCAAGGGCAGTTGTCGATCATGGTGTGAGGCAAGGGCAATTGTCGATCATGGTGCTAAGACTGCGGCCAGATTTCTAGAAGACGACATAATCTACAGGTATAGAGTCCCCAAGTTTGTGCTCACTGACAATGGTGGGGAATGGGCTGCAGAATTCGATGTTATGTGCAAAGACTATGGCATCCAGCACCAGCACACTACACCCCAGTGGCCTCAGTGCAATGGGATGGCGGAGCACTTGATCAAGACCACCAAGCATGGCATTACCATTCTGGTTGTAACACCTGAAAGCATAGATTGTTGGGACGAGCATTTGGCTAAGATATTGTTTGGGTATCGATGTGGGATACAGGCTAGCACCAAGTTTTCACCCTTCATGATCCTTACAAGTCGAACACCATGTATTAGGGCAGACAATTACCTGCATGCTCTGATTACCACGACTAATGATGATGTTGATGTTGAAGTGGCTATAGCGCAATTTCTGCAAAAAGTAAAGTTCATAGCGAGCATCGACGAAAAAGTTTTGCTCAACGTGGAACAAGCACAGCAGAAACAGAGGCGAACCTATGCTACCAGGAAAGGTACGCATACTTTTGAAAGTCTTGTTGCAGGTAAAACTATGGTCAAAATGAAGAAACCAGGAAGGAAGAGGGCCTTGGCTGCAAGCTGGGAAGGCCCGTACCGATTCATTGGGCATGCAGACGGAGAAGGAAACTCTGATTTCGAGGATGGAAGTCGAATGTGCATCGTCCAGGATGCAGATGGACAACAATGGGAGAGGCCTCGTAAAGATCTACAGATCTATTACGTTCTACAAGAATAGATGAAGCTGAGGGACTCAGCTTTTTAAAAAACGGAGGGGTTACATATGTGACCGAACAATAGGTCACTAGATCAATGTGCGCATAACCAATTATTTGAGCTGATTTTGTAGCCGCCAGTAGTTCTGAACATCTCCATTACTACTAGAGAATGCATGGCGGCTGCTTGTGGAGGTACTGCGAGATCCGATCGCACACAAAGGAGGCGGTGCGAATTATAATGGAACGAAGCTACATTGATGAGGTAGGGCGAATGGAGCGCTGGTGGAGGGTGAAGAGAGCGGATTGAAGAGACAAAGGAAGACCAACGAAAACGGCAGAAGATGGGAGATAGAAGAGAGGAAGGAAATGCAGATCTTGGTAGAATAGTGTAGAGGTAAACAGGTAGAAGGAAGGGAAGGTCGTTCAGCTCGGGCTAGTTGTTGAATTTCTTCGTTGTGCCAACAAATTAGCTGAGCAGATATGAACTACTGATGAGTATAGCTGAAAAAGTTGTAGCTAAGGACTCTGTTCTTGATGAATGCACTATAGTTAGAACGCTTGTACTCTCTAGCTCTGTATGAATGAAGGTGCACGCTCATGTGCGATAATCATGATCTGTTGGTTTTGTAAGCATAAGTGGCATCTATGAGAGGCTCCGCGAGTGTAGGCAGGAAAGTTTTGTATGCGTTCTGGAAAAGATCGGAAGCTTGTTGTTTGCTGTCAGTATCGCTGAAAACACGATTTGGCGTAGGTACACCTGTTCAACAGGTTGTTTTGTTTGGTTGTGCACCCTCTCTTTTTGGTTACAGAACAATTATTATAGATAATTGTTCATCAAATCATGCAACTCCCAATCTTCAACTCCCAATCTATTGGAAATCCTCTTTCTTTCTTTTCGGAGAAAGCTTTAAAATTTGAAATTTGTTTTTCTTCTCCACATCAATCTCTTTGCCATGATGATTCATGGCGGAGCATCGCATGAGATTTGTGGTTGTGATAATTTCATGTAAAAAATCACACAAATATCCTGTCACTATTTTAACAAGAGATTTAATCTTTTGTCCTTTTTTTTGGGTGTGTAGTGTCATGTTCAAGACCAAAGGTAATGAAATGGTGCTAAGGTTGATGAGTTGAAAGTGAGATGGCAACAACTACCAAGAAGAACAAGAATAAAAATGTGTTTGATGTAATGATTTATGGTTGTTTATGCATTGCAATGGCAAGTTAGAACTTGACAAACCACTTGAAGATGTGTTTGATGTAGTGGTTTATGGTTGTTTAGTGCATGAACTATTCTTGGTCATTTTTAAGAAAGGGGTGACTTGAACAATGTTTATTTGCAACTAGCAAATTTAAATGCTAAGATTTTATGAATTTTTTAACCCTTATTGAGTCAAGGAGAGTGACATACTTGCTATTCCAAATATTGAATAGACAACAACTAATTCTTCATGCAATTCTTCTAGTGTTAAACCAATCTTTTATTTTAAGATCAAGAATTTTATTTCTAAGTCTATTTTTTCAATCTACACTTAGTGAAATTATCGATTATCCCATTTTTCAAACTAATATAAAATAGAAACTCTACCATTGATGATTTTTTTTATGTTATCTTTCAAAATTTATGTTTTCATAAAAAAAAATTGTTTGTTCATTCAATTTATTTATTTCTACAAAATATTGCTTTAAATTCTTCAATGCATGCCCAAATGAAGTTATTTAATTGTGTGTGTGTGTTTATTTGTTTTCCTTTCAATTTTGTGATGCAATTGAAATGGTGGTCATTCATAAGTTAATTTAACCAAATTTCAATTTTAATAAATATGAAAATAAAAAAATTGAACATCATTGTATTTTTTGGCTAGATTTACTTGAACCACATATAAAAATCTAGACGTTTAAAAAGACATATTTGTTCTTTTGTATGTTCTTTTCAAAAATCATTGAATTTGTGACAACAAATTATTCAATTTTTTGCACTAAGGCAAAATTAATTGGCGCCAAAAAGAAAATTAGGTTGCAATGAATTTTAGGAATACAAGGGATGAATGATTGAAGCCCATTTGCATTTAAGTTTGTAAATTTTTATCATATTTGACTTATTTGGGCCACATGAAAACATCAAATCATTAATCAAAGTGATGACAATTAATTCATTTAATGTTAATTCAATTGGTCACTACATTATGTTAGATGTTATTTCATATTATAGCAAACGATTTCACAACATTCAACATATTAAAAATATATTTGTTTTAAGTGACATATTGATTTAATGATTGGCCCCTATTTAAGGTAATTAAGAAGTGACAAGTGACAACCTCCAAAATGGAAAAAATATTAATGTAAATCTAAGTTTAATTGGAAGATTGTATTTTGATCTAAACTTGTCCAACTTTATTCCAAGGAAACAAGAAAACAAGGGAAATAGAATGGAAAAAATAAAATGTAAGAATCAAGAGGAAATATTTAAACAAACTATTTTAACAAGCCATAACACTCATTGAAGACATGATAACTAACATACCTACAACTAAAAATAAGTTGAATGTGGGGATGGGTAGTAAGTGGTGGGATTTGGAATGGGGGCAACACCATTATCATGACACAACTTAAGATGGAAGTGGTTTACATCTTTTGTAATGTAACTAAATCTTGTTGTTTATGAAAGATTATAAGGACCAAAAGGGGTGGACCTTCCAAGCCTTTCATCACCCATATGTTGTTGGCACAAGCTCAGAAAAAATCATCAAAATTTTTGTTTAAATAATCAAAAAATAATAATTCCAATACATGCATGAAATGGTTGCTTTGGTATCATTTTTTGTAATTCATTTCCTTTATGTGAGTCACTTTTGAAATTATGAATCCTAACATCAAATCATCCAAGGTATTTTTAATCAATGCCTATGGGATATGTGATGATCATGTAGGTTAAGATGTGGACCCTATCTTTGGATAGGACTATGTTGACGTGTTGATAAAAGGTGTGTTGCATTAATGAAGGAAACATGTGAAACAATGGATGTAATGACATCTTGCACTTCATCATGTGTTCCCATATTTTCATTTCCAGTGTGGCATGTGCCGTTGGCCCAAGTGTTACCACGTCCTCAACTGATTTACCCTCCCAAAACTTTGGTTTTTTGAATTTTCAGTAGCAAAAATCATTTAAAATTTAATTTCTCCCACATTCTGAATCCAAATCTTACCAAATAAATTCCATTAAATCCTTCTCATCAAGATGTTTCCAACAACACCAAAGGTACATTCTAATTCCTCCAAAAATTTCAGCTACAATTTAATTTAATTTAATTTCCAATGAAAAATTCATTCAACATTCAAGAACTTTTGCACCGCAAATCCAAATGTCATGGAACTAAGCCCATGCACCCCTCCTCATTGAGAGCTTTCCAAAAACACCAAGAACACAATTTGAAACATCTCAATCTGGTGGATTTCATAATTACAAAACAAAACAAACTAAATTTGCTTATTATTTTATGGTGTATGATGCCAATTATCATCTACATTTTTAATATAACTCACAAGATACAACTAAATTATCAATATAATTATGTTAATTTGATTACATATTTATACCATTTGTCAAAATTACACATGTTAAATGTAAATTGATGGACATTAATTTTTCACATCATATTTTTGATAATATTTTAAGTTGTTAATAAGTAGTTACATAAAACCAATTCCTTGTAATATCATATGCCACATCATAATGTCATATGTTACATCATGTCATAATTATTGTTGTTGGTTAATCATTTTAACAATTTTACATTTTCAGCTTGAGTGTATATAAAATTGAATACATGTCCACATTATGCTAAACATACATTCCATTGATCCATTAATTGAAATAACCATTAGATTGAAATTACACATATTGACACATAAGTTAAATAGTTGCAAATATTGTTTATAATTGTTTTTTTAATTGTTGACGGCCACTAGTTGTTTAAGAAGTGATTGCATAGGACATGAATTCTTTTAGTGAATGATCTTACGAATGTGTTTGACCTTAAACATAGTGAAGTCCTTTAAACCTTTGAAATATGTCATAATTCAACTTCTAAACAACAAATAATAAATTGAAGCAAATATAAATAAATAAAATCATGTTTTGCAAAAAAAATTTAAAAACTAAATTAAGAACAAAAGGATGTTTAGAGATAATGTAGATTCATTCATTATGTGAATATTGGCATTTACCATTGAAATAGAAATACCTACTTCAACATTTGGACCAAAATTTTGGTCTTGTGATTACCTACATGTTTCAACAAGTTATTGAACTTCAAAACAAGAAGTTTTTCCTTGTTTTCTACCCTTGAGCAAATCGCACAATGTATTTGGTGCACATTACCTATGTTGTCTACCATAATTTTTTCCCAAGGAAGGTGTGCAACCCATTTATTTTGGAAACATTGCACACTTTCATGATTATGTTTTTGTTTTTTCAATATTAGGGTCAAACTAAAAAGCTCTTTTAGATTTGTAGTGAGATGTTACAAAACATTTGATCCAAAATCAACTTGAGTTTGTATGTCAAGAATAAGGGAGAGGGACATAGAAACCTTAAATTTGTTGGGATGGACAAATGAAAAAACATTGTGAAAAAACAAACATAAAACAAAATGCACAAATTGTTCATAGAATGCACACATCACTCACAAAATGCATGTTGCTTATATTTGGACCTGTATGTTCATACAATGCATTGCATACTAAACATTTTCACCTCCCATACATCATCTATGGTCTAACATTTCATTGTTCAACACCATTGTTTAAACACAAGCTTTCAAAATCAATATTGCCTTGTGTTGGCTTCAAAACTTTGAACAATGAGCAATGAATACAATTGGGATATTGAAATTTACACAACTTTAATGTTCACCAAACCAATAGCACATTCAAAGAATGACATTGTTTCAAGTTTGTGATTTTACAAATTTATAAAACCATATACACCTTTGGTTACACATATCCATAATTGGTATACACAACAACTTCACATAAGAACAAAGGTTTAACATTGATGAATGTGGTATTTTCATAGAGTTGGGAAAGTGAAAACCTCCTTTGAGTTGTGAGGAGCAGAAATGGTGAAAATGATGGTTGGATAGTGTAATGAAATTTTCAAAAGAACTACTTGTTGGTTTTTAAAATTTGTTTGATTTTAATTATTTTGAAATAATTGATTTTAAATAAGCAACCAATTTTGATTTTTTTTAATCTTGATTTTTTAAAAAATAAGCTGATTCCAAGCATTTATGTGAAAGTGGGTTGGGTTTTTATGACCAATTTTGAAAGAAAAAATTGGTTGGTTGTTGAATCACTTTTCAAGTATCCCCCTTAAACTATATTCATTATTCTAGTTTTTTAATCAATTATTAAAGTAGGTCAAGATTTGGTTCTCAATTAACCCCCCTTGACTTGAATATATTATTTCAAGTATGAAATTAGAACCCGATTTTTTGAAGGGATTTTAGAAACTATCAACTAATGCATTACAAAATTATAGTTTTAATGAAGGTGCATTTAATTCAAGGAATTTCCTTTGAAACCCTATAAAGCCTTTGAAATCCACCATGGCCAAAATGGAAAACCAAGAAGAAATCAACAATCAACCATGGGGCAAATGGCAACCATAATTTAAAAAGTTAAATGAAGTTTCTAAATCCACACTTAAGTTTAAAATACAAAAAAATAAATAAAATCCATATGTGTGCCCACTTTAGGTTAATGAAAAAAAAGGAACACATGAAAATAACAAAATGGAAATTAAAAAGGGAAATTTTTTAAAAATCAATAATTATTCCCAAATAACCCTTTGTTCAAATCTTGCATCAAACTTCACTAATAATTAAGATTCTATTTTACATGCATCTATAAGGTTATAAAGGCTTAAAACACCCAACCCTTGGATCATTGGCCAATTTTTGTTAATAAAAATCATCTAGTTGAGGTGTTCAATTTGTAACAAACACCTCCAAAGTGTAATGACAACTAGATCAATCAAGAAAATCGCCTATCTTGATTGGCTTGTTGGATTCTCAAGATTTGATAAGCCAATAATCCCACCACTAGAAACTTTTTGTTTTTCATGCATCACCAAAATAATGGGCATTTGCAGTTGTCCATGTCAACATGGTAGTGATGAAATGCATCAAGGTTTTATAGCACAAGGTGGCCCATAGCTTTTGCACTAGTTTCTTAGGTTTGAAAAAATCATCATTCTCAAATTTTGAGCCCTACACTTGAACCTCCTCATCACACACCGAAGGCTTCAACACCTTGTAATAATCCATTGACAAAGCAACAACAAGCCAATATCATATTCATTGACCAATGCAAATGCATTTTCACAACTTGGAAGTAATTGGCCACCAACCACATATTCTTGAACCTTGGATCCAACATTAATGTCAAAATGTTGTGCCCTTTTTTTTTTATCAAACCCATGTAATTTTTAAAAAAAAAAATTGAAGAGCTTCCAACATTTGGTGCTTTATGTGAATCATGATTTTTTTTAGTTCTATATCAAATGCCTTTGCTTCTTCATCACCCACATTATTAGGGACAACCACATTAATGATTTCATCATGAACCTCACATGTCTTGGTGATGACAAATTGCAATGTGTTGTTAAGCAACCAATGTCCATGGGTATAATTCAAATCACAACTTATCATGATTGGTCTCAATACTTTCATCACAACTTCACAAACTACTAAAATACTTGGAAAGGAAACACAACTTTGCAATGCCATTGTTTGTCAATTATAACACAATGTGATTGCACTCTAATAGACCAATGTATCTTGCAATAACAAAACACAATTTGCAACTCTATAAATCACTTCAGCCACCACATAGGTCAAATTAAACCACATCATGCCACCATAGAACACAATTTAAAGCAAGAAGGCCATCTTGGAGCTCAAATTATATCAATTAAGCCATTATAAAGTTCACCTTTAATCAATTAGGACACCACATAGTTGAAATTACATTGAAAAAATCAGCATAAAATCCAAATTAAATCAAGTAGACATCACAAAGCTTAATTTAAAACAAAATAAATCACATCATTAAACCAAATAACTCATATTAAATCACACCAAACATCAAAGCTTAAATTGAATCAAATAAACCACCACTACAAACTATAGTAAACAAAATAAATCACATCACTAGACCATAAAACTCAAATTAAATCACACCAAACACTAAAATTCAAATTAAATCAAATTAGCCACTTGTACAAACTACAAATTATAAATTTTCACAAGGCTCCAAACAAGGTAGTCAATGTAGGTTAATGTGCAGCCATGGGTGTTATTATCAAAGGTGGAGTTATGTGGAGTGATGTTAAGGAAATTCTTTTACTTTTTACATGTTTCATCACTTGTAACATTATTATCCCCACCAAGAAAAGTCAAGTGTTTTCAATAGCAAATGTGCAAACCAAAGTGGAGCACTTATCATAGAATACTTCAAAAGAACATAAAATGGCAATTAAGAACAAAATTGACCTTGGGCAATTTGATCTTGTAGGTACCCCATATCCCTTCATCACCTTAAAAAGTAATTCAAATTGAGGTCAACTTTGACATTAATGCCAATGGTATTGTACAAATGTTTATGTTCAAGATAATACAATTAGGAAAAAACAAGCTATCAAAATGTAGTCACCTAGAGACATGTCAAAGGTCAGATGTAAGTCCATTCAAAAGTTGGTGAGGGATGTTGAATTTCATTCCTACAACATGGAATTTGACAATGTGGAAGCCATCAAATAAAATATCAATGTTGTTCAAACAACCTCAATGAAAATTGGAGTGAATTTTTACTTCCTACCCATGGTAGGCTACGAAAAAAAATCACCTATGGAAAAAACAAAACGACCATGGAAAATGTGGTTGCTAAATTCTTCCCCCATAGACTGCCCAAGAAAACGTGTATTGGTGTAAAAATAGTTTGAAGTACTAAAAATCCTGAGGTTAAAAAAGAATTGCCCAAAAATAAATCAATAAAGCTAAGGAAAAACTCAAATTAAATGACATTAGAACAAGAAAAACTCAAAATAAATCACATCACCAAATCAAATAGTTGAAATTAAATCAAGAAGACCATTAAAATTCAACTTAAATCACATGATGAACACTGCAAAGTTCAAAATAACTCAATTAAGGCACCATAGAGCTCAAAAATAATCATCAAGGCCAAAGAAAAAATTGAATTAAATGGCATTAAAATTTTTTTAATTCAAAATAAATCACATCATTAGACCAAAAAACTGAAATTAAATCAAGAGGGCATCAAAGCTCAAAATAAATCACATCATTAGAACAAAAAGTTGAAAATAAATCAAGAAGGCCATTAAAACTCAAAATAATTACCTAGGCCAAGAAAAACATGAATTAAATGACATTAAAATAAGAAAATTTTGAAATAAATCACATCACCATACCACAAAACTGAAATTAAATCAAGGCTACCAAAACTTGAATTTAATCACATGATGAGCATCATAAAGTTCAAAATAAATCAATCAAAGCACCATAGAGCTAAAAAAAAATCAATTAAGCCACCACAAAACTCAATTTTTTTCAACCATGAACCTTAATAAAATTAGGCATAGAGAATTTCTATGTACTTCATCTTCATTAGAATGTTCAATTTGCAAGGATTGAGGTTAGAGTCCACACACACCTTCTCCCACATTACTTACCCTTGCTAGATTTCTTTGGCCATTTGATACATTTGTGGATTTCAGTTTGGGTAGATTTGATTGATGTACAATGTAGCTTGCAAGCCACCTTTTCATCAACAATGGCATATTGATATACCTTTTATAACACATGCCCAAGACAATAGCCATCAAATGGTTTGGATGTGTTAAAATGACAACACACAATCATTTTAAAAACTTGAACACAAGTTTGCGAATTGGAGCCCTTATCTTTAACATAAACCAAAAAAATTATGTGAATGTGAACTTGTTAAAGATGTATTTTAGTTTTATAGACATGGCAACAAACATTGGCCTCGAACAACCCCATCAAGATATGTATTAAAAGCTCCAAGTTATTGGAAAGAAAATTAACAACCACCACAAGTGTGATGGGCCCTTGTCAACATGCACAAATCAAAAGTGTAGGTGTTTGTCAAGCATTTTGCCAACATAAGTTACACAACTCAATGAAGGTCTTGTTTACTAATGCATGAATAACCTCCTTGGTGAAAATCCTTTTGGATAAGAAGCTTATCGTTGGGCAACATAGCCGGAGAACCAATCTTTGCAACCAAACACATTCCATTGCCCTTAATGGCAAAAAAAGCCTTTAATCACAAATAATATTACATCTTTGAGGTTGTTGCTCCTTTCCAAACCTTTTAAACAAGACAACATGATCTTGCTCGACATGCTTCATCATGGTCGATATGTCATTAACTTCTCGTCTTGAGATTTTGGTAGGTTACGACGATGGAGAAAGTGCAACAAGTGCACACCAAAATTCAAACTCCACAACTCAAAAATCCTAAACCTAAAAATTACTAGTTATGCCAAAAATACATTCTAAGAACCCCAATTTTGAAATTCACCAAGTTCAATTCTCAAACAAAGAACCCTTTTGGTGCCTATTCATTGATGAAGGCGAGTTTTTCAATTTTGGCACATGCTAGTTCTGGTTTGGGTGCAAGAATTTGTGAAAAGAAAAATAAAAATAAAAATATATATATATATATATATATACACACACAATTGACCTAAGAACCAACAAATGACTGGCATTGATTAAAGAATCACACAACATTGATGGAAACCCTAAAACCTAGCTTCTGGTGAAATTTTATAGGTCTGAATCCCAGGTAGCTTTTTGACAATTTTCAGTTCCCCCAAAAAAGATGCTGTTAACAAACTTGTCCTCGAATATAGAGCTTGGCCTAAAATGGGGAGACGTGTTCCTGTCGACAACAACAACATGAAATAAACACTCAGTCGAGTTTTGACACCACTACTAGACTAGCCTATGGGGAACTTTTTGTGGTTCCCTGGACAAGCCCACCCGTCTGTGCTGGGCCACACCAATTCCCAAATGCCCGAATACCTATCTGAAGCAAAGTATATCATATCATCATCAGTTGTTGTCGAATATAGCAACTCCAAATCGACAACTCCATCGTGTGTTCAGGTTGATTATCTGAAGCAAGTATCATCATCAGTTGTCTTATATAGCAACTCCATTCCACAACTCCATCGTGTGTACATATTGGTTATATTTCAATCCAATCGGTTCACTAGTTTCAATACAAAGTCAACCTGAAGTTAACCCAACGTCCCTTGGGGACCTGTTTCAGGCCCATTGCGGGAACAACACTCCAACTTGTGAGAGGCCAAGGCGACACAACAACAATTTATTGAAGGAAAGGAAGGAAGGAAGGAACAACACGCCATCTTCTTCTTCTTGTACAGAAGAAGTTGATATACTTAACTTAGAAGGCATATATTTGTACTCTTTGGCTTTTGCCTTACTTTTTGGTTTATGAGCAAAAATATTCTTCTCATTGCTTGTGGGTTTTTATATTAGTCGGTCTCTTTGCCCATTTTTAAGCGAGGCTCTTGCTGATAAGAGCCAAGAAAAGAGGTCTTATCTGCTGGAACCATTGGAGATTTCCACAACTTTTATTTATTTTGCTATTATTATTATTACTTTTTTTGTTGTTTTTATTTTATTTTTTATTCTCATAGATTCTCGAGAGAGAAAATCCAAAATGTCGATTACAACTCTTTGTTTTTTTAGTGTACTACCTCCTTTTTTCTTATTTTTGTGATTTTGTGAGATTCCTGCCCATGTCTAAAGCTATTTATCATAAGAGACAAAGATGTCTTTTACCTCTTATCTGCCCTTGTAGTTGGAGAGCTGAATATATATTTTTATTTTTTTAAGTATTAAAACTTACCTTTGATTCTATCAAATCCAAATTGTTTGATTACAACTCTTTATTTATTTTCCCCATGAGTTCCACGGAGTAGCTATAAATATAAATATTGGTTAAAGGTGGCTTGAAGTGGCAAGGACTCATGTGGGTTCTAACATGTAGGGTGATGAGGGCATTACTAGAATAACCACCAACACACACTCAGCAACGGCCAAACGGGGACCCATTTCTCGTGATGCCCTTGTCCAAGGGCATTACAGACAAGGCATTACCCCGATGTAAAGACCACACAATTATATTCTTTACAATTGAAAAAAGTTGTGCAAAGAAAAGGAGGAATACAAAAAAAGAAAAAAATGAACCCGTTTCAAAACATAAGATGCCACTCCTATCCAAAACAATGGCCCCCTCTTGGAGAGGGAAAATTATGAAATATTAATGTAGCGACCACTATTTCACTAGAGATTAGATATATAAGCCTATTCACCCTGTCTTTGGGACTCCCTTCACCCCAGTAAACCCCTCTTTTAGTGGTATCAGTAAAGTAAGGAAAGTTTATCAAATCTCAGTATGAAATGCTTTTGAGTCTTTATGGACACAAGGAAAGAGGTGATCAGTTTGGGTGACTAGTTTTTCATTTTGTGCTTTTGTTTGTTGTTTCCCACAAACTAGCAAGTGATTGTTTGCAAAGGGATTGTTTGCAAGGGATTCTTTGTAATCCAAGAGAGTGGAGTTTGGACTGTCTAAGTTCATTGTACTAGAGAGAACAGGCCATGGAGAATTGGATTGAGGGAGCCATGTGAGTGTGTGCACTTAACAGAATCAGTCAGCTCTTCTTGGCCCATCACCTGGCATCAAAATTAGGGGCCTCAAAGCAAAAGAATCCCAAGAATTGCCAAAAAATTTTGTCTGTTCTGCCTCTCAACCCTAAACCCTGCACTGATGATGCCTTTCAGGCAAAACAAAAATCAACCCAAGAAACCTTATTTGGACCCCTCCGTGCTGGATGATGGTTCTTTGATTTTGTTATAACTTATAACCTCAGCTTTCTAGTTCTTTCTTTTTTTTTCTTTTTTTATAATTTTTTAAATTTTCTTTTCGGGGCTCATTTTCAAAATGCAAGAAAACCCCTCCTTCCAATTTTCTAAAATAATGTTGGAATAAAATTACAGATGTGTTTGCAGTTCAGTGTAGGTTCTTTGATTTTTGAGACCACCAGTTTAGGGCCAGTTTTTTCTTTGAAAATTTTGGATTTTAATTGGGATGGTGTATTAGAAAACCTGGCCAAAATTTGATGCCATTGAAGCTTGCTGGTTATCTATAAGGTTCTGGAATCCATCAAGGAGCCTCAAAGCTGTTCCTTACCCTACGTAAAGAACTTTTCAAAGTTGCGGGACCTTACAAAAGTACAAGACACCTTTTTTCTGGGGATCTTCCACTTTTGTAAGGTCCCGCAAATTTAAGGCCTTAAAAAGTCTGCCAGGGAGGTGCTTTCAAATACAAACACCAAATTTGAAAAGGTCTTTTATGCTCTAGTAGATAGCAGCCAACAATATTGAAGGTTGCTGATTTTTAAAAAATTGTCATATCTAGTTTATAGCCAAATTTGGCTAAATCAAAAAAAAAAGTTAAGAAAACCTGTCATGTTTTGGCAACAAGTAGGAACTAATGTCTAAAATATATGGCAATTTGGGAACTATTTCTCTGGAAATATGGTGATGTGTGTAAATTTTCCTAAGAGAATCCATTGGGCCCTTTGCATGCCCAAACATGCAAGTAAGTGGCAGGGTGCTCTTAGGAAGGGCTGGCTAGTCCAGGCCAAAAATAGTGGCAGCCAATTTGAGGAATAAAATTTCCATGCACCCAATGAGACTCTTGCAAGAAAACAATGTTAAATGTTAAAGACTAAGAGCACTTGAATGATTGCCAAAGATTGGAAGATAAAATTATGCAATGGAACATGGTTTTTGAGTCATCTTTCAGAACACTTAAAAATGTGTTTTAGTCATCCAATTTTTTAAAAAAATCACCTTCATTTTAATCAAGAAGTACTTGAATATCTATTAATAAAAGAAAAATCTATCAAATAAATTATTTTGTAAATGTAATGGTCGTTCAAAATAAGTTGTTTGGAAGTGTAAGTGTTCAAAGTTCACCACCAAATTTCATTGGGCAATGAGAGGTTGGGGAAAAATTAACCTGCAAATAAAGAAGATCTCTCTTGCAATGGTCCTATGTAATAAGGTAGCTTAGCCAAGACTCCACATGATATAATTTACCATACTAGTTACCACCTGAAGACCCTTCTTCAATTTGGTGCTTTGCGACCCATAATTTGCAAGGAGGAGAAATGAAGAAGAGGGAAAAGGGATAATTATTGTTGGGTCGTTACCCAATTTGGTAGGTTATTATATTAGTGTTGGGTGAACATCATTATTCACTCTAGATCTCATTGAATATTTTGAAAAAAAATTCTTCAATATTCATTGGAATCAGTTTTTTCAAAAAAACAAAAATAACAAAATCATGGTTTTAATATTAATAGCATCATAATTAAACTGATTGTAGAATCTAGGTTATTAGTTTATAATGGTTGATTATGTCTGATTTGATCAATATCAAAATTAAATGTATCTACTTTGACTAAAAAAACCTAACTATTTAGTTAAATTAAATAGCATGTTATTCACATGGTGAATGTGATGTTCATGTGGAATTGTCCTGCTTGATTAATGTGACTAATGTGATTGAAATTAGTTATCCAAACATGACACATTATAAATTATAGTGTTATTTTCATGATATAGTAATAAAATTGAGAAATATTATATAATTATTTTTCAAGAATTCAATTTCTAAGTGTTTGTTATGATCAAAATATGACGAAAGTTAATCATAAAAAATAATGTAAAAACCATGGTTTTGTAATAATAATTTGTTAGTCGAATTAGTTAGCAAAACAATATTTGTAAAGAAATAGTGGTTTTAGGTATTCATTGTTGCTTGAAATATGGTTGAAGTTAATGATAAAAACTAGTCTAAAAACCATGGTTTTGTAATATTAATTTGTTAATTGATTGAATTAACAAAGCAATACTTGAAAAGAATTATTGGCCTGAAATATTCACACTTGCTTGAAAATTACAGAGTTCATATTTCCAAGTAGGTTGAGATCTAGGGTTAGTTATCAATTGCTAAGATAGGGTTTGGTGGTGGTGCCAAGGTTCCCCATGATGTTTAATTTATTCTTATATTAAACATAAAAGTCAAGGGCTCCTCATATTTTGGACAATATCATTTTCATGTGTTTTTTTTTTGTTTATGTTTTGCTTTACGTTCTAATCCATTGTGTATTCGATCCACTTTGTCTTGTTCTAGTATGTTATTGTTTATCTTTTAACTTGGTGGTTCTTTTGGTTTTTCGATGTTTAGTGTTTATGTGTGGTTCTCCTCTTAGCATTACTCCTTTTTGCATTTAAATGCTCTAACTTGTTGCCAAGTGTTTTTGTTTACTTTTTATGCATGGCGTTTGTACATATTTTCTTTTTGTAGTCGGTGGTCTTTGTTGTTCTTGGTGGGTCACACTCTTTGCTCTAGATGATTAAGAACCATTCTTAAAACTTCCTTGTTATTATAATTTAAAGGAATATTTTTTACTATTTTTTCTTTTGTTGATTTTTTTTAATTTTTTTAATTTTTAATTTTTTTGGCTTTTGCTCACATTTCTCCTTTGTTTTTATGCATGTAGGTTGTAGTTAATTGAACACACCCCTTTTATAAATTGAAGCATCATTCATTTAACATGTAATTTTTGCACATTGAAAAAATGATTTGATTGTTGTATTGATATTATATGTGTAACTTCGATTTTACTTTGTTTGTGCTTACTACTAGTTGTTTTTCTTTTTGTAAGTACTCATGTCTATAAGCTAGTAGTGTAATTTTATTTATTGATTAGCACTTGGTAGATTTTTAAATCATTTGTTATTGCTTCATCAATGCACACATCTTGTTCCTTATTCTAACTCTTCTCAATCTAAAAAAGATAGTGAATTTCTAGTCTTGTTTTTCTTTGAATGTAACTTGCCAGTTTTTTATCAATAAACATAAAATTAATAAATAAATATATTACTTAGTAATAAAACATTACATATAAAAATATAATTTTTGGCTTTTCAATTTCAATTTATTGACAATTTTAAATTTTAACTTTTAAACCTATGTTTTATAAATGGTTTTGGATAAATGTGGTGCAATTAAGTGTAGATGAATGCACATGATTAATGAAATTGATATTTTGTAAATGAAAGTGACATGTTTTTGAAAAATGTGTTTGTAAACTATTTTTTAAATGTTTAATTTTTGAAAGTCTTGAAATATTTTTAAAACTACAAATTAATAAACAATTCGCTACTATAAAATGTGGGTGCAACTTGCTAATTCTCATTCACTAAATCATTGTATTCACTGCATCCCCATTAAGTCCCATTCATGACAACCAATGAGTTCACTCAAAATCCGATGAAATCACTTGACATACATGGACACCTTTTGTTGTAGTGCTTGATGAACATTTCTAACCAAGAATTACATTAACAAAGATCATGTTGGAATAATAGGAATAAAAATTCATTAAAATTATCATTTTTTCAAAAATGATAATAATGATGTTGATGTAATTTGTCCTTGAACAATGCATTGTGTGATATATATATATATTCAATGAAACATAAGCAAAAGTGTTATACCATATTTCAAAGTCAATGGAATAATTCAAAAAAACATTATTCTAATTTTTTGAAATATGAAAAAATAATAATAAAATGAATAAAATTATTGGAAACACAACCAACAAAAAAGAAGGTGAATGTGTTTACCATTGCAATTTCCAACTATTTTGATGTAATAGGTTCTTTAGAAGAAAAAAATTGTAGCAATGAGTTTTTCAATTTTATTAATTGTGAAAAGAAATTTGTTTTGCATTGTGCATAACGTTACCAAATTTATCAATTAAGGAAGGCATAACTTGTTTGTTTTGTTTCATTTGTCACATTAAAAATCTCCCAAACCATGGCACCCCTTACTGTGAACTTGGCACCATTGCAAAGGCCTTGATGAAGATGAGTGCAAGGAGGTAGTTAAGTAATGTTTAAAGCTGTATTGCAAGAGTTATTGAATATTGAACAATTTTGTCCCAAAAATTCAACAAAATCAAAACAAAATGTTTAAAGAAATTAGGCTAAATCCTTGGCATTACTAGAAAGTTCTTAAAGAATGGGATTCCTTGGAAATGATTTCAAATTTTCTAGACCTAAGGTGGGGGGAAATTTTGAATTTTGAATATATTCTATCACTATAAATTAATTAAAAATTTAAAGTAAAATTTTCACAACCAAGCTTTATCATTAGAGTCTTGTTCACATTTCACCTGATGCATAGGCCACACTAGTCTACTTGAAAAGATAAAGCAAATGTATGTTTGATTTTAAAAAATGTGTACATATTGCAACAAATTTTGATATTTGGATGTTCGAAGGAATTCATGATGTATTTGAACTTGTCATCAACTATGTAAACATGTTGATTGACAGGTTAAAACATGTACCTTGTGGGTTATTTGAAACAACAAAGACAAAAGGTGAAACATTGGGAAGAAATCTTAAAACTATTTAGAATAGTATGAGTTGAAAAAAAAGATTATTGTTTTTGTGAAAAATGAAGGTTCAAATCTACCAAACATGACCATAGTTTTAAAATCGATGTTTAATTGTGATATGTATTTAGAGTTCCACAAGAAACTTCCTAGGGTACATGTCTTTGAAATGCATTTCCAAAACTTGTTAGTAGCCAACTAATAAAAAGAAAATGAGAAAATGAATATGATATGTTTCTATTTCAATTAGATTTGGAAAAATGTGTAACTAGTTTTTAAATGTAAGGAAAGGTTTATTGTTATGCAACTATATCTAAGAAAGTGAATAAATGATTTTGATATGTTTTTATCAAATATGATCCATGAGATTTGAAGGTATGTGTAACTCGGTTAAGAAAATCAAAGATGGGTGAAGGCTTGTATTGATTTTGGCTTAACACTATGAAAATTGAACAAATTTGTGAAAACATGTTTAAAGCATATTTGTAATTTTTATTATTAATTTACCTTTGATAGTGGTGTTGTTCAACTTGTTTTTATCATTTTGAAAACTAAATTTTGATTTTTTTTTTTAACATATTTGTTCATAGGATGATCCTTTTTCAAGCTTAGCTTGGTAATTTCAAAATGTTATTGTTTTTTTGGCTTCAATTAGCAAATTGTAAATAGAATAATTGGATGTGTTTCCTCACCTCGCACTTGGGATGTTTGATAAATTTTTTGTTGAAACTCTTTCAACTCTTGTAGCGACTTGTGTTTTCAAGTATTAAAAAAGGCATTGGCTTCTAATTGATGTTTTTAACATAATAATCATAATAGTTTCAAATGTTCGGAGTGGTCAAGTATCTCATATGTTGGGAAAAAAAAGAAATTGAATTGTTGAAAATTTTAACAATTTTTTTAAAAACTTGTGCTATTGAAATGTTATTAATGATTTCACCCTTTGTAACATATTGCCTATAGTAATTCTAAAACATGAATTGTTGAAAATTGTATTCTTCAATATTTTGTCAAGAAACCTTTGTGAACCTACAAGAGAATCTCCCAATTGAAAATTGTTGACTTTTTAGAGATACCAAGTGGATGTGGAAGAATCAAATGTCTTTTACAACAATGAAAGAAACATGTCCCATAGGTTCACAAAATGAAACATAACATATACTCTCACTTATTAGTCTTCTTTCCAGTTAGATAGAAAAGATATGACCGTATAAAATTTGGCAGGATGCACATTTATTACAAAAAACTACCCCAATCATTTAGGGTTTGTTGCATTTCGATGTTTGTCCCATTTAACTTTATTGAATTGTTTGACATGGAAGTTGAATTAATGAATAACTTGAGGTGAATTTGAAAGGGAGAAAGTCCCAAATGTTCTAAACTAATTGCATTTAGTAATGTTTTATGGTACATGTTTTCTTGTTACTAATTGAAATTGTTATCCATGTGAAAATACTGATACAAATTTTCAAATTTATGATTTTATGTCATTGGTTAGCATCCCATGAGGGATTTAATATTAAATCTCGACATGTTTTAACAACATGTTTAAAAAGTTCAAAAATTAATTTTTAAAATGTCTCAAATTAAAATCAAAATTCAAATGAGGCAAAAAAAAATTCCACCATTTGGCAAGATTTTTCAGAAAGAATGGGAATATAGCATCATGATATTTCCTTTTTAGTTTTTAGTTTTTTCATATGGGCAAAATTTCACACAAAAAAAAGATCTGTGGAACATTTTGGTAAAATGATTAACATATTTTTATTCAAATTCAAACTAAAAATGTAACTCTAATAAAAAAATTAGCTCCAAAATTCTCATAGACAAAATATTCAAAGAATAATTTCACAAATATCTACTTGTGAAAAATATTGAGATCTAAAGAACCACAAGGGTTTCAAAAATAAAAATGAATCATTTCATAATGAAGGTTTTTTGGATTTTAACTTTACTAAAGAATCAATCTTTTTTTTCATCTAAAAATGATATTCACCCAACATTGCTGATTACAAACATAGGCTATTATAGAACCCAAATCAAAACTTGAATTTTAGAGTTTATTTTTCGATTTCAACTGGGAAAATGTGAAAAAAATGGAAAACTAGTACAAAATGAAACCTTGGTTTTCTTTTGACATCAATCCAATATCATAACAAGGACAAGCGAACCAAGACCCAGTACCTTCACCTTTAAAGTGAGGCCTCTTAATGATCAAATTAAACCAAAAAAAGAAAAAAGATATGGACCCAAAGACCTTGATTCAGTTTAAGTTGGGGATATTCATAATACTTAGAAACAATTTAAATGAAATTTGGGACTTTTACTATGGTGCCAACGTGGGTGTGGTTCACCCAAGGCATTGTCTTCTAACCTAACCAAAACTAATCAGGTTCAATAATCAAATAATTTTAGAAGGAAGAATTGAATTTGGAACTACGAAGAGAATGTGTAGCAAAGCATCATGTAATGGACAATATCACTATTTTTTATATCCAAATTTAATGTTAAATATTTGCCCTTCCTTCATTGATAAACAATAAATATTGGACATTATACATTGAGGGAGCATTTGAATGCCACACATGGGCCAATCAATAACAATCAATGTGTTAGTGACACTTTGGCCAATGAACTAAAAATCATTTTCTTTTTAAAGATATTTTGATACCCATGAAAACATGATATATATATATATATATATAGAGAGAGAGAGAGAGAGAGAGAGAGAGAGAGAGAATTGGATCTAGAGGTTCTCAATAAACAAGAATTGGCAACATTGTATTGGACCTCTTATGGTTTAGATATGTTTTTGGTACCTAGTTGAATGTACACTATTGGGAAATAAACATTCTGCAACCTATTATTATTATTATTTCATAAGTTATAACAAAATTCCTAGGTGCAGTGAAGGTGATCAATTATCATCATGAATGGATTTAGGCAAATATGTTTAGGTTGAGGTTTTTGTCACTAACCCTAGTTGGGCAAATGTTGGATAATCATTTAGAATTTTTGTTCATAGTTGAGGCCTTGCAGTTCTTTTTTGAAAATCAGCAAACATCATTTATTGAAGAAAGTTAAAAGAACCCCATGGATGTCAAACCACTAAAGAACCAAGTGTGCCTATGAACCATCACCAAAATTGATGGTCTTTTACTTTGATTGCAAAGGATTTGTTGGATTTTGAGTTTCTTCAATTCTAGGGAGAAGAGAAGTAGCAGCTAACCTTCAAATTTTTTTTCATTATAATTATGTCTTGGATTTTAGGGGAGGTTGGTCACAGCTATCCCCCACCCTCCAATACTTTTGTAAACAAATGTTTGGCCAAATTTTTAACAATAGTAGTAGTAGATTTGTGTGCAAAATCAACTCTTGTTCTCTGATTTTTTTTCTATAACTAAAAAACACAAGAAACATAGAATCGTTTTTATATGATCAAGTCTATGCCCAGAAATAAGAGTAGATTAGACTTTTCTTTGGAAAAACCTGCTGATTTTGAAAGAAGTTCTGCTTTTGAGGAAACCACAGAGCACTAATTTTTAATAGAATCTGGGGAAATCTCTTTATGCCAGGAAAGGCACCCCCTAGGGCACCTTCTGCACCGAGTTCAGCTTCAGGTCTTGGCCTCTTGGCCTTGTCCTAAAAGCTTAGCTAGGATGATGGCACCTTCTCTAGTGTGTAAAAACCCCAAACTTGTTTGAGTTGGGGGAGGGGGGTTATCCAAAATAATGGGTGAGTGACAGATCATGGAAATGTACCCTTTAGAGCACCTCCAACTGTGCTGAGTATGTAACTCTGGATAGTAAATTTAAATGTCTAAGTTTAGCCCTTTTTTTTGGGCAACCCCACCAATCATTGTGATCGACCAATCAAAAATACTGAGCCGCAGTCAGGCGCAATTTATTACCTTAACCTAGAGTCAGTTTCCACATTTACAAAACGAATAATTATTTATTTTCAAAAAAAAATTGTTTTTAAAATTTGAAATTATTTTTATTTCCATCATCTATTATAATATTGTGATATGAGTAGTGAAATTTATTCAGAGTGTAGTCTGTGATAATTACTATGATTTTCAACATGTCAACTTCATATTTTCACAAATTGTCATTTCGCTATTTTGAGGATTATTTAATGATGAAGCTGACCTTAGGGTAAGGTACACTCTTTTTGGGAGGTGCACAACTGTGTTGCGCCTTTCACCAGCCTTCGCAAGCTGCACGAATTTGGTGCAAAAAAAACAATTTCCTAAGCTAAACCGGCACCTTTTGACTTTTTCGCAATAAATCTTACTGTCTGGAGTCATGTATTGAGCACCGTTGAAAGATGCTCTTAATGTTTCTCACAATCGTGTCATGTCATCACTTTCCCTCATCTTTTGTCACAATGCTGCTTGCCAGTAGCGGTAAATCAATGGCAGCTTGGGATGAACGGTTTTGTACAAATTGAAAACAATGAAGGGAAACAAAAGGAAAGGTGTAAAGTGTAAAGTGTAAAGTGCTTGTTTGTGTGGTGGGAAGTTAGACTTGTTCCACTAATAATTTTCTCTTTTGTCCTTTGGGTATATATTGGTTTTATGTGGCGACAAGTTCTGGTTACACTTTGTCATTGCCTACATCATTTGGACTTGAATGTATGGTGGAAAGTTTTTATGCTTACTCCTCAAAAGTGGGAGGGATCTTCCCATCTGCCTTTGGTGAATCAACACCTTGTAGGTAGTGTAAAAACCAGTGATGGGTGGCTAACTGCTTTGGCAGGTTAGAATTGCTGATTTCGGTTCCAGTTCCTAATATCCAAACCGGAACTGATTCAAAGTGTTCAAACCTAACAATAACTGAAACCCAGGAACTGTGAGGTGCGGGAACCAACATAAGAACCTAACCTCAGTTCTAGGTTCGTTGGGAACCTACCTAAGAACCTAACCTAGGATTTTTTTAAAAAGCTGATAATCAAACCAGTTTTGGTCAGTTAAGGTTTAGGTTCAGAACTAAAACCAGAATTGACATTTCTCAAAAGTCTGATTTTGGTTCTAGTTTAGGGTTTAAGGATTTCGTGTTTTTATTGTGTCATTGTCTCCAAGCTTTCTGCACTTGTGCTTTCGGTTTCACTTTTGAGTTGCATAATTGTCTTCACAAAGCTTTCTGCCGCTTCACAATTTGTCTTCATCGTCATCACCTCGCGCTTTGGTTTTTATTCTTCATCTCTGTTGTAGGTTGCGATTACGCTTTGGTCTTCATTAAGTTAAGGAATCAAGGCCTCAGGGTTTTTGTTTTTGTTTCCATTTGTGTTGTTGTCTCCATCAAAATTTCTTCACACTTTGGTGTTCGTGCCAATTTGTAATTTGTCTCCATTGCAATGTGCTTTCGTCTTCATCTCCATCATGCTCAACTTGTGTTTGGGTGTTCATCTCCATATCCATCATGCTCAAGTGAGAATTTTCTAGTTTGTGTTTGGATTATGTTATTTGTGTTCAACGATTTCTGTTATGTTGTTTGTGCTTTTATGTTTGCATTTTGTTGTTTGCCTTTGTTTTTTGTTCATGTTTTGCAAGTTGTTTTGCATTTTGTTACTTTACAGTTGTTTTTTGCATTCTTCTTGCACTTTGTTGATGTGCTTTGTTGAAGTGTTCTATTTTTTGTGACCCACTCTTCCCATTTTGTGTTTTGTTGAAACATTTCTCACTTTGGTGTTTTCACTCTATTGAAGCACTTCTTCCTCTCTTGAAGCACTTCACACTTTGGTGTTTGTGCTTCATGTTTTGTGAAGTGTTATGCTACAATATTTTTCACTTTAGAGGTTGTGCTTCATGTTCTATTGTTTGTGTTCCATCACCTTGTGCTTTGCAGTGCATTTTTATCTTCAAATGCTTTGTTACATTTGGGTATGTGTTCTTACCTTTGTTTTCATTTGCATGTCTTCATTTGTTCATTTTCTTGATGGTTTTTGTTTTCTTGTTATGTTTGTAAGAAATGGAGGATTTGCAGAATGAAACAATCCCCCAAGTTCATGCCTTGGTTGACCTTACTGTTGAACAACAGTCTAGTGGCATCCTAAATGACTTGAATGACCTGAATGACCTGAATGATTCAAATTTTTGTGGTTTTGCCTCTACATCAACTTTTGTTGGTTATGTTGGCAATCTTAGTACTATTGTAGATGCAAACTTTTTTACCATAATTATAACAAATAAAACATTATGATCATTGTTTGCAAAGCAAAGAGACTTCTAGAAGCCAAAGAGTCGCAATGCCACAACATGGGCATTTTATGCAATAAACAATGTTTTAGTCATTTTTTCAGAGGTAAATTCAAGCCATCCTAAACTTGAGCAATTGACATGTATTTTGTGTTACCCTACTGTTGTTGCACATGTAGGATTTAGAAAAGGTGGCATCACCAGCTACAAGTCTGCCAATTGAATTTCAACACTTTGAAAACATTTGGAAACAAGTCACCAAAAAGTCTAGACTAAATGGATTGAATGAAATAAGGTTGTTGGGTTGGGAAATAGAAGATCAAGCAAAAAGGTTTGGCCCCACCCCATCCAACATTGCATCTTTCTTTGGAAATACAATGTTTGATAGTAAGAATGATCCCCATCAAATTCAATTTGAAGAGGATTTGTTCCTATTTATTACTAAGGAAGTAGAATCGTCATGTTTCTTTTCCATCAAAATGTTAATTAATGAATGACATAGTGGCGAGGTTAATTGAGAAGACCAAAAAGAAATTCATTTCTAAAGCTCTTAAAACTTACGGATGTCAAGAGGAAGAGTGGACACTTTTGTTTTGGTTGTTCATTTTTTGCACCATAATTGGGAGCCTGGTCATGTAATAATTGGTTTGTTTGAGATTATAGAAACCTTTGGGGTTGCCATGGCCATACAAGTGAATGAAGTGTTAACAGCATATGGATTGAATGTTAATATTTTGACATATGTAAAAGATGAAGGTAGTAATCTAAGTACTATGATTAGTGTCCTAACTTTTGTTGTTATTGCGAGCTATTAGGGTTGACAACACCATTTGTAGGGAGCTCTTGGGGGCAAGCAATGTCTAAATGCTACTAATATGCAACAGATGACACTAAAATGTCTATTGGACTAACATCGATCTTCATCAAACAATGTCAATCTATTTTGCAAAAAACCATCACTTGGACCAAAAAAAGTGGAAAAGGGCGTCAAAAGTGGCAAAAAACTTGTTTGGATATGGACATACATTCACACAAATTAAAAATTCTGGTGAAGACGAGATTTTTTTCAAAAGTGATTTTATTCCAAGAGACACTAAAATTCAAAAACATAATTGCATGTTATTATGGATGATAATAATTTATGGCTTTATAAGGGCATGAGTCAAATCTTCAAGTTTGGTTTGTAACCAAAACTATTTATGATACATTAGGGCCTGTTGTTAACCAAAGTTGAGGCTATTGGTTATTATATAATGCACTTGTTGTTGTAATTTCTTTAATCATCAATATGCGAGTATAATGTTTGGTACCTGATTATTTGGAAACTCAGGATTTTGATGCAAAACTTCAAGTTTTGTGACAACATATGCAAAAGCAAGTGGTAATTGTTCTTCAACCCTTCCTTTCAGTTTTGTTATCCTTTCAAGAATGCAATGTTCATAAAATGTTGAATATGATGTTAGACCCATGTTTCAAAGGCTTAGGGTTGGTCATATAGTATGTTGGGAAGAAGAAAGCTGCTCTAATTGCATGTGAGTATGACAAATATATTTTATTTCCTTTATCAGTTCATGCTTATAAGTTTTGAACTTGTTTATTGCAAGTGAAATTATTATTGCTTCCACCCTGATTTTGAAGTGAACAATTCTAGAACTAGGTCATTGTATGACCTAATGGAAACTAATGAAGAAGTGGTTTTATCAATGGTCAAGGAACAACTAAGCCATTATAAAATCAGGAAGGTAAGTGATGAAGACTGCAAAAGCCTACTTGCATGGTGGAAAGCTCATGAATCACAATTTTCTTATGTTTCTTTTTTGACATGACAAATTATAGGGATGTTGGGTCACAAATTGAGGTTAAAAGGGTATTTTACATTGTCGATATATGCACAAACATGCAACGGTCCAAATTGGGCATAGAAAATCTGGAAATGTTGGTGAGCATTTATAAAAATTGGCTAGATAATGTCCGTGCAAGTACAATGTCCATGGAAGACTTCATGGAAATGGAAGGAATGTTGATGGAATAAAATGAAAATGATATGGGTAAGATTGGGTTTCTGGAAGTGGATGGCAACATTTTTAAACTTTAGGTTTTTTTTCTGTTGTTTGTAGGTATGATGACGAGGTGGTAGCTTCTTATTAACTGATGGATGAAAGGTCTTCACATTTTATTGTTTTTTTGTTGCATTGTCCACTAACCTAAGGTGGGCATCTAGAAATGATGAAATAATGGAGGTATGGAGAGTTGTCACATTAGTGCTGAATGTAGTTTAAAAATTAGTTAAGATTTGTAGGTTTTGAATTTTGGGCCTAATAAGGGGATGGTGGTAGATTAGAAGGCATGGAAATAAGCTTCTATGGTGTTTTGGAATTCTTTAAAAAAGTTTGTGGGGTTCTTGGAAAGTCTGTGGTATTTGGGAAAGCTAGTGATGTATAGCACAAGGAGTGTGATAATTTTTTCTGCCATGAAGGAACTGTCTGCTCCATATGGCCCACCATTTTTACCCTTGAAGGGTTGTGGGTTGAATTCCAGGTTGTAAGAAAAAATAAGTGATGAAGGAGGAATTTTTTGCTTTCAACCAATTGAAGAACTATTGCATATATAATGTAGATGACCTTAAACCTTGTAAATTAAAGTTTCTAATTTCTAGGATTATAAATTTAAACCACCATCAAAGTTTCTAGTTTCTAGGATTATAAACTTGTATTACCATCAAAATTGCTAGTTTTTAGGATTGTAAACTTGGACCACCATCAGAGTTGCTGGTTTCTAGGATTGTAAACTTGGACCTTGGACCTTTTGGTTACAAAAATAGTAGTCATATTTGTAAGTAGAAAGGTTGTTAGGGGCGTTTCATGGGTTGTTCTTGCTTACTCTTTTATAAATTGACCCCCATTTTTTTGTATTGTGTTACGAGGTGAGCAATTCTTCCTTGATGACAATTATATTACTTTGGATGCTAATTATGTTTATAGATTGTTGCATTGGAATGATACCTTTGACTAAAACATTGGTTTTTAAAAATGTAACTTACTTATACCCATTTAATCATAATCTTGCAATAAAAATTCACATTGAGAGCTTGATTCCAAGCTAATTAAATTGGTTTACCATAAAATTGGACACTAAAGTCAAGTTGGACCCTAATCCCATATTAACCAAAATTTATCCCAACCTAATTGTTAATTGATCTACCTAAACATAACCGAAAACTAGGATAAACATTAAAATGAATAAAAATTAGATATGGAACCATCAAATATTTAAAAACCTATAATTAACCAGATGACTTTTTTGACAATTTGAATTGGAGGTGTTTTAAATTAGGTCAAGTTTTCTAAGTAATAATACAACCTTAATAAATAAATATTTAAGCTTGGCCCTTACATTTAAGGCAACTTATTGCATTTGATTGGTTGTACACATGATTTTATTTTATTTTCAAATTTTTGAAGTAAGTGGATTAGTGATCATCTACAAAAGGAATTAGCCAAATTTGGCTACAAGTTAAAGAGTGAAGTAGAAAAAATAAGAAACTTCCTACATTTTCACGAATTGTTGTAAGCTATTGTTTAAATATGAAAAATTCAAAAAACTAAATCCTCAAGTCATGGCAATTTCTAGTGTATTTTTTATGTAACTATTTGAACAAACTAATACTACCAAATGTTTTTGATAGTTGCATGTAACGAAGATTCAACTAGACCTAGTTTTAAATTGAACCAACTTAAAAATTTTATGCAAATGACCATAATTGAAAGTTTTTAAAATTCTAAAAATCAATTTCAAGATTAAATCAAAAGTTTCATCAAAAACAAAAAAAAGGTTAAAACTAGGATCAAAACTTGCTTTTGAAATCAAAGAACCATACAACAATGGCAAAAACAAATGTTGGGCAATTCTTAAATTTTATGAAGAACCTCCAATTTTAGTTCTACAAAATTAATTATAGAAATTTCAATTTCAATTTGAAAAAATGGAACTTGGAATTTGGTTTTGGGTTTAGTTTTTTTTTCAAAAAAAAATCCTGATTTGCGTTTGTTCCAATTTTAGAAATCAAACCTAATTTTAATTTGGTTTCAAGTAACCTTGACAAAAATCCATGTTTAATTATCAATTAACCTTAAATTAGCCCCCCATTATACATATTTTAAAAAAATTCCATATCAAGTTCCTATTTTTAAATATTGAACCCCCAAATTCCAGTTTGATTCTAATTCTTTAAAAAATACCAATTTTGATTCCAAACCAATGCCAATTCAATTTTTGCTGATTAAAATTGCATTGAATAAATATAATTTACCAAACTAAGTACTTACCCAACATTGGTAAAAACCCCAAATTTCTTGGGTGAAACCCTAACTAACTCCTAATGAAGGCATAAAAGAAAAACAAAGAGAAAATAACCGAGTCTGAACCAAAATAATAAAACCCAAAGTGGGTCATAAAGGGGCAAAGGAATAAATTATGTTCTAAAACCCCCATCAGTTGCAAGAAGCATATAAAAAAATAGGAAGGGAAACTTGAAAGAATAATAAACCTATAATAACCTTACCTGCAATGAGGATGTGTTTCAAAATAAAAACAACTTGCATTCTTTGCAAAGTTACCAATACCATTTGCTTATAAAAGGCCCATAGAATTGCCAAAAAAAGTCACTATTTCCTTTTGTTGCGCAAACCATATTAACACGTTGATGAATAAAATTGTTTGCATATTGGTGAAGGCAACTAAAAACCTTTGTGGCAAGGGAAGAAACACATTCGCCAAGTGTCAATCATGGTAAAGTCCTTCTTTTGCTTGAGCTACCACCATTGCAAGTTGAAATATAATATGAAACCAATCCACTTAGGTGGGATCAACAATGACCATGTTGGCCAAGGTTTGAATGTCATTCATTAATAACATGATGTTAATTCATTGGCAAAAAGACTAAATAGAAGGTGGTGGAAGGACATGAATTTGCTCATGCAAAATATAAAACACTGAGTTTTTCATGATGGAGGTAAAGGCATCTTGAATGGCATCATGGGATGTAGCTATTCTTCACCATGGGAACAACAAATAAAGTGGGTCCTTGTTGGATCTAAGGGTTGGCCACAAATGTAATGTGTCAACTTGAGAATTAAAGGATGAAGGTTTGAAGGTTTAGGCCCAACTTGGGGTGCAATATAAAGAGAACATGTTGGAGGCAAAATGAAAAATTGGAATGGCTGAATGAACAAAAAGCCATGCACCCACCCTTGGGCCTACATAGGATTTCAAGTGTGCGTAATGTGAATTAGAAGCCATGTCAAAGATGATGTTAAAGAAATAATGGTTGTGGGTGAATACAAGTTATAATGGTTCATTTTAGGCACATGTTGAACTTCCAAGATTCTTTAACATGTTTTTATATATTATCCATATGGATATGATTCTAAAATTTTGTTGATGTAATCTTTGATTAGTACAATTTTATTCACTTATAAAACCTCTTAAAACTATGTGAAATTCTAATTATTCATAATTGCATAAATACCATTTGGTTAAGGTTTCACACAAAAAAATTTCACACATAACTATATCATTTCATTTTTCAACCCATTTTTAGTCCCTATAAATAATTTGGAGTGAAATTCAATATGAATTCTTGAATTTTTTAACAATCCAACCAATTGACCCATCCATTTTTCTAATTTCAGAAGTTCATTATTGATAATGAATGCATTATTTTCAAAAAATAATTGTACAAATGTTTTCATAATCAAGTTGTTAATCTCAAATGGTTCATCATTTAATGTATTTAAGGTTAAATTTTTCGCCATAATTATTTAAACACAAAATACTTTATAAAAATTGCCACTATGACACCAAAAGTGAGCCATTATAGTTTGCATTCACCTTTGTATAATTTGTTTAAAATGTTCTCCTAGAGTTGATTTGATCCCCTTTTTTGTAAACTGCATGAAAGGAATATCACAATTCACCACATTTAAGGGAAGGAACTTTTGTGCCATCTTCAAATGGGTTTGGAAGGGGAGTAGACCAAAATTGTTAATGCCTATTGCCTCCCATAAAAACAAGTGATGATCCAAGAAGAATCTAACAACAATGATAAATGCAATGAATGTTAAGCTCCTTGAATAAATTGTCAACACAATGAACTTTATGGAAATGAGGCTAATTCCCCTTTGAAAAATTGGGAGAGCAACATGTCAACACACTAAAGGGGCATGTGAGTAATCCAAAGAACTTAGGCCCAATAGTCTCCCAAAAACCTACATGAAGGTTGTGTCAAAGGTGGTGAATTGGTGTAGAAAGATTTGTGAGGGGGGAAAGGACAAAACAAATAAAAAGGTATTTGGGCAAAACATCAAAAAAGGATCCCAAAAGATATTTGGACATCCTTTAACTTCGGAAGTGCATTTTCATGGCAAACATCCTCATCGAACACATCTTGCGGGAAGGAAAAAAAGAAATCCAAATGGAATGCCCAAAACCTTAATATCATCCAAAGGGCAATAAAAATTGGTAGGGATATAGAAGTCAAGACACAAACTAAAAGGTGACCAAGCCAAATATTTATAGGGCTAGATTAGAAACACCACAAAAGCCAACTGCAAAACAAAATGGTCAAAAAAAATAGGAACAATAAAGACAGGCCAATGTTATTAGTAAGGGAAGGGAAAATACAA
>Ga0209611_10000457_pt1 | contig 60340 bp, 37 predicted proteins | sample S1TSphgellanicum_3_FD_187693 | JGI IMG/M metagenome (GOLD analysis project Ga0209611, IMG submission 187693) | Host-associated microbial communities from peat moss isolated from Minnesota, USA - S1T2_Fc - Sphagnum magellanicum MG (SPAdes) (version 2) | ecosystem: Host-associated > Plants > Peat...
AAAGCAAAAATGTTGTAAGCAAAGTCAATGGAAAACTGGCAAAAAAAAAAGCAGTGCAAAATGAAAAGCAACACAGTTGTTATCAAAGTCAATCGAAAACCAGCAAAAAAGAATTGCAAAAACTTTGCTCTTTCCTTCTCTAATTCTTGATGATGATGAAGAACAAGAGATAATTTGTTTTGGGTGAGAGAGATTATTCCATCAATAACTTGGAGCACATAACCCACATCTGCCACAAAGCAAAGTCAAAGAACCCAACAAATGTACTTATGCAAATCTTTCCTCTTTTTCCTTCTCCCAAAAACAACTTTATGATGATCGTGAAGAAAAGAAACATAAACAACAAAAAAACAAAAACCAAACCAAAACAAAACAGAAACATCATGATGATGCTGAAGAACAGAAACAAAAGTAAAATGGAAACATGATGATGAGGAAGGACAGAAACCAGAACAGAACTTGATGATGATGATGATGATGGTGAAGGACACAGGAACATCAACAGAAACATGATTTTGATGGTGAAAAACAGAAACAAAAACAAAACAGAACTTCTTGTTGATGATGATGATGATGAAGAACGGAAACTAAATCAAAACAGAATTCCTTGATGATTATGAACAAAACAAAAGCAGAAACACATGATTTTGATGATGATATCGAGGAACAAAAACAGAAGAGAAATGATTTATGATGGTGTGTTAAGGAACAAAACAGAACAGAAAAGAAGATGATGATGACGATGTCGCGCTTCCTCAAAAACAGCATAACAGAAATGAAGATGATGATGCTGTTGAGCTTTCTCAAAAGATCAGAACAGAAATTTAGATGATGAAGATGTTGAGCTTCCTCAAAAACCGAACACAAATGAAGATGACGAGGATGACGATGACGATGATGATGAGCTTCCTCAAAAGCAGATCCGAAAATGATGATGATCATGTTTAGGAACAGAAAAGAGAAGAGCGATCTGGAAAAGAGAGAGAGAGAGAGAGAGAGAGAGAGAGAGAGGAATTCATTCTTACCTGCAAGATTTCTTGCAAGTGTGTTGAGGACAAGAGCAGCAGCAACAGCGATGATGGCGATCTCTTCTACCGCACAAGAAGAACAAGAAGAAGATGCTCAACAGTCAAAGCACTCAGCATAGTAAGAGGAGGAGGGGCCAATTTTCTTTTCCGTGCATCAACCGTCGGAGTTTTTGTTCACAAGCCAATGAAGGAAATTTTTCTCGTGTGTTGTTGATCAGAGAGAGAGAGCGAGAGAGAGAGACAGAGCATTGACAAAATCTCTCAAGAAAAAACACACACACGCACACAAAGAAAGAAGAATTCCATGTGCTGCAGCGTGTGCACGCACGCAATACCTGGAATCGTCGACAAATTTGCCATTGCTGCAGCTCTCCCTTAGACGACCTGCAACAATTCCATGCTTCTTTTCTCATGCTCTCGCTGCTCGCTACTCAATTCCCCCTCTTGTTCTTGTTCTTGTTTCGAGAATAGACTTGATCCATCGACAGATTGATAGAGATGTGATAGCTTGATAGTTTCTTGTTCTTGTTTCTTGTTCTTGTTGCTGTTTCTTGTTCTTGTTCTTGTTGCTTGTTCTCGTTTCGTGTTCTTGTTGCTGTTTCTTGTTCTTGTTCTCGTTTCGTGTTCTTGTTGCTGTTTCTTGTTCTTGTTCTTGTTTCGAGAATAGACTTGATTCGAGAGCTTGACAGAGGTTTGATGGCAACAGCGATATCCATGCATTTCTAAGCCAATTGTCAACAATTTCTTTGGCAATCACATTATCGACGATCTGCAATCACTTGTGCACACTCTTGCTTTACTGTTGTGCTGTGCTTTTGCTTTACAGTGATGGTGATGGTGCACAATGAGCATTAGAAGCAAATCATTGTGGCATGCCTTCTTCTAAGCCTCCTTCTGCCAGGAGGTTTGCTACCTCCTTGTGAGTACTTGGATTTGTAAGTCATTCTTGGATTTTTCAAGACAAGGAACAAAGGCAAGAAGATGGTGGAAGACAGCAGAAGAAGAAGAAGAAGAAGAAGCTCTACTAGAGATGTGCTGGAGATGGCGATAGAATGAAAGGAGTTTGAGGAAGGATCATAAAACAAGCTTTCTTCTAAGTCTCCTGCCCAGGAGTTTTGCTTGCTACCTCATGAGTACTTGGATTTGTAAGTCATCCTTTGGATTTTCACAACTAGGAACAAAGGCAAGAAGATTGTGCAAGGAAGAAAGATTCAGCTCTACTAATAGAGATCTTCTGCTGGAGATGGAGATATAATAATGGAGGAATTTGAGGAAGGATCATAAAGAACAACTGCTGTACACAGACTTGTGCTGAGGAGGAGCTGCTCATCATCAGAGCTGGCGATGGTGGTGGTGAGAAAAGGATCTGATCATGGGAAACAAGGTGTCAAGAGCCGTGGGCAGCTGTCTCATCCCTTCTTGTAGAGCAGAGCATGGAAATCCTTCTGTTGTACTACTTGGGAACTATGAGCCTCCTCCTCCTCCTCCTGCAGATGAAGGTCTGGGTCACTCCTTCTGCTATGTCCGGCCTCCAACAACCTTCAGTTCTGACAGTATCTCATGGGAGTTTTCCTTTGAGTCAGAAAGTGGGATGCTGGAGGCAGATGGAGCTGCTGCTTCTGCTGCTGCAATTGGTGGAACAGAGGCAACAGCAGCAGCTGTGGAAGAGGGTGGTGGCTGCAGCAGCAGCAGCAGCAGGAGACTTGGTGAATTGGAGCAAAAGAGATCAAGAACGACATGGGAGAGAAGACATTGTGCAGCAGCAGGGGGAGGTGAGAGATCCAGATCCATGTCTGAGACTTCCTTCAAGGCCATCTCAGGAGCCTCTGTAAGTGCCAACACTGCTACTCCCAGCTCCATCATGTCAACCTCCCTGCAAGAACAACAGTTCAACAACTCCTCCAACAACATTCTGTTTGATCGTGCTTCATCTTTTGAGAGCACGTCTTCCTTCAGTGCTCTACCTCTGCAACCTGTTCCTCGTGGCTTGATTCCAAATTCTGGGCCTCTCTCAGGACCCCTTCCTCCTCCTCCCGTTCCTCCCTCAGGAGCTTCAATCTCAGGCCCCACAAATCTTGGTGCTCTCTCTGGATCACTGGAGAGGGGCTTTCTTTCAGGTCCATTGGAGAGAGGATTCATGTCAGGACCAATGGAGAGAGGAGCTCTTTCAGGCCCACTGGAGGCAGCACCAGTTGAACTTCACCCAGTGCACAAACAGAGGAGAAGAAGCAAAGTTGGTGTCTTGGGAAGATTTGTGCAGACTTTGAGTGGGCCGTTGCAAAAAGCTCTGAGCAGATCAATGGCAATTATGCTGGAGAAGACGCATCATTCCCTGTTTGTGCCCATGAAGTTGTTTGTGATGGGGCAGGGCAAAGAGACTGGCCTGGAGAAAGATCTTGAACATGTGAAGCATTCTTCAAGTGATTCACCTCCAGATATGGGGGGTTACATGAGCTCAGATTCCAACACCACAAAAGAGCAGGCAAATTTGCAATGGGCACAGGGCAAAGCCGGTGAGGATCGAGTTCATGTTGTGCTGTCTGAGGAGCATGGATGGCTTTTTGTGGGGATTTATGATGGCTTCAATGGTCCCGATGCACCAGACTTCCTCATGAACAATCTTTACCCAGAAATCTACAGGGAGCTCAAGGGCCTTCTCTGGGATCAGGATGATGATGAATTTGATTTTTTTCCTGGAATCTCAACTGAAAAGAAGGGCACTGGCTTTCCCGGTGCAGGATCAGATGTTGAAGGAGATGGGATCCAGAGATTGGGTGACAATTTTCTTCCTCACCTACACACAACATCCTTGGATCATCATCATCAAGTAGAATTATGTCAGGTCTCTGAAGGCAATGGTGTAATGAATCACGTGGATTCCATCAGAGGTCAACTTCTTCAAGATGGTGACAGCGATATGACAGTATGCAAGAAGATGGACATTTTGTTTACTCCATGTGTAAAACCTGTAATTACAGTGCCTGAAGAAGCTGCACCTGATCTGGTGGTGAATAGCCAATCTAGTAATCACAATGTGATGGGAAATGGCGATGTTTTTGACCTTGGATATGCAAAGAAAACTGAGGATTCCTCGGTGTGTCAAGCATGTTCTTGGTTCGGATCAAAATTAGATGAAGCTGCACATGATTTACTGAGGAAGGATACCAATGCGTGTGGAGGAAGTTGCCATGTTTCTACAAAACCTACCCAGTGTAGGATGACAGTGGATGAGATGCCAGATTATGAAGGAATACATCATGAAGAAAATCTAGGAGGAAATGGGGAAGCAAAACAGAGCCTGCAGATAGAAGTGGAAATTGGGTGTAGAGGACAGGAAAGGATAGAGATGTTTGATGGAAATTCTGTAGAACAAAGGGTGAACCATGAGCACATGAATGAGGCAGCAGCTACTATGCTTGAGGATATAGGTCTTGAACCACTGCAGCAAATGAAAATGAGCAGCAGACAAGATGTTGAAGAGAAGAAATCAGTGAGACCAAAGGATCTGCTGGCAATGCAGCAAGACTTACATGATCACCATTCCCAACAAGAATGCAAGTATGATCTCAAGTTTGATATTATCTGAATGTTGTTGGTTTCATATGTATGGTTTGTAAATTTCTGTTTGCTGCACATCTTAATGCACCACATCTTAAGTTGATAATTGTATTCTGCAGAAAAGCATTTGAGATTTGACTGTCCTGACTTGCAAGAGCTCGCAAATGTGTTGTGGTTGCAGGTGTGGTTGTGGTGTGTGCTGCTTTTGCATGCAGCTGAGACTGGAGGCGGAGGAACAGCTAACTCAGGAGAAACTCTGGCTTGAGCAGGAAGCTCAGAATAATGAGAGAAGTTTGGTAGATCATGGAGCTGTGTTGGAAGCACTTGAGCGTGCACTCAAAGCAACTGAGGCTGCCTACTTAGAAATGGCTGACAGGTAGTTCAGTCCACCATTGATTGTAGAGTCTTCTTGATTTAGAAAGACAAGGATAGTAACAGATCTTCTCAAATTCTGGGAACTTGTTTCTGTTTGTGCTAATGCTTTTTGGGGTTTTTGGTGATTTGATCCCTGTCTTAGCCATAAATTCAGGATTTCCTTGAACATGAAGTTTGGGTAGGTTTGTCTGCCCCTATGTCTTTGTCTGTAACAAGATTGGCTTGATTGGCAGGGTTTTATATGACAATCCAGAACTCATGGTTATGGGATCATGTGTGCTTGTCATGCTCATGAAAGATGAGGATGTATATATCATGAATGTTGGGGATAGTCGAGCAGTTGTTGCACAGGAGGTTTCAAAGAAAGGCAGCTTGGGTTCTCTTAATATGTCTGTGGCGCATGCACAACCCAATAGCGTTCCAGCAGAGGGAGCTGAAAAGACTGGTACTCAAGACACATCTTTGTTCCGGTTGGATCTGGACAAAATCATTGAAGAGACTCCTAGAGAATTGGAATGCCTTCAGGTGAAAAATGTTGTGCGGAGCTTGGTGCCTCTGGCACCGGCATCATCACTGCTGAATGCCCTGCAGCTTTCTTCAGATCATAGCACCAGTATTCTTGAGGTAGATATGATGCCTTCTTCCTGAATTCTGCCTGCATTACAGGCTTCCTTTTTGAAGAAATGTACTGTTCTAGAGGAACTGCCAGGGTAGTGGGTCATTTTGTTGCTGCAGTGTGTTGGCCACTCTGTGGAAAATGCTTCTCTTTGTGGAATACTTTTCGCTCACTCTTTGCAGTGAGTTCATGCCATGTCCAAAAGCCAATCCTCTCCCAGGGATTCTGCATGATAAACCATGAACCATAGAATCTGGGAGAATTTAATAGCCTGCAGCATTATGCAAGAATAGAAGATCATAGCAGATGTTTTAAGAGTCATCCTCTTGTGGGTTTTGGTTGTCTCAATCTACATGGATCTTGTGTCTTGAAGGCAACAGCTACCAATTTTGAGTTCACAGTGTCACCCACTTTTGTTTTGCTGCTTTGTGTTGTAAAGAAGCAGGCCTTTTCGAGAAGGTGTTATCCTGATTGTGCACCACTGTGATGCCATTTTTCTCCAGCAAAGTTTCAGCTTTGTCAAATGAGTTCTTGTGAATGGAATATTTTATGAAAGTTAGCTGATGTCTGTTGTGGGGATGGACGTAGGAAGTGTTAAGAATAAAGGCTGAGCATCCCAATGACAAGAATGTCATTTTCAATGACAGGGTGAAAGGGAGGTTAAAAGTGACACGTGCATTTGGTGCTGGCTTTCTAAAACAGGTGAACATGGTTCAGTACCTTCATTTTGTACCAGTTTTGTTTTTGAAACAGGCTTCCATGTAATTTTTTTGGAGGAAGACCCCAGATTTCTCAATATTTGATGTGTTTGAAATGAGCATCCATAACTTGGGTTTCAGAAGCTAAAGTTGTAGCCCACAAGAAAATGCTACAAAACTGTGGTCTCAAATTCTCAAGAGATAGGAAATTGGTTAGTGATCTTTTTGGATTGTATGGCAGCTATGCAACTTGAAAACTGGTCACCTTGGTCTGGGGCTATTGGTTTTACAATTGGAATTAATTCTTAGAGTTTCTGTATTCAATGGATTCAACCAATCTGCAAGCCTTAGAGATTCTTCTCTGAAAATGTCCTTTGCTCATTACTCTTCTTGCCAGCTTGAGTCCAGTAAGCCACACCCTTGCATGTTTTACTGCTCTAGACTTTTCTTTCTGCCATTAACTGAGTTGTGTGTATCAACAGCCTGCATGGAACAATGCACTGCTCAAAATGTTCCGCTGCAACTTTGAAGGGACTGATCCCTACATCACCTGCATACCTTTTCTTCACCACCACAGACTAAGTCCACAAGACCAGTTTTTGGTACTCTCTTCTGATGGGTTGTACCAATACTTGAGCAATGAGGAGGTCGTGTGCCACGTGGAGTGGTTCATGCAGAACTTCCCAGATGGAGACCCTGCTCAGCACCTAATTGAGGAGCTCTTATTTCGTGCTGCCAAGAAAAATGGTAGGACTTCTGCACTTTTCACCATATTGAGTACTTGAGAATGTGGAATCTGATGGTTTAGTGCTGCAGCCCGCCCCTGATACCTTTCTTGAGCAACTATCCTAATATCAAGGAGACTGATTCTATCAGGAAACACACAGCACTGAGTAACCAGCATATTAACCTTAGCATGTGTATAAATATGTATACAGTTTTCGAACAGGTCTGGGCATGATATTACTACTCTTGTCCTGGGCTTCAGCTTGTAGTGAGCTTACACCCCACCTTGCACTATATATCCTCTGTCCTTACTGCATATTCTGAGTGGTGCATGTCTAATGTGTGGAATACAGGAATGGACTTTCATGAACTGCTAGACATACCTCAAGGAGATCGTCGCAAGTACCACGATGATGTATATGTTATGGTTATTTCTCTTGAAGGTAGGATCTGGAAATCCTCAGGTTAAAAGTGGCAAATATTTGCTTCAGGATGGTTCTTTGGTCTGGTGCTACTCCTTGTACCACCCATCAGTTGAAAGGGTTGCTGTTTAGTGTGTTGCCTTTTAACAGAACCTGTTATAAGGTCATTCAGTGGGAGCCTGCAAAACTCACAAGATAAACTTGTGTAGTTGCATGTCACATATGCACAAATATGGTTCACCCAACAAGCATCAATGAAGCTTCTCATGTGTTTTCTTGTCAATCCTCTTATATCCCCAACTAATCTTTGGGGGTTTGAAGAAGATTGGTGCTAGGCACACATGTTTTTTCAAGTAAGCCTCTTCAAACCTCCCGACTATGAACTTTGTGGGGATTCTCCATATCCAACTTCTTGAAGCCTGTTGATGCCAAATTCTATCAATCTCGCAAGTTGAGAGGAGGATTCAAAGGAGAAGGATTTTCAATGGTTTGGTGTCAAGAAGACAACCAAGGGAATCCAATCTTGAATGTGTGTATCAAATTTGTGTCTTCTACACAAAGGTATTGAGTCTCTCCCCTTCAACCTCATCCTTGGATATGCAATTCAATGATGGGAATATAAACCAATTGAACCATAAAATGTCTATGAGCCAAGGTTTTTTGAGACTTGAGGAGCTCAAAATCTCTCCCCATCTCAAAATTGTTCAAGACTCTTGGAATGGGTTTCTTCTTCATTGGATCATTTTGTGACACCCATGCATGAAATGTCCAAGTCCAAGTTGACACTTTTTTTCTTTGGGTAAATACTTTAGAGCATTGAGACAAAGTGTGACCTCAATAATTTTACACTTGAGAGTAATAGTTGAGTCATAGAACTCATCACATTTTTGGTAGGTAGCAAGATTTAAATGTTTTCCAAGCAATGTTTTTTTTTTCAAAAGGCCAAGGTGTCTTGGCAAGCTACATATAAACCCATGTGGAATTACTGATGGCAAATTGAAAATGTGAAGGGTAAGTGACTATGGCTAACATTTATTTTTAATTAAGCATATTGTACGTGCTTAGGAGTTTAAGCATTTGAAATTAGGTAGTGATCCAAGCTAGCATGTGATATGTGTGTTGGCAAAACATTGTTTTTAATGAGAGATTTTATGGCGATCAAGTAGATGCAAATGTAAGAAACATAGCAAGCACATGCATTTTGCAATGGACTAATCGACAAACTAGATTGTTTAAGATTAAGAGATTAGTTTCTAAAAGCTCAAACTAAATCGAAAACCATCAATTCCATCAATTGAAATAAACAAAATGAAAGAAATTACAAAAATAATTAACAATATTATGATGGATTGGGGGGGTTTTGCACCTTAATCCTTGAAGATCTTGCCCATTGCAACCTAACCTAGACCTACAAAAGCCACACACATCAGAACCATACCTACATGCCCACATTAGTACTTGTTGTCAATATTACATCACAACAAAATCACTTGTAGAGCACACACCCACAATGCAACAATAACATATAGTAACACAAGCAATGTATAAAGATTGAAAGAAAAAAAATCCAATTCAATGAAAAGGAACTAGGGTGGAGATCCAAATTTCCATTAATTCATATGATGGTTAGGAGCTGCAAACATCAAGTTTGTTGATCAACAACTATAATCTTCAAGCCAATAACAACACAATCATAGTAAATATTTTGCTACCATACAAGTTACAAGTGCAATAAAAAATTTGCACCATAAACTACTAGCATAACACAACAAAAATTTAACAATCCACTACATATCTCACCTTATTATCACTCCAATCCTTTGTAACATCTCCAAAGGAAAACTATTTAGAATGTAATGATCCTATGCAAACATCTTGACAACCAAATCCAAATGTTTGGTTAGCCAATTATGCAAATTGGATTTCAAGAAAAACAACATGAAGAAACAATGTTCATCTTTTACACTGCCTAAAATCATAGCTATGGATAGCTCTATTAATGCAAAATATTTAGTGGAGGTAGGCTTGAGGGTTCAAAATGCAATCTAAAATTTCAAAACACCACGTGGCCATAAGCACCTTCACAATTTATTTTTTGTTCTTGCTACCTTCCTTTCATAGCCCTTGAATTATTGTGACAATTATTAATTACATTGACAATAAAAGGAATTCAATAGCTACCTATTTTTTGGTGTTGTCATAAGTACAGTAGGTGGTCGGGGTGGGTTCATTTTTTTCTTGTTGCCATAATTACAATAAGGGAAGGTTTGGGTTCGTTTTTTCTTGGTACCATAGGTACAATAGGTGGTGGGATTTATTTGTGTTTTTTCTCATGGTGCATAATGAAAAGGAACTATAGTTCTTTGACAAAGGATGAGATTTTAACATTCTAGAACTTGTTTGTCGTACAAGCAGCCTATCCAAAGGCTTACAAAAGGATTGCAACAAATTCGAACAACTACTATTGTGCTCACTAGATAGATGACAAAAACTTTCAAAAGTAAAAACTAGGTTGAAGTAACACAAAAAAAAAACCCCTTTGATTCTGTACATGATTTTTTACATTTGCAATGTAATGTTCATAGTTGATTTATGTGATGTTTGATTCCATGACCACATGATGGATAGAACAGTGGTGGGTCATCATTATTAGTAACAACAACAATTTCGATTGAAGTGCCAAAACAAGTGGCAAAGGAAGTACAGCAACACATTGCAAGTAGCCCAGACTCGTATGTTTCATGAACCATTGGAACAAAACAAACAAACAACCTTCCTTCATGTATATAGATATTTTTTAAATTCATTTGAACTTTTATTTGCTCATGATTGTTTCAAAGTTTAGATTTTTTAAGAATTAATATGAGATTTACCCACATTTAATTAATAAAATCAATGATAAGCAATCTAAATTCCAATGAATGTCAACTAGATTTTGGTGTTTCAATTTCCAACACCAACCACAATATTAAAACACACATTACTTTTAGAATCATTACACACCTTATAAAATTTTGTTTTTTTATAAAAATATGAATTGAGATGCCCTTCACCCACTTTGCATTATTTATTATATTTATTGAACATCAATTTAAAAGGGTATGACCATGCATTGCACATCCAATTTACTTGGTAGGAAAAAAAAAAAAAATGACCCAACAATTGAAAGGGGAAAAATATGAATACCATTCATAAAATTGGACATTAGGCCTACTTCCACCCCAAGTCCCAAAAGGGACCAACTAGTTTGATAGTTGATATTACAAAATGTTGTTGGATGCTAGTGTAGACCAATGGCGGTTACAAAACAACATGCTTGTTTTGCATAGTGATTTTTTTTTAAAAAGGTTTTGAGATCAAGTTTGCTTTCATCAAGAAAGGCTGGGATCTTCACCTAACTATTCACTAGGCCAATGAACTTTTCAAAACAAAATTGAACCTTCAATAAAGCTAAATGTCTTTGGAATGTTTCTTAGCAAGAAGGTGAAGCCAATATTGAAAATAGATGATGCATGTTGCATTCATCAATTCCTAGATGGGGAATTATTGTTCTAATTCAAAGATCAAAGATATGGTATCATGTGAAGATTGAATCTTGACAATCTCAAAAGTTATCATCCAATCATCACTTGTAGCTTGAGTGAACACTTTAGTAAGAGGGCATTTTTTATGCAATTGATATTGCTTGTTCATTCAAAGATGTTTGTTGCAAGATCTATCCACTAAGTAGTCAACAATTGGTCATTGGTGTTTTTATGCAAGTCAAAAAATGTTTTGGACTATTTTGTACCGTAATTCTTTTTTAAATCTAAATACATGTTGTATAATTCAACATAACACATCTTCACAACAATCACAAATCACATATGAAAGTGTCACACACCTATGCAAACTTGAAAAGTGCATGGATTGTTTCCAACATAGGCATAATGCAAGCCAACCCCATTCACACCACTTCAATGTCACAAGATATTCAAGGTTGGGCTTTCCTATTGCCACAATATATATATATATAAATCATCATGCATCTTTACCACAAGAGTTTTGTACTCTGTAAGAACTTGTTCAATAAGGGACAACATTGAGATCCACTTAGTTTTCACATATGCAGCAATTTCAGACCTTTGGTTTCAAGCAACTTGGTAAAAGTGCCATTTTCACAATATCTTTTTAATGAAAATGAAAAATAAGTGGACATAGTCTATAGCAATCCCTTAAACTTACTAACCAAGAGTTGTGTAGAAAGAATCTGCACTACTAGGTCAGTTATTGTGCCATGCAATGCATATATATAGTCACAAAAAGTGCAACCTTAGATTTGGATTGAATAGCAACACTAATTTATAGCCCTATAAACACTACAACTCCATTTGATCCAAAGCAAATCAATTTGCTACCAATTTCATCAATTATCAAGCCTCCATAATCCATTAAAGATTACATAATTAGCTAGGTCAAGTTGTTAACATTATTTCCACCAATCACCCTCTTTAAATTTAGCAACAATGACATCTTTTGAAAGTCACCAACAACATACATGTGAACAATATGTTAAAACTAATTGTCAGTTGTGGTAACCTCATCACAATTCATAACAAGGTACTTAAACTTCTAATACACATCAATTTTGGTGGATTCAATGACAATTTGATGCATGATTTCAACCATCTACCAATTAGTGGAATCAAACCAATGTTTACATGGCGTGTTTTTCACCTTCAAAATATCAAAGAGTTATTTTAAGCTTTCAAAATTTGTCAACAATCTACTAAATTTCAAGAACCAGAATATGAACTTGCGCTTCTTCTTAGTAGCTTCATTAAGAACAATCACCATTTCAACAATGGGATTTTGACCCTTGTTAGCCCACAACCATTCATTCTTGGCATGTTAAATGTTCATAAACATGAAATATTGGCCCATAGTAAGTCCAAGGATTACAATCTTGCACTTTTGCCTACATGCATGCTTTTGCAAACTATCAAACTTAAGAACCAATCATTTTTCCTTACCATCAAGCTCACTACAAATTTTGCAGTGAACCATGTTAAGCTTCCCACCACATCCAACGACAACTTCAACCTAAGGTAACTTTGCAACCCACGGTTCCTTGAAAACTCGATTTAATTCTCATTTCCTTTTCTTGCATTTTTTTGTGCAAGCTCAGAACTCAAAAATTGAAAATCAAAAAGTTCATCAAAAGATAATGGTCATATGGGAGACACATGCATGCTTTGAGATGATGAAGCTATGTTTACAAAACAAGGAGCTCTAACTCTAAAGAATAATATATATTTAAACCCCACTAATCATGGCTATAATGGACACATCACAAAACTTTCAATAACAAGAAAAGAAAAGTTCAATGTTACAACAAACCTTAAACCTTAAACAATTTGATGAGTAGATGATGAGCAAACATGAAAAGAAAAAGCTTGACACCACAACAAACCTTAAACCTTAAACAAATGTGCTGATGATAATGAACTAACAAGAAGAGAAAAAGTTTGATGTTCCAACAAAATTGTGAACCCTTAACCTTGGACAAATGATGAACAAACATGAAGAGAAGAACCTCACTATTCCAACAAACCTTGAACCTTGAACAAACGATGAACATATAGGAAAAGAAAAAGTTTGACGTCCCAACAAAGTTACAAACCCTAAACCTTAAGAAGATGATGAGTAAATTGAAAGAAAATAACCTTGTTTTTCCAATAAACCCTAAACCCTAAGCAAACAATGAATAGATAAGAAGAGAAGAAATTCAATGCTCCAAAAAATCACAAACCTTAGGAACAAAAGTGGTGAATAGACAATGAACAAACACCTTCAACAACATGTTTCACAAATGATGAAAAGAAAATATGGGAAGTGAGATTTACTAAGTAAGGTACATTTTTATATTGTAAATAATAAAAAGATTTTGAAGTATATTCAACTTGCAAAGTAAAAAGGGGAAGGAGAAAATTTAACTAGATGTCAAAACCTCAATTGCATGTTTTTTTCATTCTCTAATAGCCTTGTGTTCGATGCCATGAAAAAGTTATCTTCATGTTGCCTTTTCCCATTGGTTTGCAAAATTAGGGAATAATATGTGCAACATCCATCATGTTCATAGCTCCAAGTTCCAATGTTACAACTTGTTGTTAACAAAGGAGTTAATCCTTTGTAAAAGCAATTCATGACAAGTGGAAAGTTCATAGAGGTAGGGATTCTTTGTAAAAATATGCAAACAATGACACACAACAACAAAACAAAAAGTTCATGAGGTGATGAAAAAAGATGTGAGATGCACTCAAGTGTGATGTCACTTCACAAAAAATAAAAGTAGGGTAGTTACAAAGCTTGCAAAGAAGGAGAAGGGATGGCAATGGAGGTGAATGCAAGGCGACTACTTGTTGACATTGAAAAAACTGATAAGAAATGGAGGCAACTTATAATGAGACAACATTGACCCTTCCATGATTTCCAAACCTAGTAAATTCTGAATCCATAGCTAGCCCTCAATCCAATGATTAGGAATATGGTGAATTTTTCATTACAAACCCATCCCAGTTAACAAGGGGGTGCACAGCAAGCCATTAAGATCTTGCCACTTGATGAAATTTTGTCAAAAAAAATTGTTATTTCCAAAGGTACACATTCATTCATTCCTTCATTTTTTTCATTAACTTCAAACATTATTATTTTCTTGGTGGATGTTCTTTTCACTATTTCACATTCCAAGTAACATTCAATCTTTGGAAGGTGGTGATGACCTCAATAGTTGCAAGCTTTCATTTTCCTTGAACCACTAATGTCTTTTGGAAAGTAATCAATACATGTATCAAATGTCCAAAAGTAGGTCAAAACTTGGATGTTTGATGACACATTCCTTCAAATAACATTTGGCCATTTTTTTCTTAACTAAACATTGATTACATTTATAATTCACAAATAGGGTCTAAATGTCTTCAAAGATGCATTGTTCCAAGTTAATGAGGATGAACCCTTTTGCCATCTATTTTGATGCATGTTAAAACCTTTTTTCAATTTGTCATTTGACACTTTGACTAAATTGATCCTTTTCAAAATTGATCCATTTACCAATAGAGTTAATTTCTTTATTTTTTTTGACAAAATCATTTGCTTCAAATTTAAATTTTAACTTTGGTGGATGATCTTGAAATGGAAGTTATGTGTTTGTCAAGTTTCTTGATTAATGAAAATTGCACTACTACAAAATGTGGGTGTAGTTCATTAGTCCCTGTTCACTAGACCAGTGAATTCACTGCCTCTTCACTAGTCCCTGTTGACTACAACCAATGAATTGATTCAAAATCCAATGAAATCATTTGGCGTACAAGGACACATTTTGTTGTAATGTTGCAAATAATGTTTAGGAGGTGCAAGATGTTCAAGCCCACACTTGAACAATCATTGACCAATTAAATAATGATTTGCATTTATTCAAAATTTTGCATAAAAAATGAATAGAAATGTAATTTGAAGTTCGCATTAAATGCATAATAGAGATCTATTTCAACATTTTTTGCAATTCAAAAATCCAGTTCAATCTTCAACATTATTTACAATAAATATAAAATTTTACCTTAACACCTTTTCTCAAATTAGAAAAAAATTAGTTCAATTTTCAACAATATAATTTTTTTATGATTTACAATATACAACCTAATTCTAATTCAAGTCTTTTCTAGCAATTCAGATTTCTTAGTTTGGCAATCTTCAACAAGACTATTATAATTTCCCATATTGAACTTTAATTCAACTCCTTTTTGGCAATTTAAAAATCTTAATTTAACAATCTTCAATGTAAGACTATCATAATTTGCAAAATACAAGAACTTTGATTCTTCTCTTTTTTAGTAATTTCAAAATTTTAGTTTAACAAATTTTCAACAATATTTGCAATAAAAATTATGCAATTTCAACAAAAAGATTTTGAAATTGAAAATCCTCATTGAACAACACATTTGAGGATTTGATTGGCCTTAATGGGAGGTTCAAATTAATTGGGATTCGATTGACTAAGCATGGGAGGTTCAAACTAAAAACTAAAAACTTTCCTTAATATTGGATTTAGAATTTATTATCTAGATGCATGCATGCCCTTCTATGGAACATGCCCATCTAGCATATGCAAACATAATATTCAAAAAGTCACTCACACATTGGGTCAAGTTGAAGCCAAAATTTTATGTACAAATCTTACACCAACAAGTAATCAAGCCAACCAAAAGCCAAAAAAAAAAAAAAAAACCCTCTAAACTTTCCAATCTTGATTCTCCATTGAAATTATAAATTCATATTTAATAGTGCAAAGAGAAAAATATTTTTTGAACATCAATGTACATGAAATTTCATCTTATTCTAAATAAAATTTAAATGAAATCTAAATGCATGAAGTCTAGTTCTAGATCAAAATAAATTATTAAATAAATTAAACTTCTTGAAGTGCGTGATCAATAACAACACCCATATCATCCACATGATCAGCAATGTAACCAGGAAGCAACTGAAGCATGGATCTAGTATGAAGCTGCTGCTGCAGCAAATCATCAACATCAACATCATGATCTAAGTCCTCGGCGACTGCAGTCATCAATCTATTCTCATGATCTAACCTCATCAATCTTGTGTTATTGTTGATGATCAATTCATCATGAGCTCCTGCAGTAGCAGTGATGATCATCTGATCAGCAGCAGCAGCAGAAGGAGGAGGAGCTCCAGCTGCTTGTGAATTAGATGCAGTCCATGCTCTGATCACTTGCAGTGACGATGATGAAGAATCCACAGGTGCATATCGATCTGCTGTATGATGATGACGATCCAGGACAGAGTTATACAGTTCCTGATCATCAGGATCCGTGAAAGAGTTGTTTAGTAATTGATCTGCAGCAGCTAGTGCATATTCATCTGCAATTTCATGATCTGCAGCTGTTGTTGCTGGTAGTTGAGTCTGTAGAGAGAGTGCTTGTAAACTGCTGCGAGCTGCTGCTGCAGCCGCTTCTGTTTCTCGGATCAATGTTGCTGCAGCTCTCTCTCTTTCCCTCTCCCTCTCCCTCTCCCTCTCGTCCCTTCCTCTTTGTTGTCTCGCACTTTCTACTCTTCTGGCTTGCGGTCTAGGAGGAATCCGAGGACTCTCATGACTACCTCTAGTTGTTGTTGTTGTTGTTGTTGTTGCATCAACGTCGTCGACTGTGTCGGCAGCACCGGCGGTTTGTGCATGAGTCGATCCAGCTCCAGCAGCTCCGGAGTTGTTCGCGGATTGCTGCTGCTGATGCTGTTGTTGTTGCTGAGGACTGCAGGACGAAGAAGTCGTGGAGTGACCGTGGTCCCTGCCATAGATGGGTGTGATGGCGGTCTCGGCTATGACGCCTTTGCAGACGGGACATTCTTTGTGGAAAGAGTGAACATGGAGCCAACTGTAGAGACACGGCCAACAGAAGAGATGTCCACAACAAGTCACCACGGCTTCATTCGCTTTCTGGAAGCAAATGTTGCACTCAAAATTCTCTCCTATACTGTTGTTGTTGTTGTTGCAGCAGGAGGTCAATGTATTGCTAGTCTCTTGAGTACTGCATGCAGATCCGATCATCGACGACATGCAGAACGTCGTCGACCCAGCTGCAGCTGCAGTAGTCGACTTTTGATCCACTTGCTGCTGCTGCTGCTGCTCGCGCAGTACCTGTCTTGCTTCTATCTCCAGAAGAGATGGATCTGCTGCAGCAGCTCCTGCAGCTAACAAACCTAGTGTAATTGTACTGTTGCTGCTGGGAGTAGTTCTTGCAGCAGTACCCATGTTGAGGTCGGATCTTAGAAGAGGCGATGCAGCAGCAACAGAGTTGATGTGCAACAGATGAGCTCGGTTGGCTCTGGATCTGCGTCTCAGTACTCTTGGGCCCGCGGCTGTCACATGAAGAGGCAGCCTTTGAAGCAGATGAACTCCGGCCTGATCATCTTGCTGCCATATTGTAGTACTATTGAATTCTCTACTTGATGTAGCAGCACTAGCTTCTGCATCTTCAAACACACTCCTCACTCCCAACAATTGCCGGCCAGCAGCTGCTTCAAGCTGCGGATCTGCAGCTGCCGGATCATCATCAGCAGCTGCTGCTGCTGCTGCTTGCTCTCGATGGAATTGATGGTTGAGCTCATCTTGCAAGGCTTGATGGATACGGAAAGGACCTGTTGTCCTTGTCGTAGAACCAGATTGCAGCATATTGTTTCTTTGCTGCTGCACACTGGGTTCATCTTCTTCTTCTTCATGCAGCTGATCACTTGCTGTTGTCGTTTCTGCTGCATCAGTAGCCGGAAGAACTGCTTCGTAAGGACGACGTTGCTGAGGAACATAATTCATCAACTGCTGCTGCTGATGGCCCTGATGAGATTGTGGTCTGACTAAAAGCAATTCCTCATCAGATTCACGATCTTCGACACTATCTTCTCCAGAGGATTGTACTGTTGCGGCCGAGCTGATCATCATGGGATTCTGCATCTGCTGCATCATGCTTGCTGCAGCAGGATGCATCTGCGTCATGAACTGAATGTAAGGGCTATGAATATTATAAGCAGCTGCTGCAGCGCCCGGTGTCACCAGATGATTTCTATTGAGCTGATCCAGTACAGATCTTCCTGCTGCAGCTGTGCAGATCACTGCAAGCGGATTCACCACCGGCTGCATGAAATCAGCTGCATGAGCTGCAGCAAGATTGGCGACATTGTGAGCCTCTTCATCTCTTACTAGTATAATTTGATCAGTCACTTGCTGCAGCAGCAGTTCATCATCATCCTCATTTGTTGTCAAGGCTCTACATGAGGATTGTACTACTGCAGTCTGATCAACATCAACTTCTGCCATTAGAGCTTCCCACTGATCACTTGACATGATTGTCTCCTCCTCCTCCTCCTCCTCCTCCCTCTTGTTCTTCTTCCTCTTATTCTCCTTCCTCTTGCTCCTTCTCTTGCTTAATCAAATTTCTAATCCTTGCTTAATTAACCCTTTAGCTGCTTCATGACCTAATCTGCTGCTTCCTTCCTGATACTAATAATTTCTTAGCTTGATCACATGAAATCATGGGTAATTATGAGGCACAATTGGGGCACAATTATTTAAGCTTCTACTAATTAATTGTCAGATGCTAGCTAATTATCAGATGCTAATTACTGATCTAAGTACTAGTTTTCCTAGCTTGACATTGTAATAATAATTAACTAATTAAACACAAAGATGTAGCTAATCAGATGCTAATTACATATTAAGCTTATTCACAGCTTTTTTTTGCTTTTTTCTTTCCAAATCTTTGAAGTAGGTTATGGGCCTGGGATCATCCACAAGAAGATTTAGCCACATTTGGTTACAGGTCAGAGAGGAAAGTAGAAAAGTTTAGGATTCTTCTTCCTATTTATCTCTCTTGGAAACATGTTCCCAACCTATTGTCTAATTATGGCAACTTCAGAATTCTTTTTTTCCTTCATAATATGGCGACTTGGGTCTCATTTCTTTTCAAAATAAAGTCCTTTGTATCATTAGCACCTCCACATTTCCGCATTCCTTTTTTCTTTTTTGTGGGTTGTTGCCAGGATGTGAAAATTCTCCCCCCAAAAAAACACAAAACTGAAGCTAAATTGTAATGATGTCTTTCCCCAAAGAGTACATATTTTATATATATATACATATATATGCTAGAGTACATAATCCAACAATTCTATGCATAGATTGGGAACTCACTCATAGTGCAATTTTAAGTTTGTTTTTGAAGGATCTATGAAGGTTTTGCATGCCCTAAAATTCCACAACATTGTTGAGTTCATTTTTGAATAGATCAAGATCTGTGTTGGCTGAGACAAAAGAGCTGTTGATTTACTGAAAACAGGAGAGATAAAGAGATGACTGAGAGAGAGAGAAAGAGAGAAAAGCCAAGGGAGGTGAATGGGTGCAAGTCCTTTGGGGGAAAAGTTAGCCAAGGTAGTGTCGGTTCAGCCTTTTGCCCCTTTGCTCATTTTGTTATGTAAACTACCCATCCTTGTGTAAAGTACCCTATACTTTCATTCCTATATAATGTTTACATAGTAAACAATTTCTAATTTTTAAGTTTTAATGGCTTTTGGTGCTGGTGAGGTTTATGGCAAAACTTTCAAGTCATGAGCTGGGTAGATTTTTTTGCCTACAAATTGTACAATAGTTATGGGCACCACATTATGCCCCCATGATGGTAGTAGGGTTGGTTTTTTCCCATTTTTTTTTCCATTTTTTTTTTTTCCTGTTAGATAGGTGGACTGGCAAAAATCCATTAGAGGACTTAGCAAAATTTGGCTATGGGTCAGCAAGGAAAGCAGAATTTTTTTGAAACCCCGCTATATTTTTGTCACTTGCTAGAACCTAGATGGTCTAAATGTGATTTTTTTCTCTTTTTTTAATTCCTCTAAAAAGTATGGCAACTTGGATCAATTTTTTCTCCCCAAAAATCCTTTTTATGTGTCACAAGCCCCTCTTTTTTCTTTTTGCCAAGTGGCAAAAATTTGTCACCCGAAAAAACATGGATGAGAGTGATGGGTGTTTGGATCACCACCATCCATCCAAAAATAGTGGATGTGCCACATTTGCAAGATGATCATATAACTCAATGGTTTGTTCCAACAATATTGTGCCACATGTTTTGAGGATGGGTTCATTTTCAGTGGGTTAATTTGTTCAACCAAGTTCTTTTATCAACTTAATATCCACTTGATGGTTCAATGTAGTTGTACTATTGGAAGGTTTTCATAAACAACATGGCCTTTGCTCAAGATATGTTTTTGGTTTAATGTTTTTTAAAAGTCATTCAATTTGGGATATGCTATGACATTGAACATGTTAGTCTAAGTATCTTGTTTCCAATTGTTGTATCATGCATGGAGATTTATTTTATTTTATTTTTAAAAAAGGGTGTATATTGTGTGTTCTGAAATTATAATATATTTATATTTTATTGGTGGAGAATAAGAATAATATGTAATTACTTATATTCCACATGTTTTGAAGAGCATTAATGCCAAAGGATAGAATGGTTTGTAAAATTGGACCTGTACTTTAATTGTAGCAATTAAGTTTCATTTGAAATCACCAACTTGTACCAAAAGTGGGATTAGCAAAATTCCAAACCAAATAATATTGTTGGAGTGCAAATTGACCACTCTTATGCTAGTTTTGTGTCAATTGCCTTTATGACAACCCCGACCTAGATGAAAGCAATTGAAAGGCAAGCTTGGCAAGGGACTCAAGTGAATTTGTTTTCCCTTTTTCATCACATTTTTTCCTCATTGGGATTCTTTAGGATCATGTGAAAGAATGATTTCAGTGAATCTAGCCTAAGATGGATGTGCATTTCTTTTTTCAATTTTCTCATGTTGCACCAAAAGTGGTGATCAGCCACAAGAGGATTTAGCCAAATCTGGCTACAAGAAAAATAGAGAAACAAAACATTCTAGGCTAATATGACAACCACTAATTAGCTAAATATGACAATTTCAAAAGAAGAAAGGTAGAAATCTGCCCAAATCCTTCAAGAATCTTGTCAATTTCACAACTTTCGTCCTTCAAAAGTGGCAATTTTTTTTGGAAATTTTCCAAAAGGTTCCCTTCACCATGTTGCTTGGGACCCTTCTTATAGCAAAATGGCAAATTTTCATCACCAAGAAAATCATTGAGATGGATCCTTTGAGTCATCAATGTGCCAACACCCATCATACTAACTTTGCCATCTCATTCTTAGCTCCTTCAACCTCACACCTTATTTCTTGCTCTTCCATTTCCCATTTTGCTTCTTTCATTCTTCATAAACTCCTTGATAAGTTTGCATTTAAGAAAACCCTTTTGCTAAACTAGTGGCCTTGAATTAACTTTAGTTTCGAAAATTATTTCAAAATTTTCAATTTAATTTCTTCAATTCAATATTGTTTTAAACCAAAATCCTTAATGTTTTTGGCAATTGGAAGTCATTCGAATGTTTGACGGGAGAAAATGAAGAGAGATAGAACATGGAAATTAGTTACAAATATCTTATGATATAATTTTGACAGTGTCATTTAGCCAAACACAATGAAGTCATTGAAAAGAACTTGTTAAGTAATGCGCCACAATCACACCTGCACCTTCATCATTCCCAAGTTCTATATAATTGAAAGTCTTGTGAGGTAAATTTTGATGTTTTTATCTCAAATTGTGATTGAAAATGCTCCAAAGATTAAGATAAAAAGGTTCCAATCAAGCTTGAAAGAATTGACACACTTCAAATGTTTTCTATTCAAGTTGGATTTAAACAAAGAAAAAGATTTCAAGCAAGGGCAATGGAAATTCAACATGTTAAAGTTCAAAATGCAATTGGTTCAATGATCAATTTGACATGAAAATTATATTGCATGTACTTTACTTACCAACTCCACATTTTGCACAACTTGTGCCCAATCCATTGAGGAATTGAGAGTGTGCAATAAAAAAATTATGTTATTAACTCTACACCTTGAGCAAAGTACACAATGTTGGAGTTGGTAAAGCCCATTGTGGACTTGGTGAGCTTTGAGATGCAAGAAGTGATTCACAATTGTGCATTATGAAATGTGCCTTAAACTTTGCTCAAGTTGTGTGAAATATAATCAGAAGATGATAAAATCCAATGCAAACCTAATAAAAAATTTCAATACAAAAATTATTCCAATAATTTGCAACATTACAAAAATGTTTCTATGAATGAAAGTCCTATTGTAAAAGTTTGACATTGAAGTGTAAAACTAAACAAGGAATAGTATATTAAAAAGTCATAAGTTTGAAGTGTAGTAGACAACTTACATGATTTATCATGCCTACCTATGTCTACAAAACATAGTGACCCATTTATAAGACTGTAAAAACAACAAAAACTAACCATAATATATGTCCATATTTTCCTCCTCTTATTTAAAATTTTTAATAATATAATTCAGCATTTCATAAGTCTATAATTCTAACACAACAAACAATGGGTGGATGGCTGATTTTCACAAGTGCATCCTCATTGGACTCACCTAAAAATTCAAAATATATATGAGTAATATTCTTCCTTCTTGTACTTGAAGTTGTGCATTGACAAACGAGTGATAGAATTTTTGCAATAATTCCTTGAAACACTATACCATGATCTTCACAACATCTAAAGATCTTAATAAATTATGTCTTTAGATGTAGTGCAAAAACTCATTTGGGAGTTGAAGATTGAAAAAGGTACCTTTTTTTTTCAATGCAAAATTCTTGTAGAAAACCCTTCCACATCTTTTAAGAGACTTCTCAAATCACAAGCACCCAAGGAGTTTAAGTTATGCATGAATGAAGTTGTAAGTAAAGATAATTTGAAATGGAATCTAATCATAAGAAAATTCAAATAAAACAACATCCCATTGTAGAACAAACTCAACAGATTTCCAAAGGCACACACAACTTCATATCTAAAAACGAGAACTAATCACATTATATATATGTTGACTTTCATATCTAGAGATTCAGAGAGTTGTAGTACTCACACACATTTAAACAAATGGGATGGAAAAAGCCACATTGATCAGACCTCTTCTCTCAAAGTTTTTACAAAAACTTAGAGTTAGCTCACATCTTGCTTTGAAAAATCCATGTGCTTTTTCTTTCCCTTGATTCTGTGTTGTAAACACACCTTACTTACAATCTTTGCTTCAATGAATTCAATGGGCAATGTAAGATATTCTTCGTCACTTAAGGAAGCTTTTGTAATTCATGAGGGTAATGATAGACTCTCTTGGTGGCAAAGAATACCTCACAATGTGTCTTGAAATGGATCTTAAATGCTACTTGCAATGGATAATTTTCATTTTTGAATATTACTTTGGAGCTCTGGACTAATCCATTCCTCCACAAGCAACATGAGTATTTTATGTTGTGCATTACATCCCGACGATTTCATATTATTGAGACACTACTATTATTTTTATTTTCAATCATTTGGAGGATTTTTCTTGCTACAATGAAAGAAGCTTTCTTTTTTTTAATCTCTCCTTAATTTAATATTTTACTTTTGCAAACATGTTGTTCCACATTGTTACATAATGAAACCAAACATTATTACTATAGAAAAAAGTGGAATCAGATTTGGTGATTTATGGCTCTTTCCCCCATTTTAGGTTATGATTCCTTTGCACTTTGTTTTTGTAGCTCTTGGCACATAAATTTGCCAATGCATTCTCCATTTTCCAAAAAGATTAAGGTGAAATGGTGATATTATTGCAAATTTGTTGAACTCTTTTAATATCATTTGATGGGTTATTGCAAAAATAAATTGATTAATAAAAAATTCAAACAATCACAGTTTGTGTTCATTAGATAGAAATGGGAAAAGCCTTTAAGTTGCACATTACAGCCCTAAAGATTAATGCAATGTATCTTAAAACATCGGGCCTTCTTTATATGCTTGTAAAAACATGAACAAAGTATTTTCTCCAAGTTAATGGCAATAGTTGGAAGTTGTGACCAGGGTTTTTTCTTTTTCCCTTTCAAATTTGGTGAATGTTTCTGAAAACTAGAAAAAATAGTCAAAATTACACTAGAAAAGCAAAAATTTCCCATTTTTGGGTTTTTTTCAATTGAAAAAATTTGTCACCAAAAAATCACTGATTGAAACCTATTGTAATAATTTGGTGAATTATAGAATTGGTGAATTGGCAAATTGAAGGCAAGATTTTTTGAATTTCTTGATGTTTCATGGATTTTCTTGTTTTTAGATTTTTTTTAATTTTTTTTTGTGTGTAAAATGAACTTTGGAATTCATTCATACATGGTAGTTTGGGATTCAAATAAGTGAGATTTTTTTTTCCAAAGTAATTTCAAATTCCAACAATGATGATATTATAATTTGGACACAATGTGGTGCCAAATTCTCATTTCATATAGTACATTGTTATTTTTCCCATTCAATTAAATTATGGTGGGGTTTCTTTTGTAATGTTGTTCAATAAATTGGTTAATATATTATCTATATATATATATTCCATTACTGGCTTGAGTCATATATGCATGCATTATATATGTTCATGAAACACTTGAGTGCCAAAACTTGAGAGTCAAAATATTGATCAAAATTGTCCACCATTTATAGACAATTGAAATTAGTAAACATACAAAAAACATAAACATAAATTACTTTACATCCAATTTCAAAATAAATATGTCCCAATAAATGCATAACCACACATGCTAAGAAGAAATATATTGTCCTAATAGTCATTTTACAGATTGAATTCTATCATTTTAATTTTGTTAATCTTGTGTCATATTTGTTTGCATGAACACTTAATATTGAACTATCATAAATGATATATATATATATATATATATATATATATATCCCAATTTTTTTGTTATTTCAAGAGTAAATTTGATTTTTTTTTAAACCAAATTTTTATTAAATGGTTTTTATATGGGATCATTTCCAAACTTGGATTGGACATGTTTTGTTGTATTATGAACAATTATGTTTCAAATGGTAGGAGGTAGAGAAAGTGGAGCCAAAGCATGCATTGCTCAAAATTATTTCATTGAGTTTCTTATTCATGTAATTTTCTAATGAACCAAATCATGTGATGGCAACTTTTGAGGAATTTGGTTTTTGTTGGAGTGTTGAAATTGTTGATGAACATGCACCATAGGGCTTGAAAATGGATGGTGTATATATATATAGTTCATATATATAATTTATAATAGATTTGTATTTATCTTCTAATCAACGTCTACAAAGTCTCCTAACTCTTCTCTATAACACCATGTGATACATTAACAAGAATGCCCATTTTGTTGTAAAGATGTGTTCCCTTTTGCACCCGCACCCACCAAGCCCCATTCGCAAATAACATGTGAAAATTCACTAAGTGTTCAAGTCCATCCTTGCATTTTGGAAATGTCCTCACTTGACCTATAATAGAGGACCAGGGTTTGAGTTTGATCCTAAATTTTGAATTAATTCTCGACATAATTATAAACTTTCTTTTTTTTCAATTTGACAAAATTATAAATAATTTAGTTTGTGCCAAAGCCGCCAAGGTACTACGATATTAAAGTATATATGATGCCCTTCAAATACATTAAGAAATTTCTCTAAATGCTTTATTATGATAGTTGTTCTCAACAATGAGATGAAATGGAATCCAATGAATTAAAGTTGGACACTTAACATGCCAAGAAAAATTTTCAATTCTAAACCAAAAAAAACATCTCAAATGAAGTTGTATGGGAGATGGGCAATGATTTTTTTTTTGACTAATTTTTGCACTATGGTCCAAAAAGAAAACTCAATGCCAATTCTATTAAAGCTTTTGAAGAAAAGAAAAACAAAAAAAAAATTTGGAAAAGCCCTCACATTTTGAGGAAAAGCAGTCACATGTCACCATATTTAGACAATGAATTCCTATTCATCACCAGAACGAAGTAAGATTATTTTTTTAAAATTGCATAACTTTCTGACCTCTAGCCAAATGTGGTTCATTCCTCTTGTGAATCCTAAGTGCACTTACATGACAAAACTGAAAAATAAATAAATAAATAAAATAAATAAATAAAACCCTAGAGATGGGACATGGAGAGTTTACCCTAAACCCCCTAAACCCTAAATCCATGGTTTGCACATTTGGTACATCACATGCAATCAAAAGGTCACTTTAGATTTATTTTGTTTGTTTGTCACATTGACATTCTTTCAAACCATAATGTCACCTTATCGTGCACTTGCTTAAGGTTGGAAAGCCGTCAATCACTAGGGGATGCACCAAAGTGGTTTTGTAATGTTTAGATGAACAGGCATAAGAGTTATGAAATATTGAACCATTTTGTCGATGAAAATTCAATAAAATCAAATTTTTAAAAAAATCGGGAAATTAGTGGGAGCTTTTTGGTATTGGTGGAAGGGTGGTGCTCAATGATTCGGATTTGATTTGAATTCATAATTTTCAGACCTAAGATGATGATGCAGAAGATATCGAATTTTGAGTACTCTTTGTCACTAGCTAAAGATGCAAACTAAATTGCAGAAACTGAAATTAGTTGGGTGAGTATTTTGATTTTGTTAATAATCTCTTGAATATGGTTTTTTTTTTTTTTGGGTTATTTTTCGGTGCTATTTTTGTTCTTTGACATGACTACTGTGAATGGGGAGAAGCATTTAGCATAATTGGAGAAGAAGAAGAAGAAGAAGAAGAAGAAGAAGCTTTTCTGAAGCTTGTCATTTGTTGTGCTTGCTTGTTTCTGGGTTTTGAAGGGTTAGGCAAACTCTCGGGCCCATATAATAATATCACTTCAACTGCCATCAGTTAGTAGAGATTTCTGTTATGCATGAAGGCAGTTTGTATGGGTTGCATTGATGTTTGGTGAGAAGGTTACCATTGACAGGAACCTGGATAGTCATCATGGTAGATGGTCACTATCATACATGTTGTTGAAGAAGGACATGACCACACTCATTCTTGTTGTGTTGTTAGGCTTGGTTTTGCTGGAACTGAAAGAAATGGTTTTTAGCTTCAAAGTGATATTGTGGAATTGTTTTTCTCTGCAATTCTCATAGATTGTCTTTTCCAGTGGCTAAAAGTGGATGTGCTGCATCCAAGTAGTTGATTTGTGTTTTGTGTGAAGGATATGTTTTGTGTGCAAGAGGCCCCCAATGCCAACTACTACTCTCTCAGTAGGTGTCTCTATAGGTGCCTTGGACATAGGCACTTACTTGTACAGGAGCAAGAAGCAAAATTAAAATGAAACTTAGCTATGTTGTCTCATGGGTTTCAAACATCATCATCGCGTCTTCCTGTTGTTGCCAGAAATGTAACAGAAGCTCATGACATGGATTTTTGTAGCATTTGGCTGAGACTTTGGGCAGATTAGTATATGCTTATTATTATGTTGGGAACCGAAGTAAGTGGGGAGTTTAGCAGCTAGTCACTGCTATTCATGATGAAGGTGATGGTTGGACACTTTGTTAGCACTGCTAGTAAGGTTATGACTGCACTCATTCTCGTCATTTTTAGTTTCAGTTTTACGGGAACTGACACAATGGTTAAACCATCAAAGTTTTAGTGTGGAGTTTTCTGTGCAATCTCATAGACATGTTTCTGATGCAGATATTTCACAAGTCACGACTAACTTAACTCTGAGTTTCTCCAACTGAAACTGCAATGATGGATGTGCTAAGAGAGGCAAGCAGGCAAGTTCAATCAATTGTTTACCTGCCATGCCTGTCAAGAGCTTTGACAGGAATACTTCACAAATGACTAGACATATATTTGGGCCTGCAACCCATTTCAGTTTGTGCAAAACAGGCGGCAATAGTGAAGCAGCTAGATCATCCCAACATTGTGAAGTTGGTAGAAGTTATTGATGACCCTGAAAGTGATCACTTCCACATGGGTATGAAATTGTGCTTTTATGTTTTTTTCCTTTCTAAAGCTGTCTTAATTGTATGAACATTCAAGATGGCTCTTTTCTGCTGGTCACAGATCTCATGACTACCCTTTTATTCACTGCTAGAAAGCTCATCCTCTAATTGACAGAGTTTTCCAGTAGCTCAATCAGAGTCTTGGGTGCATGCCAAAATGATATCACATAACACCATCACATGTTTTCTGGTCCTTTTCTTTCTTGATTACATGATACGGAGTACGTAGAGGGAATGCTCCTCCCATGGAGTGCCTTCCATTTGTAATTGAAGGCTCTACATCGGTCTTGTGTTGCAGTGCTGGAATAAGTGGATGGAGGATGGGTATTTGAGGGCTCAGGCCCATCAGGAGGGATAAGAGAATCTACTGGGAGGAGATACTTTTCTGATGTATTAGCAGGGCTCATCTATCTTCATGGCTTGGTATGAAAATTTCTCTCTTGAAATAGTGAAAACCCTGCAACATGGTGTCCTCTGAGATGTTATTACAGTTACGGGAAAATGTAGTGTAGATATTGGAATAGTTAAAATGAAATGTGGCACAGCTGCAAGGGCTGTAATTTGCATTGAGGTTTTAGAGTGCCAGGGAGTTGAGTATTATGGGCCAGATGATAATGAAGAGCTTCTGCATGACATAGTCCATTGACTTTTGAACATTTCAAAGTCTTTCTCTTTTCAGGACATTGTACATGGGGACATCAAACCTGAAAACCTTCTGATCAGTGGTGATGGGGGTGTCAAAATTTGTGATTTTGGTGTTAGTCGTGCTTGTCAGGTATGTGAGAATAACAGTTCCCATCGCTTCTTGAGAAATCACGAGAAAAAAATTTTGTTTCATTGTTTGCCTGAAATTCTGGACTGATTTTTATTACATAGTTGTCAATATCCACTGTCAGGAGCTGATGAAGTCAGTAGGGAGTCATTGCAGCTGGTCACTGCTACTACACATGATGAAGGTGTTGGTCTGATACTTTGTGATACTCATGAAGCTATGACCGCACTCACTTCTTGTCATGTTTTGTTTTGGGTTTTGCTAGATGTAACACAGCAGTTACCTCCAAAGTGTTCTTGTTGAGTTTTCTCTGCAACTCATCAATATATCCAGGGTAGAGTCATTGGGAAGGCTTCCTTATGAGAGGATTGTCTTATGTGGACAGGGAGAGAATGACAAACTTGGAAGATCTCCTGGAACACAAGTGTACACCACACTTGAATTAAATGTTGCCTAAAAACATCAGTGTCTTAAAACAGTAAATGTCTGTAACATCGTCTCACAACTTCATTTTTGGTGCATCTACAGAGGGTCGGGTAGTATTAGTTTTGTATTGACACCTCAAAGGTTCTTAGATTGACTGGGTTGATGGCATCATGGAGATTGTCAATAAGCCATTGTACCTACCAGATGAGTTTTAGTTGAGTCCATCTCATGTTGACCTACTCAAAGGACTTTTATGTAAAGGGAAGAGGTTATGGCCTCTTCTTTTTGTCCTCCTCAGATGCAAAAAACTTGAAGATCTCCCAATTTGCTAGATCAAGTAATTTTGAGTCCTTTTTCAGTTTTTGTTTTCCTCTGGCCTGTAACAAGGTTTGTGGTATTAGTCATGCTTTCTTCTACAGTGTTCATGGTGAATAAGAAGAGCCTTACCATAAATCGTTTGCAGGCCTTAAATGACCCACTTGACCTCGTTCTAGTTTTGCTTTAGTTTGCATCTCTCATCTTCTTCATCAAACTGATTTATCCCTGCTGCTCTTTTTCTTTTGAAGTCTTGAGAGTTTTCAGTTTCAAGCAGTTAAAAACTGTATCCCTTCTGCTGAGGATCTCCTGGATTTTGTTTTCACCACCATTGCACCCTAATTTTGTAGTTCTGTGAGAGGTGGGATTTTGCGCATGTTGATTTTGCAGTTTGAACTTAAACTGAGCATAGGCAGATCATGCTGGCTTTTTCTTCAAGTTAGTAAGGGGCAGGATGTAGACTGCGATGGGAGTAGTAATACTCACAAATTGCCCATATCGTGGGCTCTTTACTCCTGGAACTTTTAGGCACCTTTCATACACCATTTGTGAACCGAAGCATAGGATGCATAAATATTGGAGAATTACATGTATTCGCTTACAGTTGTCCATTTCAATAAATTTGAACTTCTTTCTTGCCCCCAGCTTGAACTGAAATCTGGGCCTTGAATCAAGTTGCAGTTTGTGCATCCATGCTCCAGGACGCTTCTTTCCATTGTGTGTGGAAGTGTTGAGCTTCCCTGGGCTTGCAGATCAAGGACTGGAAGAGCAAAAATTTACAAAAATTGTTGTAAGCTCATTTACAGGTTCATCCGATTTATGGAATCCTGAAAGGCGGGTAGACTTGTTTGGTGCTTGCAGTGGTGGCTTGAATGCACCATGGCAATGCACCCAAGATGCTGAGAAAGATCACTTGCTGTTTCTTCTTATCAAGTATTATGCTGTTTCTGAAGTAAGTGAACTTCTTTGTGTAATTGGCTCACTAAACACATTCAACCCAACCCAACTAAATCTTCAAGGATTTCCCAGCAATTAATGAGGACTGGAGATCTCAAGTAGGTAACATGGTTTTCAGTTCATTTCCCCTTCCCTTGAGCTCTGTGGGTGGTAGGTGCACCAGCTTGTCAAAGTCACCCACTGGAATAGAACAGAACCTCTCCAACTATATACCCTCACATCTTGGCACAAAATTTCTCATGGTTGCCAAAATGGGAGTTCCAAATACAACACCTGTCACCATTGCAAAAAAATTGTCACCATTGGACATATGAGCATGCTGTATCCATGTGTAAAACTTGGCTAGATGAAGTAATTGGGTATATAGAACTCCAAGCTCCCAGTTAGAAGAGGGAGACCTGTTCATTGCTGAGTTTGTTTCCAGAAGCAAACATCCTTTCCTTTGTACCCTGTCGTCACAACAGTCATCACAAAGAAAAACCTCTCTTGAATTCAGTTAATTGCATGTACTACTAGTTGGGTTGAACTCAGTCTTTATTGTTGAAAAGCACAAGAAGAAATTCTAATTGCCATACCTACTTGGGCTGTGGCTGCTGCACACTATTAGTGATGATCAACTTGCATTGAATTGAATTCAAATTCATAAATTTAATTCAAATGCATTGAATGAAATTGGAGTTCTATCGAATTCCAATTCTAATTCTATTCAACAATTGGAATAAGGTTCATTTGAAGAGATATGGGATGCAAATCGGTGGAGAAGGTATTGAAAAACTGCTCTGCTCATGAAAATGTTGTTCAAATTTTTTAAAACTTTGAAAAGACAGAGATCCAAAAAATCACCTTTCCATGCCTCTTTCCTTGGAAATAATCTGAACAGATTTCAATTTGGAACTATACAAATGACAACTTCTAAAAAAGATGACTAATGAAACCTAAAGTTGTCCTACCCAAGCCAACTTCAATGAATCAAGTTTGTCACTGGAATTTTTTCAAAGATGATGATGGGTGGTACTCACAATCTTTGTTGTACAACACATAAGGATATTTTGCATCTCAAAGTTAACAGGAGATGATGATGGGTGATCAATCTTTGGTCTACAACTCATGAGGAAAAATCTCCTTCCCAAAAACTCCAGTTCATTCTCTGCAGCAATACCCAATGTCAAAGTTTTGATCATCCCTCACCTAAATGAGAACCAGAAACAAAAATCACAGAAAAAAAGAAATCAATCTCCAAATGTAACTAAAAAATTTTGGTTCATAGTTAAAAATTGAAGATGATATGACTTTCAATCTTTGTTGTAAAGATCATAGAAGGAAATTCTAATCATAGTATGTAATTGAAGATGATGGTGTATATTCAATCTTTGTAACCAAACAGAAACTCGAGGATCTGACACCAAATTGGAGGCAGTTTGAACACAGGGGTCCATTGGGTCTATTGACGAGAACCTCCTGCTACACACCTTGCCCCTAGCATATGTTGACTGAGCCATGGAGCTCACTATGCACCTACCATGTATCAAACTTTGTATGCTACCTCTGCTAGACCAACAACTGATCTTGCAAATGCTCACTGTACACAGGGCTACAAGACTATCTGATCATGTTCGATGCATATCAGTTCTCTTCATAGGTGGCACAGCAGAATTTGACAATCCTATGATCCTTGGGACACATGACCCGACCTGAGCAGTTTACATACTTCTATGAATAATCCCTCTAAAGGAGAACTTCCTCTCCACTCACAGTAAGCCCAGGGGTTTTCTTCCAGCAGACTTACCATCTACATTCTTGCTGCAAGGTATTCCTTAGACCTAGAACCTTGGAAATGCAAGCACATGAAGTTTTTGACATATGCAATGGGGATTTGAGATACCCATGAGGAACAAAGAATGCTACGAGCAGAAAGGGCTAAATGCAGGAGGTTTACCTGCATATTTGGGAAAAATTGAGGAAAAGGTACCTTGAGTTGCTTTTGATTAGACACATGATGGCCTTTGAGTGCCCTTCTGAAATATGAAACCCATTTCCTCCTACTCCTAACCCTGCATTACCCAACAATACTCAAAACTTTAAAGGTCATTGAAGCTTTCAAAAGTAGGATTGTTTGGACAATAATTCCATATTACCACATAGATCTCTACTCCTACACACAATGATCTTCCTCTCCTCTTTTGCCAGCTAATGCTATCTAGTTCATCCCAAAGATGCGAACAAGAATTGATCACACATGCCAGAGAGTCATAGTCATCACCCCAAAAAATTCTTTACTGCCTTCTTTGCTTACAAAATTTTCACACACAACACGCCAGGGACCATCAACCACAAGCCCCCACCAAAATCCAAAACTACAGAACCTTCCAGAAAAACCTCATGGAATCCTCAATAGCATCTGTAAGAAAACTGAGCACACGAATTAGTGTACACCATCACTTCTGATCAAAGTTCATATCTCCATGCATTTAAAACAGATCCAGATCAGCATACTAACAGCCCACGCAAATTAAAATGTGTTCACTCAGTGGTCACAAGGGAACAGAAAAAATCAAGAAAGCTGCGTAATGACCGCAAAATTCTGATTGTAATACCTATGCATCAAAGATGATGATGGGTACTCAGTGTCTCTGTTGTAGGACAAATGTTGGAGTTTAGAAGTCAAACTGGAGATGATGATGGGTTAGCAATCTTTGGTGTACAACTTATGAGGAGAAAATCTGCTTCCCAGCAACTCATAATCCATTCTCTGCAGCAAAACCAAATGTCAAAACTGTGAATTTATTTGTCTCATGAATGAACTAAAATAGAGCAAGTCCCCAAACCCTAAACCCTCATAACAGCCACAATACAACAAATCCCCCCACAGCATAAGGCAATTGTTTCTGGACTATTCTTTTGTTGGCTTTTGTTGGCTCTTGTTTTTGCAAGAAATCATCACTAATACCTAATTGGAATGGAGGAGAAGCAGCAATTGTGATGCAGACCGAGCAGATATGGAACTCACTCTCCTTTACAATTGTTTGGAAAAAATTCACAGATCGGGAATTGGAAAAAAAACAGCAGCAGGAATTCAATGCAAGAGATTGATACAAGAGATTGAGAAAATCTTACTTCGTTTTAGAATTCACGATCTCTGAGAAAAAGGCTTGGTAGAAGTTGTGTGTGGATCGATCGACAGCAACACTCCTTCGTCTTCTTCTTCTTCTTCCTCCTCTCCTGGATCCACGTAGTTTGGATCGTTTTGATCGAGTTTGACAGGGCATGTACTTCCTCCGCGGAGTCTTCTTGTCTGCAATCTCTCCATGTGAACGTCCCGCCATCCCCTGACTCTTTCAAGCCTCAGGTGTGACTGACTGACTGACTGCGAATAGCTGCTCCGATTGCTACATCCCTGTCTTTGCATTGTGCTTGTGGAGACGATCCGCTTGCCTATTGTGTCCAGATTCGCGCCTTCCGCTCCAAATTTTCTTCCATCTGTTGTTTCCGCCATTTCCTTCTGCAAACAAAACAACACAGAACACAAAGCAGCTACCGAAACAGGAGAAGAAATTCGTGTAACATCAATCTTGAAAGCCGCTTCTTGCTTTGTCCCTCCCAGATCAAAAGCATTTCATACAATCCTTTGGAGACACAGTTTTGTTTGTCGAAAACAGAATAAGAAACAAACTCGCCAAAGAAATTGCAAGCCAAAGACCACAAAATGGAAACAAACACACGCATGCGCGCTCGGTACAGATACGAAACCAGCCAAGGAACATGAAGCTTGAAGTTTCAACAGTTTGTTACCTGACATGACAGTTTGTTACCCATGAAGATTGCACAAAACACAAAAATGCAGAGTACAGATGGAGTCAAAGCAGCAGCAGCGCAGGATGAGAACAGCAGCGCTTGCAACAACAGAGTTGAGAATGCGCCGCATGGCTGCCCCTCACAGCAGCTGACTCTGAATTCTTCTACAAATCCTCGCTTGCGTTCTTGTAGAGGCCTTGGATTTCCGGCTTCTTGACTTCCATAGAACTGTATGCCTGCGTGTTCTCTTGCCTTCTGCAGTGAAGAGATGCCAAGGTACCTGCGGAAGAAGAGATCAAAGGAATGCTCAATCTGCTAATACGATTTGATGCGAAGGACATTACCGGATTCTTTGGATGCCATAGATCCACATGTCAGCTTGTTTTCTTTTCTAATGCAGTGAAGAGCTATATGTTCTCGCGAAAGAAGAGTCTATCAAAGGAATGCTCAATCTGCAGAGAGGATTTGATGGGAAAGACATTACCGGATGCTTTGGATGCCATAGATCCATACGTCTGCTTGGTTTCTTTTCTAATGCAGTGAAGAGGTATATGTTCTCACGAAAGAAGAGTCTATCAAAGGAATGCTCAATTTGCAGAGAGGATTTGATGCGAAGGACATTACTGGATTCTTTGGATGCCATAGATCTGTGTGTCTGCTTGTTTTCTTTGTCTAATGCAGTGAAGAGCTATGTGTTCTCGCGAAAGAAGAGTCTATCAAAGGAATGCTGAATATGCAGAGAGGATTTGATGCGAAGGACATTGCCGGATTCTTTGGATGTCATAGATCCGTGTGTCTGCTTGTTTTCTTTAATAATGCAGTGAAGAGCTATGTGTTCTCGCGAAAGAAGAGTCTATCAAAGGAATGCTCAATCTGCAGAGAGGATTTGATGCGAAGGACATTACCGGATTCTTTGGATGCCATAGATCCGTATGTCTGCTTGTTTTCTTATCAATGAAAGGCAGCAATGTACTCGCGAAAGGAATGCTCATTCTGCTGATGGGATATCGATGCGAAGACCATGGATTTCTGATTCTCGACTTCAATAGATCCCGCATGTTTGAGTGTTTTTGTTCTCCTCTGCAGTGAAAGAGCAATGTACTCGCGAACGAAGAGATCCAAGGAATGCTCGAAGCGTGGCCAATCCCGCCTTTGTAAATTTATAAACCAGTGTCGTTGGCACGTTCAGGGCAGCGTTGGGCGGGTATCTTGAAGAGGGTGAGAACCGGTTCAGTGAGGCGGGTTCAGGCCAGTTCTCATCGTCAGAATCGGCCCTCCTGAGAACCAATCAGGGTATCATCCGGACCCCAACTCTTAATACTCAGGCAATTCCCATGGGCATTCTCATCATGAGAATTGGTCCTGGAGAGAACCAATCAGGGTATCATCCGGATTCAACCCTAATTCAACTCGGGCCAGGTAAAAAAGGAACCCCAGGTACTGTTCTCAGACCTAGGAATAATTCTTTAAAAAATTGTCCAAATTATTTAGATTGACAAATTTATTTTATTTTATTTTATTTTTCTAAGTTGACAAGTAGATTGAATTTTATAATTAAATTTTCATTTTAATTATTTGTTGAACTCTATATTTATTTATTTATTAATTTAATTTGTTGTATAATTTTGTACCCATACAAATCTCTAATATTGAGCAATCATGTGTAACATGTACATGAAATTAAACCTAATTTTTTAATCTAGTTTGGAGGTTATTGAATTTGATCAAATGAGCCAAAATTAAAATTAAAAGCTTTAGGAATTGAGAAACTCGGGCTCAAACTTGCACTTGGAAAAGCTTCCCCAAAATAATCACTAGGGTTCAAATCTAAATATTTGTGAGAATTGTCTTTTGTTCAAGACCAATCATGGGTTCAAATCCCATTAGCCTCGAAAATGATACTATCTTACCTTGAAAATTGATGGTTCCAATTTTGGGTAATATGATATTAACGGTGGGATTTTTTTTTAATTTTTATTGGCCTTGCCTATGAAGGCAAGGATATTGTATTTAGATTCATTATAAAGTATAGTAGCTTAAGGGATTTTGGCCCCTAGGTAGTAGGTCTATTTTTATATGAAGATTTTTGAAAGATGACATTTTGGCTTGTGTTGAACTTGAGATTAGTTATAGAGTTATGATATCTTGAAGAATTTTGGTTTCTTTTAGAGGATTTTTTTGAAGATTATGTTTTTGCATGGTGAAATGGTTGAATTTTCATATTTCTTCTTTTGCCTTAAGATAGTTTCTATTGCCCCAAGCCAATGGATGTGCATGTGTAGATTTTGGGTGCACCCATCCACTTGATGGGTTGTTTTGAAGTCTACCCATCTGCTTGTTGGGTTTCTTCTCAAAATATGAATGTTGGGTACCTGATTTAATCATGTTTCTATATCATTTTATTTTTTTGGGTTGTCACTTGCCTTTATGTATCATGAGGTTTCATATCACTATGAATGTAAAAAAAAAAATCATATGACTAATTTTTTAAATGAAATTTGTTTGATAAACATACAAATAATTAGTTTCAATTCCTTTAAATCTTATTAAAATGAGATTCTTAAAAAAATTATTTGAAAGATTATGCAAGAAGCAATTAAAATAAAACACATCAATTTTTAAATACATTTTAGTTTTTTTAGATTTTTTTAATAATTAATTTGATGTTATTTTTAAAACTTCAATAAGGCTTTGATGAAGATCTAACAACAAAAATCATAATGAATTTAATTCTTTGGATTTATCTAAAGTCTATAACTTCAACCCATGTATATTTGTGCGCCTTAATTTTTTTAATATGAAAAGACACATCTTTTATTATTATGTATGAAAAAACGAATTTTTTGAATTTATTTTTGTAAACGTCTTTGGTTGTTGTGTGTTCATCTTTCTTGCATTGGTGTTCATTTTCCTTCCATTGGTGAAGAGGATAGGAGCCAAGGTCTTAAGCTTATGTGAATTTAGATACTCATGTTGCAATTCTTGTTGTGGATTAAGCTTGGCAACTTTGTGTTCCAAGAATACCAGTTTAGTATTGCAATCATCAATAACATCACGACCAACAAGTGTTGTGAAACAAATGCCTTCTACCACTCGCAATCACTCCTTGATGATGATCGTGGAAATGTCGTTTTTAGAAACTTGGATTGAATTGGAAATTTTCACAAAGGTTTGATTTGTGAAATTATGATGTGTTGAATTTGGCAATCAAATAAACCCCATGGATCTAGTCTAATATCTTGCATGTTATGATAATCGAAAGAGAAATAGAGAGATGAATTTCATATCTAATGAAAACAAAGTGTATTGATCAGTGAGGTTTGAGAAGTCGACGATGGAAATGACATTTGTGGCAAGTCTAGAGGCTCATCTACAAATGATCAAGCCAAGCGCAAGTATTTGATTGTCAAGGATGTTGCAAAACATGCAATGTTCAAGGTTAGATAATAAACACATCACAATTTGCTTTCTTTGTCTTCTTTTTTCTGGTCTCCTTCTAATTGTTGCTTCAAGAAGAATTGATTGCAAAACAACTTATTGTTTATATGCATCTTTAACCTCATTATTGCATTTTTGTTGTTGTAAGTTCAAAGTTCAAGCCCCTCCTCATATGCATATGCAAAAATGAGTCTCATTTTATCTATTGAACACCATTGTGCATGAGTCATGTATTCTCATAGTTTGTTTCCGTGAATTTTGATGCTTCAATTTGCTGGACGCAATAGTTGAGCCATTCAAGTTGTTTCCAACTCTTAGAAGATATCTACTTCCAAGAGGAAAAATTTAGCTTCTTAATTTGTTAAAAGAAACATAATAAATGATGTTTCAAAGTGTTATTTATGGAAATTTCTCTGTAATCTCATAGAGATGTCCCTTGGATTGGCCTTTGTTCATTCTTCAGGTTGTGAAAGATGTGGCCTTAGACACTTTTCCAAGATCTACAAATGATTTCCATTAAGAGCTTCAAAAACTTTGAATCTATTTATTGTTGCCTTCCATGTTTGCAAAACCAATGTGTACTTAAGAGCTCGATCTTGGTTTCTAGAAAAACATTGTAATCATATTAAAGTCTTTTTAACCCTAAATTCATTCACAATGTCTATAACCACTATGGTTGCCACATTTGTTTCAATTTACTTAGGTACAAGTGATTTTTTTCATTGAACAATTTTTTGTAGATGTGGTTGTTAACTAATATGAGTGATGTTACTAGATGTGATGATATTTTGAAGACATATATACTGGCATGTGAATTGAAGAACACAAAGTTGAATGTATTGGGCCTTCTGGGCATGGAAAAGTTAATAGCACATGATGCAACAACATGAATCTCCACTTAGTTTCAATCTTACCCGATGAGTGCATGGAATTAGAAAACAAACAGTAAAAAGATCAAAATAGCAATAGCAAAAGAAGGAACAACAAGAGGGAAGTAGCTAGCCGGTGAACAAGTAGAAAGATGGATATTCCTCAATAAAAGAAGACACTGCAACAAGAAACCACCATTGATCTAATGTGGATCTAATGAGAAAATCTTACCAACTTTTTGTTACTCAATTCTCTCTCCACCAAATCTCTAACTTGTGGCATCAATACTGGGATCTAATTCTTCATACCTAAAACAACATGTGTTAGGAATCTGTAGCCTTTGATTAGAACATTTGATGACAGACAACTATCACTTTTTCATTTGAACATCATCAAAGAATGAACTTCGTCCACCTACTCTCAATGTGTGGTGGGCCACCCCAAGGGTATGTATGTGTTTACGATGGATATGTACTAAAAAGAAAAAAAGGCAAAACCACATATAGACACACATAGAATGAGAAAGACCCAAACACTAATCTTGTTTGCCAAGTCAAAGTAATGATGGCAATAATAGCATCAAGCCAATCATCAAGCACAAATGGCCATGGCACTGATGCAAGATCTAGCATGGAAACCTTCCTCTTGTTATTACTGCTTATTGCAAACAACAATTCATCAAAGCTTGCAAAACAAGGGAAAGAAGGCAAAAACCAACATTAACAACAATAATATACAATATTATTGCTCCAAGAAGAAAAAGAAGAACGAAAAGAGCAATGACTTGGTGATTATCTATTGTTATTCCATAGGAGGAGGTACTCTTTTAACTTTTGTGGAGAGGAAAGGACCACCACCCAAGGTCAAAAAGAAATTTTTCAACAACAAAGAAAGCAAAGAAAAGTTTTCGAGGGGGTTTCTCTTAGATCCTTTCTAGTGGTGGGATTTCAAGCCAAAGAAAATAAATGAACTCTTGTCACAATTTTCTTCTTGTATGTGGAATCTCTAGGTCTAGTGGGAACAAACATTGAAGCCTTAAGCTTTCTCACTTTTTCTTTGTAATGAAAACATGGTGGGTTTGCTTGAGTTATAAAGAAAGAATACATAGCTAATCAACTTGATCTAGATGGATATCTAGTGCCATAGATGAGTGCAAGAGATCCTGATTGAATTAGCATGGTTTTTTTTCAGTTTTTTTTAAGGAAACAGTGGTGGGCTTGCTTGAGCTGTGAAAAATAACTACATAGTTGATTAACTTTTGTTTGGATGCATTTTTGGGTGTTATAGATGAGTGCAAGGTATCTTGATTTCACACATAAGGAGTCACATGAGGGGTCCATATGGTGCATCATTGGCAAGCAACTTAAAGTCACAATCCTCTTAATGACCAAGACCAGGTGAATTATGCTAGTAGTTTGACAAATGATTAGTATGTAATGTGCATCAAACAATTGCATTTCGCTTACAACCTAATGGCCAATTATCCATGGTGATTCTCATTCAATTTTTTTATGTGGCTACTACAACACTTAAACATGTATAATGAAATTGTTCAATTGAAGAGGTTATAAACAACCTTGACAATTCTTCAATCCCAATTGCATCCAACATATGAAGTGAGAGAACAAAAGCTTGTAAACTCCACATCATGTTTCATGCATACATAGTTTTCAATGTCAAATTTGGGTTTGATTTTGGGTCGATGTTTCTATGACTTTCAAGATATAACTTTCTCATTAATAGTTAAGTGAAGGCCAGGTGCTAACTATTTTAAGGCTATAGATGGATTTGTAGCAAATTGACTGATTACAATCCTCAGTTTTACAAACATGGACCTCCCTTTCTTCCACTCTCAATAGTGAATAAACATTAGTGGAATAGATGCATTAGAGGACTATGTGCATTTATACTCATGTGTTTATGGTCTTTTATGATTTCAAAGGTCTCTTGTTGGATGCATTGTGTTCAAATTATTCATTTCACTTGTGTAGGATCAAATGTCAATAATTCTTGAACTTTGCTTTTAGCTTTAGGAAATAATTGCATTCCTAGTAATGTTTAGAGGCATGTGAAATCATTTACCCTTTCTGAACTCCTTCTACATATTGTAGTGTGATTCAATGGGTGGCTTTGTGAACTTTCTAGGGTACATGGAATGTAGATGTATTACTCATTTTGTATCCATGCACCCACTTTTGATGCAAACATGATATACAAATGTAGGTTGGATTAATGCAATTTGGCCCTAAAATGTGACTTCAACTTTCTTGCTCAAAAATAACTACCAGTTGTATGACTTTATTGTCAATATTCATGTCCTAACTTTGGACCTAACATGACCGCTTTAGTGTGAAGAAAATCACCACATGTCTTGTTGTTTATTTGAATTAAAACCATAAATATTCTGCTCAAATTCATTAAATTTCTTTATTCAAACCTTGTAAAACAGTGGTGTCCTTCCTATTATACATAATTTTTCATCTCATAATGAGGAAAAACATTTACCTTTAAGTTAGTCTCGATGTCAATAATGAGATATTGAAGGATGAGACAAAAACCTCCAAGGGTCCATTTATCAATACCCCACCCTTCAAGCCCCTAATGAAGTTTCCAAAAAAAGTTTACTTGGCAACATAGAGTTTGGTGGAGTTGCTTTTGATACCAAACCTTTTGATATGACAAGCCCCTTGTATATAGACATGAGGAGTGCCCCCAACGTGCAAAATATTATGCCCAAAATTTTAGCCTACCCATCCCGTTGCTTATATCTAACTTCCTATGTCCTGAAAAATGTACAATGATCCTGTAAATCCTATGCACTTTGTGGGATCTCCTAGTAATTCATTGAGACAACAAAACTCCGTGTCAAATATGAAATCTAACACTTGTAGGAAAAACAATTACACACAATTGTCAAATATGAAATCTAACATTTGTAAGAAAAAACAATTACACACAATTGTGCACAAGATAATTTAATAAGATCTTGAAACAAGACAAAGAAGATAAAACTACAACCTGACACTAACTAGCAAGATAAATCTAATTGTAGAAGTTGAGTTCATCATGATCATGTAATGAACATGTTGTCAGAAAGCTTAAATCATTTGATGTTCATAATGGGGGAAAAAAATGTATTCAACCTTGACCTGTTTGAGCTCATTGCATGCTTCTACTACAACTTTCCTAATTTCCACACACATTGCATCATGCACATTGATAACATTTGTCTCTCGTGATAGTGGTTCTATTGAATTCAAGGACCATCTTCCAACACATGCACTCTAAGCTCTTGATCTTTTATGTGATCATCTATGTATTGAACAAAAAAAGGACCACAATACCAACAAGGCAATCTTACAAGAATCAACTTTTAGCATCGCATTTCACATAGAGAATATTTTGAGCTTTTGAATTAAAGTTAGAACAAACACCAACCTTCTTCACTACATCATCATCAATAAATGTTATGTGACTATGAATTTATTCACCATAATTGTACTAATTGGATTTTAAAATTATTAAAAAAATTGCAAAAAAAAAATTGTTTGATACACATGTTTACATCTTGCATTATGCATTACACCATATATATATATATATATAATCAAAGAAAAATCAAATGCAAATGAAATCATTATTTTTAATTGTGAGATTCTTGAATTGACATCAAATAACCTTTGATTAATCTAAAGTTTTTTTCCCTAATCACAGGGCTTTAGTTTTTAATTGATTAATTTGTTTGTATTGTTGTTGCCTTTTATGTTATAAAAATTTATTATTGCCCTAGGATAGTAGACATGCATGTATGATTTTAACTTTTACCAAGTATGTTCAGGGCAAACACAACTAGTTAATGTGAATGGCAAGGCCACAACCTAACACACCCCTTGTTTTTATAGGTTACGACAATTCAACTTTAGACAAACCTTATAATATGATAAATTGTGTTAATCTTAATTAGTGACAAGGGTTATAGTTTAATGTGATTCATATTAAATTAATTCATGGGTGCACTCACAACTTTTTTCTTTTGGTAAGGAGTCATATTGTTTAGCCCATCTTCAATTGTTTTTGGAACATTGGGCACTCCCCAATAGCTGCACCCCTTTGGACCCTCAATTGCAATATAAAAGCAAATGTGCTCCCTTGTGGACCTACCCTTTGCAAACCATATGGGATAAATCTGAAGTGCTATGGAGAACAACTTGGGAACTTGAGAAGCCTTTTGCGAACCTGACATTGGGAACAAGGGGGGGGAAAAAAATTTCTCTTCATTGGGCATCCAAAAAAAAAATTTGATTGTTTTTCTTCCCAATTTTCTCTTCCACTAATAGTCCACTCCATAAGCATGCAGACCTATTTAAACAAAATTATTAATTTTAGTTGCATGAGTACCCATTTAAACAAACTAATTAATTTTAGTTGCATGAGTACCCATCTAAACAAAATTATTAATTTTAGTTGCATGAGTACCTATTTAAACAAAATTATTAATTTTAGTTGCATGAGTAACTATTTAAACAAAACCATTAATTTTAATTGCATGAGTAACTATTTAAACAAGTCATTTGGTGATTTTAGTTGGGTGCATTGTAAACACTACCAGACCTGATCTTAAATTTGGACCAAGTTTTATAAATCCCAACAAATCGTTCTCAAAATCACACTGGAGGTTCTATCAAACCCTAAAAAACTAAAAACTTCAGTTCCTTATAGAAATCGAGAACTTGACAACATTGCTGTAAACATGTAAACCTTTTCTTCCTATCAACAAATTGCAAGAACTCTTCTCGCGCTTACAAGGAATGACATGAGCAAGGCACGCACAGCTGATGATCACAGAGTGCAACTGTGAAGGCTAAATTTTTCCAGCTCTTACACTGTGAAACTCAATTACACCTATCCCTACCAAAATCAATCACACTTCAGCTGGCACATGACCCTCATGGGCTACCCTGCAGATGCAAGCATGCAGAGTGCTTCAAAACTGAGGAGAGAGCTGTGACTTTTGTCCAAGCAAATGACGGGCTTTGGGAGTATGAGAGAGCAAAAGACCAATAGCAAAGAAATTCAACATGGTGACAAAACTGTCAAGAGTGCATGCACAGTAGTAGCAGCCAGTGTTTGCTGACATCTCTCCGAGTCAGTAGTACACACAACATGAATTGCGAGCAGGTTGAGATCATGACAGTCTCCAGACATCAACACAGATAGTTCTTCCTTCCTCTGCGCCTGCCCATAATTTCATTTGTTGCTCAAGTCTGCCAGAAGTTTTTCTCTCAATGCTCAGAAAGCTGAATCTAAGAAATGACTGAACATGCAGGAAATGTGCAAGGAAGATCTGTACAAGGAAAGATCTGAGCTGAGCATTACTAACAAGCAGTCATCATCCTCCCCCACATTAAATCCAGTTGTGTTTCTTCCTGGCTATGAGTGGGGAGTGAACCAAGTTTTCCAAAGAGCATATCCTTTGTGTGGCTGGCAGCCACTTAACACTTCTGCGTTCTTCCCTTGCTGAAGAAGATTGTGTAGACAGGTGCAGATTCCCGCATTCTGTGGGCCCTTTGGTAAACTTTTATTTCCACCACAGCCAAAATCTGGGAGTAGCAGTGATGCAACCCATACTCAGAATATGGGGGACTTCAAGTTCTCTTCAATGCCAATTCTTCATTCAGGCATGCAACATTGCCCAAAAACCTTCATGGAAAATCTCAGCTTCAGGTGTATGCCAACAGCTTGCAACAATTTGTAATCTCAGCTTCAGGTATGTGCCAATAGCTCGCAACAACTGCATAAAAACATCACAAACAGCATGTCCCAGTTAGGTCTCAGTTTTTCTACATGTTGCAGCAATGCTTTCAAATAACTTCATAAATCACCACCAGTCTCAGGGACCTGCACTAAGCTGCACGTGAAAGGCAGAGAGACTGATAGTCATCCTTTTCTTGCACTCCCATCAATTTGAGTCTCTGCAACTTCATCTAAAGCACTCTCTATTGCCGTGTGCCCAGGCATAATTGGAATCTACACTGCAGTTGTGAATGATAAGCCAACTGCAATTGGTGACATAAAAAGTAATCATAACCTTCTTGACAACACATGTGTCATGTAGATTGTAGAATCAAATGCCAGGAGCCTGGAGGAGAAAAGGGGGGCAATTCCATACCAGAGAGTGAGCTGCGCAGAATCCCAATCTAATTGATTGCATTATGAGAGGTATCTGATATTGGGACACTGCAAAAAAGGCACACATCCCAATTCAAGGGTAAGCACCACTGATGCATCTGGAATTGCCAGAACAACATATCACCTCAGCACCTGTGAATGACTAGATGCTGGATCTGAAGATATGAGGAACAAGCAAAAGAAACCCATGACTATTTTGATTCAGCACTAAAGAAACAGTTCCATCTCAAGTCAAATGTGTCAAGCTGAACAGAGATTCTGCAACACATTGCACCTTCCCAGCTGACTTTGACAGTTGGAGAGGCTGGTCACCTTCATCATCCACCAAAGATTCAACCAGAAGAACCAACTGTTGAATGTTGATCTCCCTTAAGGTTTCTCTAAAACCAAATATCCTAGAGTGCCATTTATTGTACAATTGCATCAGGAGACAACACTTGAAGACCACTGATCATAGCTGCTGAGAGAATTTTGAAGAGAGATCATCAGTATGAAACTTATGTAGCCTCAGAGACATTACCTGTCATCGTCAACAGAAACAACTGATTTGTCAACCCATTGACAAAAGATGCGGTGACGTTGACTCTGCTTTCTCTCAAACAGAGCAAGGTCAGATTCAGAACGTCGTCGTCTATTCCTGCGAACAAAGAGATCCTCGGTATCCAGCACGTATGAAACCTTATATGTCTTGCAAGAGATTTTGTATTCCAAGCCATTCACAACACAGGCATTCTCCATCACATTCCTGTCTGCATCATCACTGTGGTTCTTCCCTGCTGCTGCATACTTCTTGTTTCGAATCAGGAAGACAGGATGCTTGGTGTCTCTCGCAGTTGTTGTTGGCACTGACAGTAAGAAATCGTCTAAGTAGTTCTGGAAAGACCACTCCAAAGAGTTGGCCGGAACTTCCAACTTCTCCATGAGCTGAATGAGCAACTCTGCAGGCTTGGATGTGGAAACAATTCTATATATGCTCTCATCGTGTAGCAAGACAGAGACATTGGCATGGTATACCTCATCAGTATAATTCTCTGCTGCCTTCTCATATGCATAAAGAGACAGAAGTTTAGCAGCCATGTCATCTGATGCAACTACTTGGAGCTGTTTCACAAGCTTGAAGATCAGCTTGTCAAGGGTGAACAAGACATAGGACTGAGTGCCAACAAGGGCTCGGCATTCCTCCTCAAACTTTGCATTGTCTATGGACCCATCCAGCAGGCTATAGAGAATCGCCATAAACCTCGAGTATGAGCTTGGTGGAGGTGCATCCTTTGTCAACCTCCACTTCTCTTCTGAAGCCATTGCATGAGTTTTAGCTAACAAAATCCGTTCATATAATGTCTGATGGAGCCTAAAGAGCACATAGAACAAGTCATTGCCATAGAAAACTTGTTCATATGCTCTGTTGCAAGAAGCACTCGAAAATGCTTCCGGTGATGATGTCACATATTCAGCAAGTGGCCTGCAGTTTGAGAATGAGCGGTCAGGTGAGGCCAGAGATGATTGACCATCACCTTCTCCATCATCAGCATCTGCCACGTCTTCTGCTTGGCCCTCACTTTCTGCTTTTTTGCCCTCCTCCTGCTCATCCTCCTCCTCCTCATGCTCTGACAGCTCTTCTCCTGACTCGCTCTCAAAGCCATCTTCCCCAGTTTCTGATAAATTGTCACTATTTCCACTGGACTTGTGACCGCTATGCTCTTCCCCTTCATCATCCTCCCCTGCATCATGCCGCCGTTTGAGTCCTCCAGCAGCATCTGCATCTTCATTATCATGCTCAAAATTTTCTATGTCATTGTCTTCAGAAGCCACCCGGCCTACTTGGTAAGATCTTGACCCGCCTGCAAGACTAGCCTTGTTTCTGTCCTCCAGTTCTGGCAAGGAGGATAGCTCCCCATCTTCCCTCTCTGCCTGTTCAAAACCCTCACTCATCTCTACATCTTTCATTGCAGGACCGACCTCCAGCTTCAACCTTGAAGCCTGCAACTCTTCTTCCCCAGCATCAGCTTCTTGAGCACCAGTTTCTGCAGCACCTTGTGTAATAACTGCACCACCTTCTGCACTGATTTGATGCGGCTCTAGCTCTCCACCAAGGATTCCACCTCTTGGTTGCAGAGATGCTCTGACTTCAACCCCACTTGAAATTGTAGTTGCATTGCCGCTGTACCTCGTGTTTTCTGTTGGTGGCTTCATGTTCTGCAATTTCTCTAATCCTGGAGGGCCCTCAAATTCAAGACTTGCAGCAGGTTCAGGTTTCTCATTCTTGTGTGCTCCACCAGTATCCATGTGAACAACCTGTGTGTTTGCTGCAGCAGGGTCTTCAATTGCTCCTGCCCCCTCAGGAACCTCTGCCACTAGATTACTTGTAGCCGTAGCACCTTCTTCCGTCACACCAGCATTTGTAGCCAAAACATCAGTTTCTGACCCTTCAGCATCAGCACCAGCACTGCTAATGATTGAACTAGAGCCACTGCCTGTCAGTTGCAGAGCTCCCACATTCAAATCCTCCTGAATGTCATCCATGCACCCGTGAAGCCGGGGAGGTACACCTAGCATGGGTTCAAGGAATGTTGTCCAGATCCGCAATATCTTCTCTGCTTGCTCTCTTGTTGTGCAAGCTTCCTCACACAAGTACTCAATAATCTGATACAAATCCTGATACACCGTCAGATCTGTATACTCAAACCGCAAGTCTGGAAGCAGTGGCCTACGATTCCCAGCAGCAGAAGCAAGCAATGAATCATCTTCACTTCTTTTCTTCTCATTCAGTTCCTTGATCTCTGCAACCAAACCCTTGCTACTAAGACTCCGTTTGTCTTGCTGTTGGAAGTAGAAACTGCGGTGATCCAGAGCCTTGTACGAATTCTTGCTGTACACTTCAGCCCAAACCTTATTCATTTCCACTTTGCCATTCATCCACTCTTCCAGCTTCTGTCGGAGGCGACTGTAAATGACAGGTATGGCATGAACTGTGTTCTTCTGTAGTAGTTCAATCATGTCCACACCATGATCCCCATAAATGCGTTCAATGCTCCTCAAATGGATGGCTGAGAGTTCCTCGATAAGAGGAGACTCTCGCTTCACTGCATCCGAAGACTTCTTCTCAATAGATTCACCAATAAGGTTTGCAGTGCTCAGGGTCGTCTCTAACAGCATATCCAGTTCATAGCGATCATCTTCACAACGGAACAAGCTTTCTTCGTACGGATTCTTGCGCATGTGCTTGAAGGAGTAGTCCTCACTGCCGGAAGTAACAGACACCCAGCTGTCATTCAGCACAGAATCAGCCAAAGTGTTGCGGTGGCTGGATAAAGGTCTGCGATAATGCTTTGGAAGCAGTCGATAGCTGGGAGTACATTGCTCACAGTTTGACAGATCAAGCTCTGACAGGGGCTTGTTGATGTACTTGTCCTTGGTTGGTACTGCAGAAACCTTATGCAGCACTTCCTTGCTAGGTTTGTTGAAGTGTCGGACCCTGTCTTTGTCTCGCTGCTGCTGCTGCAGCCGCTCCCCATCTCGTTCTCTCTCCTTTTCCTTGTCCCATTCCTTGTCTTTCTCCCTGTCTCGTTCTCTGTCTTTCTCAACCTTTGGCTTCAGTCCTGGTTCTTCTGCAAACTCTCCCGAATTCCGGTTATGGAACACACCTGTCAGATTTCCACCTCCTCCTCCTCCTCCTCCTTCCAGATTTTCACAAGTAATAAGAAATTCATTGAAGCCTTCCATGAGGTCTGTATGTTTCCCCAGAAGATCACCCACCACTCTCTGCAGCTCTGCACGGCTGATGATTTCCTGGTTGAAGATGTTGAGACACTTGAGGAACTCTTGGTAGGTCTCACGATTGCGCAACCTTGACTTCACCTTTTCAACAAAAGCAGGCAAGCTGGAGCCACCCTTCCCAAGCTCATCCAATGAGGCCAAAGCAACTCCTGGCTGCCTGGCATAAGGAGGAGCTGCTGCTGCTTCCCCTGCTTCCTCTGCCTTTGATTGACTGCGAATGCGCTCATCTGCCCGCCGAGCAGACTGTCGCTTCTGAGGGAATCTGTGCATGGCATCCAGCTCCATCTCCTTCTTCTCCACATGGCTGTTCACCTCATTCCGTTCCACCCGCACAGGCCTGCTGCGCTCCACTTCCTCCTTCTTGTCCCTTTCTTTCTCCCCCTTCTTGCGCTCCTTGTCAATCCTAATTCCAGGAGCAGTAGTAGTCCCATGTCGGTCCAACCCTCGATCTGAGGAGGCAAACTTCTCTGTCTTGTGAACCACGACTCTGTCCACATTAGGGTTCCTCGCTGCACCAGAGGCAACAGGTCTGTCCTCCTGCTTCGGTTTCACAGGAAGCGACGACCTAGCAAGAGGAGGAGCATGATGCTGATGTCCGCTCACCTTGGACACCCCCGCAGCAGAGCCCGTCGAGTCTGGAAGGAAACAAGTGAATTCCTTGAGCAAGTCGGGATGCTTCTGGAACAGAACAGCCACCTCGTGGTACACCTCGTTGATGCTCTTGTTCCCCTTCCTGTACATGTTGAGGATCTCCAAGAAGGCCTTGTAAACATGCTCATCATTCTGAAACCTGGCCTTGATCTTGTTCACGTAGTTGATGGCCTGATCGAACTCCACAGGCTGTTTCTTCTCCTCCAGCTGATGCGACTGCTGCTGCTGCTGTCGTCGTCGTCGTCGTCGTTGTTGCTGCTGCTGTTGTTGTGGCTGCACAACAACCACCTCAGCCGGAAGCGTGATCTCGTAGCCCTCAGGCAGAAACGTGTTGAAACCCAGAATAAGCTCCCGATGACCTTGGAAAAGCTCCTTCACACGCTCGATCACCCCCGCGGTGTCGATCCGCTGCGCCTTGAAATCCTTCATGGTTGCAAGAAACTCTTCGTACTTGCCCTTCTCATCGTTGAATTTCTGCTTCACAGCCTTCAAGTAGCTCAACGCATCCTCCGCCGTTAACTTCTGCTGCTCCGCCGTCAACCCCTGCTGCTGCTGCTGCTGAACCCCCACCTCCGCCCTCTCCCCACCACCACCTCCCCCTTCCCCTACACCACCACCAGCACCAACAGCGGCTGATGGCCGCTTAATTCTTGGCCGACCTCCCCCACCCTTACCATCATCTCTACTGCGCTTCATGATGCGTCGCGGCCACAGCTCATGCGTGAATGGAGATAACCCAATGCGCATGCTTACTGCTCTTAGATTTTCCCCGTAGATTTTTGCCGCGCTGCAAGACACGAACGAGAGAGAGAGCGAGAGCCGCGCACACACACACGCACAAACAAACAAAGAGAGAAAGAGAGACGAGAGAAGAGTCGCGACTCGCTGGTTTTGTTCGAACTTCGCGATTCGAACGAACGAATAAACGAACGAACGAACTAACGAACGTTGGAAAGAATTAACGAACGTTCGAAAGAACTGACGAACGTTCGAAAGAACTGACGAACGTTCGAAAGAATTGACGAACGTTCGAAAGAACTGACGAACGTTCGAAAGAATTGACGAACGTTCGAAAGAACTGACGAACGTTCGAAAGTTCGTTCATTCCAACGTTCTAACGTTCGTTCGTTGTATGCATGGGTTGCAAAGCGATTGAGCAAACGACGACGACTACGATACAGTATCTATACAAACAATTCCTACTACCTCTGTCCGGTAACCTAAGCTTGTACTGTATCCATACACACACAACTCCCTACTACCGTTGTCCGGTGACTAAACTTGTATTGTATTCATACCACACGACTGCCTACTACCGGTGTCCGGTGACTGTAATTGTATTATATTCGTACACACAACTGAGGCTACCTACTAACGGAGATTGCCATTCTACTGTATTCGTACACATGACTACCTACTACCGGTGGACAACAACAATTTGTACTATATTCATACACGCAACTATATACTACTGGTGACTACCATTGTACAGTATTCATACCACATGACTACTTAATACTAGTGACTACCATTGTACTGTATTCACATACAAATGACTGCCTACAACCAGTAACTATTATTTGTACTATATTCATACACATGGCTAGTACCTGTGACTTGCTATCGTACTGTATTTTTATACACAACAAGCACCATCTAATAAGTACAAAACAAAACAAAACAAAACAAACAAACTACCTTCCTTCATACATAGATACTATTTGTATTGTATTCATACATCAGATGAATACAACGACTAATATTGTATTGTATCCATACTCTGTAGAATACTGGTGGTGACTAGTATTGTATTGTGTCCATACTCTGTAGAATACTGTTGGTGACTAATATTGTATTGTATTCATATACGATTACTGCAGGTGACTGACAGCTTATGGTACGGTGAAATCAGTATAGAAAATAAAAATAGTTCATCCTTTTCATCTACTGTTGGTCTTTTCCATCCCATGTGTACCATGTTTCATCCAAATATTTTCTATGTTTTTTGACATATCCCACATTTCTGTGTGCCTATAGATTTCCAATTTTGTGTGTAACTGGACCAAATTTTTTGCTTTCTATTATTTCATTCAAGGGATTTTCTATATTTTCTATGTCCAAAATTTTGTATACATTATACGTGGGTAAACTTCATTTCATCCAAATGTGGTTTTACATCCAAATGCCTCAGACCTCATCTTTGTATGGCTTTGGAACACACATGCAAAAATGATGGATCTCAAATGTGTGACCTAATTTTTGTATGGCTTTTTTTAACATTTGTTGAAATACCCATTTAACAACAAAACAATTCACTTGGAATGTGTGACCTAATCTTTTGTATGGGTTTTAACGGTTATCAGAATACCCATCAAATGATGGGGTTTTTAATGTGTGACCTAATCTTAGTACGAGTTTTAACAGTTATCGGAATACCCATCAAATGACGGGTTTTTAGTGTGTGACTTAATCTTTGTATGGGTTTTAATGGTTATCAAAAACCCCATCACATGATGGGTTTTTAATGTGTGACCTAATCTTTGTATGGGTTTTAATGGTTACTAATGGTACCTGTGACCTTCGGACATCCATGGCTACGCCACTCCAACCACCTCGAACGCGCAGTGGTCCCGACCGATGTTGTGCGGGTATCAGAACCAGTCGTGTGTACCCTCAGGTTATTAGTCCGGGTATTTATTCCCTTACTCAACATGAGAAAACCCAAAACCCCGGTTCTGACATTTTGAACTTTGGTTCCCGAAAGTTTCGGAAATTTTCGAAAACACGTTCCTCTATATAACCGTTGGTTCTTTCGGTAGTGGGGGGCGAGGGAGGGGAAGGTTTTTATATCCGCCTTTGGTGCGGTGGGAGAGGGATGCGATCCAATTGTCATTCCTACCCTTCGGACGATTGCAATGCTTTGTGAAGACGATTTGTACACGAAAACCGTGGTGGTTCAACCCCCATCACAAACTGACACCGGTCGCCCACTACTTCGCCGGCCTCTCCCTCCCCCACCCCCCAAAACCCCTGTCAGACAGACAGATGTAGTGAATTAATATATTAGATTGGAATACCCATCAAATGATGGGTTTTTAATGTTTAATCTAATCTTTGTATGGGTTTTAACAGTTATCAGAATACCCATCAAATGATGGCTCTTTAATGTGTGACCTAATTTTTGTTGGGTTTTAATGGTTATCAAAATAATGTGTAACCTAATCTTGGCATGGGTTTAAATGGTTATCAAAATACTATCAAATGATGGGTTTGTAATGTGTAACCTAATCTTGGTATGGGTTCTAATGGTTATCACGATACCCATCAAATGATGGGTTTTTAATGTGTGACCTAATCTTTGTACGGGCTTGAAATGTGAATGCTACCTCATTCACATTCACATCAAAATGTTGGGCTTCAAATGTGTGACATCCTCTTCTATGGTTTTTTTTAACATTGGTGCATATACTCATCACAAGGAAGGATTTGAAATGTAATATGACTTAGTACGATTTTTTAATGTTTACGCAACTATGCATTAACATGAAAACGATGGACTTGAAATGTGTGTGACTTGATCTGTTTGTAACGCATATGCAAGTACCCATTAACAAAGGGATTTCAAATGTGTGACTTAAGTAAAGCTTTTGCCATAATGGTAAGTTTGTTGAGAAAGGGAGGGGAAAACAAAAAGGGGGAGTGCAAATCAGGACTACACCCACTTGATAGCTAGATGGGTGGTTCTTAACATTTTTTGTGGGGTTGAAAAAATGATTTAGATGGGGATGGTGTTGAGCAACTTAAATCCTCCTTCCATAGTTGTGCCTATGAGTGCAATCACAATCAAATGAGCCAAAAAGAGTGTTGGAGAATGAACAAAATTAGTCAAATTGGAGAAATAATTATGTTTTACCATTTAAAACCATGGTAATCATGACAAATTATTCATTTTTTATTCATGTGAATGTTAAAAAATTCAAACTAAAAATTTATTTGATAAAAATTTAAGTTTAAATTTCAATTTAGAACCTTCGAAAATGAACATCTATTGCATAAAAAAAATTTAATTTTGCAAAGGACTATCAAAAGGACTCATATTAAAAAACAAAATTGATGGGGAAAAAATTTAGCAAGATAAAAACCTATTAGCCTCATTTTAAAAACATTCATAAATTTCAATTAAGATACTTTTTAAATGAACATCTTTTGTGTAAAAAAAAATTAAAATTGCAAAGGACTATTAAAAAGACTCATATTTATTTTTAAACTTATGGGGGAAATTATTAAAAAGATAAAAACCTATTAGCCTCATTCAAAAAACATTCATAACCTAAAATATGTGGAATTATGAAACTTTAAAAATTCAAAGAACTTTCCAAAATTGATCCAAAATTTCAAATTTTCAAAATTCCTTTACCACATATAAATGGTCTATAATGTACATGATGTGTTAAGAAAAATTGTAGCTTATTACAAGAAAAAACATTTAATTTATTTTTTAAATCAATTTTTGGTTATGATTTGAAATTGTTATCATTTTTAAAGACAAAACATTAAATTTACAAGGAATTAACACACTTTCAAAAATTCATATTTATTCAAAATTTATAAGTAAAAAAGATGTCATGTACTTGGAAAATTATAAGCATTTATTATAAAAATTTGTAAAAAAAGTTTCAAAATTTCATTTGTATGAAAAAGTTATTTTTGAGCAAAAGGACATGCAATCTTTTTCTAGTTGGCTCATTTGATTTCATTTACGCCCTTTTGATGATTCAAGAATCATTTCATTTCCCCGCTTTGAATTCAATGAAAAAATGGATTTGTTTATAACTCTTTTCCCACCATGAAGGCAACATTAGGATTATATTCAAATTATGAAACAAATTGTGTTCATTTTGTGCCAAGTGAGCATACATTCATTAAATATATATATAACAATTATATATATTTATATTGAATGAAACAAGTTAGGTTAAAAAATTTAATAGGAACATCCACTGAACACATAATGAGGTATAACAAAAAATTTAAACATATTGTTATTCAAGCAATGTTTTTAATCCAAAATCATTCATTTCATAATGTACAATTATATTGAACAATACATGCATATTGATAATGAAATTCTGAATTAAAATTCATGAAAAACATAAATTAAAAGTCGATGTCATTTGACACCAAGAAATTAGAGTAAAGTGTTAAAAATTATAGTTTATTAATCATAGTTTTTAAAGTAAAACATTTTGCACTTAATATTTAGTTGGTTATGGTTATAATTAAATAATAATAATTCTAGCAAGGCTTTGAAAATCAAAGGAAACTTAATAAAACTAACACATAACACACATGGCACTAAGTGGGCTTGGATGATTTTTTATAAATAATTTCTATTAAGCAACATGTTTATATCAAAATTGTATTATGCATAATTTCTAATTCTTGAAGAAAAACTCATACATATTAATTATTAAAATTTTATTTTTCTAATTAATATCAAATAATAAATCAAAAGTGAATTTAGTTCACTCAATACCCCATTAGTCAAAGTAAAAATTTCATTGAAGGTATAGTTATCAGCCTTTTTAAATCAAATATATATGCCTAATTTTAAATTTAAAATATTTTTAAAATATAAATAATTCTGAATACACGATTCCAAAATCAATAAAAATATTAATCAAACCTTCAACTAGTTCATTCAATACCAAGTGAACTAAATTGAATTTTTAAAGATATCATCAATGAAGTAATATGTTGAATTAAATATTACTAAATGCTTAATTCATAATACTTCAAATATATATATAATAATTTTGATCGGGATTTGAAAATCAATATAAATATTAATCAAACTTCCACCAACATCAAGTTTAATTGAATTTTTTTAAAGTATTGTTAGCGAATCAATGTGTTTAATTCAAAATAGTTATTTAAAATAGAAAGGTACATATTAATCAAATTTTCAATTATAAAATCATTCAAAATATAAATCAAATTTCAATCTAGCTCGTTTGGTGCCAAGTGAACTAAAATGACATGTTACAAGGTAATTTTATATTCATAATTTCATTTTTTTAATAAAGATACACACATATTTTAATTAGAACTAGAATTTTAAATCATTAGACAAATGAATTAAAAGTCAATCTAGTTCATTCGACACCACACATAGTAAAATAGAATAACTTTTTAAAAGGTGATGTACATATATCAAACAACGTTTTAATTTTTTAAAATAATGGTTTATTTATTTATTTATCAAACTAAATTAAAATGAATAATTCAATAAGGAATTTGAAATTAAAATGCAACATCATTAAAAATTCATCACAGGACACTTGGTGCCAAATGAACTAAAATAAATAAATTTAAATTTGATTCTCATTCAAGTGATGTTTATAATTTTAAAATAGTATCTTGATTTTTTATTTATATCACTATAACAAAAGGTGTCCCCATATGCCAAATGATTTCATTGAATTATGAGTGAATTCACTAGTCTAGTGAATGGGGACTAATGAATTGCACCCATATTTTGTAGTAGTGTATGTTAAAATATATACATTTAAATAATAATATAATGAATTGATTGAAATTAAACCTAATTTATTTGGCACCAAATGAGTTATAATAAATTTTTTAATGTAATGTCAATATAAAAAAACATTGAATTACATAATGTTATTGGGGCTCATTCATGGTTGGAGTACCAAAAGATAGTGTGTAATTGAAAGAAGACTACAAAGGACGATTTTAGATTTTCATAGTGTCTAGTATATGACAACTATGGTGGATTTTTTTATTCCTACAATTAGAATATTGGAAAAACAAGCTATTAAAAAAATCTAACAATTATTGGATGTTGTATAAAAGTCCTTTTGAATCCTTCACTAATTTATTATCAAGTGTCCATATTATAGTTTTTCTTAAAATAATTCAAAAGGAATGCATAAAATGATCCAATTGACTTTAAACTTTTTTGTACAAGAAACAAATATTTCCTTTTATGCAACTACATGTTCATCAATTCAATTTGATGAATAAATAAATCATATGAAAATTTCAAAGTCTTGAAATTTTGAAAAAAAAGGTTGTAAAGGAAATGATTATTTTATTAAATCATTTGGCTAGTTGTTTATAACAATTAAGTTCAAAACTTTAGATGTAGGTTTCATGTGCAGGAAATAATCACATGAAAAAATATATTTAATTGAATTTAGAAACCCATTTTTTCATTTTGTGTGTTTCTAGTTACAAACCATTTAATATTCATGCAAAATTATGTATGCATGTGAAAAATTATCACCACCACATGAATTGTCTTATATTGGACTATTCAACATTTCTCACTTAAGTTTGTTTCATGTGAATGCTATTTGTAAAAAATAGCTTTGAATAATTAGATCAACATTTAATCATTTAATTCAAATATGGATGAAAGTTATAGTGATATAAAAATAATGGAATATTTTTAATTATAACTTAATAAGTTTAATTAATAATTAAACTTACATATGAATAATCCACAAAAAATTGTCCATAATGAGCATTATGTAAATGTGGTTTGTGCAAAAATAATATTTTTCTAAAATGTTCAATGCATTCAATGATATAACTTTAATATTAGTCTAGTGCATTATTATTTTTATGGCATATTTATCTTGAATCTCATTATTTGGTGGAAACTCATACTTTTAATCTTTTTTAAAATCTTGACATGTGTCTTCTTTTTAGGAGGCACTTGTAACCATAATTAAGACAATCATTTATCATCGTCCTCTAACATATTTCATTGTGGCTATAGATATTTCTATCACACATTTTTCATTGGAAACACCATTGATACAATTATTCCTTTTCTCAAGATTTGGTGTGATTGAAAGTTAAAAAGCAACATGTATAAAGATGTTTTCAACAACTAAGGTCCTTTCCATTTACAAGATTATGGTTGGTATTTTGATTATCCAAAGGATTTAACACCTATTTGAAAAAAACCTTGTGGGAGAAATTTGACACCAAAATTTTGGAACAACTTGCCAATTTAGAGGTGTAACAAATTTCCATTGAAAATAAATTTGTCATAGGTGTTAAGAAGAAAAAACAAAAAAATGTTTAAGGTACAACTTCTAATGGTTCGATAGATAAAATGTTGCCAAGAAATAAAGGTGATCCTAGAATTTGGAAGAAGAGGGGTTCCTTGAAGTTATGCCCTCACCCAAGAGGATGGGAAAATGCCTTTTACAATGTGGCCCTTGAAGTACATGTAGTATTTAACCCTAACATTGTACCCCAAAAAAACTTTTGTATTGTTGAACAAAAGGCCCTCAATGTTTTTTGGCCTTTTTTGTTGGAGAGTTCATAATTATTGACTAGATAGCCTTCGGATTTGGAAGATGTTTAAGCCTTTTTTAAAAAGGTAATTGAATGTTGGGCAACATTACATCCTTTCATTTTGTTTACAACTATTTGAAATTGTAATCACATTTTTGTAGTGTTTGTATTTCAAACAATTGAATTGAAAAACTAAACTTGGTGATTGGGGATGTTTTAAGCAACTTACCAATGCCTTTTGCTTTAGAGCCAACTTTGGTTATTTCAACTTGGAAATTTTGAAAGTTCCCAATTAGATCAAGTCTACAATTTTCTTTGCATATGGGTTCGTCATGGCCAATGTGTTTTATTCTTATTTTATGTTAATGAAAGCTTGTTGTTAAAAGAAATATGTCCCTAAGTGACATTTGACCCAAGTAGTTTCCTTGAATATTATATGATCCACAACCTATAATTTTGTTATGGTGGCAAGGATTGTTAAGTAGTAAACATGATATTTAGCAATCCACATTTGTACATCAAATAATATCTATTGAAAGTAAGTTATGTTCTAATGCTTGGTGCATCAAGTGGACAAATCATAACCTTGAAGGTTAGATCATTGCATGGGTTAAGTTGTAATAGTATGACTGAAAAATAATTTTGCAAATGTATACATATGTAGAGGATTATACAAGTAGTTCATTCAATGTTGTTGCAATTCAATTTGACATTCCCCAACTTTGTTTGATTAAAATATTCCACCACACAAACCCTACATCTTTCAAATGCAAGTTGATTTAATACCACATGTTTCTATTCCAGATGTTTAAGCAAAACACATAACCTTAATATAACACAAATGTGCATGAGACTACATATGGCATTTCCTTTCCAATTATCATTATTTTTTATACACATAACAAGCCTTGCAATTGCAAAAAAATGGGTCATTTAACATTGACAACCCTAAACAATCATCCTCAATACAATGATGAGTTTAAAAGCTCCACACATAACTTTATTTCATGAATTCTAACAATCTTGGGAACTTTTAATATAATATCATTAAAGCTCTTTTAGTAGATTATTCACGAAATTTGAAAGAAAAGGTAATTAGTCAGAATCTCCCTTAATACCCACAACACTCCATCACCACCAAGTTGGATCACCACAAAATTCATCAAAACACCAAGTTCCAATGTGTTAACATCCATAATATGCTCATATTTTGAACATTCAATTATCCTATCAATATAGGAAACATAACAACCTTGTTTACCACCATTTTATCACCCCTAAAAATTGTTTTGCCAAATGCATATATACAAAACCACAAAATATTCCAAGCCTACCTACATACCCATCACTACACATAAAACTTCCTTTTCTATCTTTTGTCTCCCATTCCCACTTTCATTTTTGATTATTTTTCGCATCGCCCTACATCCATCCATTTAGGTTTAATGCCCCTCATAAAATCACAAAGACCACCCTGCATTGAATTAACCCATATGTTAAATAAAGAATCTAGACCTTGTTGTTTATTTGCCTATGTTAATTTATAAGAGAATGTTTATCTTCAATAGTAGTTACCAAACTATCCTTAAAAGCCATTGAAAACATCAAATCACCTTTCTATCTAACACATGGGAGCATTGGAATCTTTGATTTTACCACAAGATGAAAGTATGTATATGTTGACCCATCATCTATTAAAAGCCTATATGAAAAAAATTGTGCTTCGAATGCCTTCCACTTTAAAATACCATATGCCTCCAAGAATCATATCACTTTCATATTAAATATTGCCCTAATCATCATCAAATGTTTTTTTTACATGCAAGGGTTTGTTGCAAATAACAAAATAGAATGGGTCATTATTCTATTTTCCAATTCATTAGCAATTGGGTAAAAACACACTATAGTGCTAAACATTTTTGGAAGTCACAGTGGTAGTTTTTATGAGTGAATAAAATTGTTGCATTATATTCAAATATATTTGAGAAACTTAGAAAAAGTGAGATGAAAAATTGAAACCTACATTCTAATATTTCAAACCCCAAAAAAAAAATACCAAGAGGATAAATGCTCAATTCAAGGTGGATTTTACAAAGGATGGTACATCCAATGTCACAATCCAAACAACCCCAAAACAATTATCATTATGGATTTTTTTCTTCTATTAGAATTGGAAACCAATCTTACAAATTTTTACCATCACACATTGAAGTACCATAACACTTAAGATGAAAAAATCAAGAGAAAAAAAGTCTCTAAAAAATTTTAAAAATTAAAATGAAAATTTCAAATTCATAAAATCCATTTCGATATCTAAATTGATTTTTTCAAGGCCCATATTTTTAGAGGTTTAAAAAAAAGTTTAAATTATGGTGGTATGAACTTGGAAATGGAAAAAAATGTGAATCATTTAAATTTTATTTTTTAAAATCACTCAATTTGAACTATAAAAATGACTTTTCATATGCCCTTTTTGGGTGAATGTAGTTTGCATTTCCCCAATTACAACAAAGTTATTTCCCATGTTTAAACTCTTTTGATTTCATATTCCAAGTCACAATCATCTCCATTATTAAAATTTATGTCTATTAATGCATTCATTTCATTGATCATAATGTGTGCCTACACATTAGAAACAATTAGGATACCATGCATTACAATTTTGATGAAATGTAACATTAGTTGAAAAATAAATAAAATGAAATGTAATGAAAATGTGATAACACAGTACATGCCTAGGAAATTTGTAGGGCTAAAAGCCACACGTGTAACAAATCAAACATGTGATAATGCAAACTTTGGGTTTAAGCAAGGTACTTGTGAAAAATTGGTGGGTTCCAATGTTAACAATCTCCAAGGCTTCACATGTTCTTTTCCCAAACAAATTCAAAGTTGTCATCCATACATTCATTGCCAAAATAGACAAGGTCCTTCACATTC
>Ga0209611_10000458_pt1 | contig 60251 bp, 67 predicted proteins | sample S1TSphgellanicum_3_FD_187693 | JGI IMG/M metagenome (GOLD analysis project Ga0209611, IMG submission 187693) | Host-associated microbial communities from peat moss isolated from Minnesota, USA - S1T2_Fc - Sphagnum magellanicum MG (SPAdes) (version 2) | ecosystem: Host-associated > Plants > Peat...
TAACCGCCGCCAAGCCCTAACCCTAGCTGCCACCAAACCCCCCTAACCGCCGCCAAGCCCTAAGTAGTTTCCACTTCTAAACCCTAACCTAATTAGTACAAGGATGTGAATACTAGTCATCCTTTTGATGAATGTTTAACACATTCATCTTAACACATTCATCAACATTGGGAATTAGAAACGAATAGTATTTCTAACATACGGTACATGAAAAAAAAGAAGGCAATAGTAATTCGATGTGACAATAAAGGTGCAATATCATTAAAGAAGAATCCCATGCAACATTTTCGAACAAAGCACATTGATGTGGAACATCATTTTGTTCGAGAACAAATTGAAAATGGGGAAGCTACCTTCAAATATTGTTCAACAAAGGACATGATGGCAGATGTGCTTACTAAGGCATTACTAAAAAGAATGACATAAAAAATTGATAACCACGTTCAGAGTAGAAACTTCATAGAATGGGAATGTTAGAAATATTATTTGCTTCTAATTCTCAATATTGATGAATATGTTAAACATTCATCAAAAGGATGAATAGTATTCACATCCTTGTAGTAATTAGGTTAAGGTTTAGAATGGGAAACTACTTAGGGCTTGTCAGCGGCTAAGGTTAAGGTTTGGTGGCAGCTAAGTTAGGGTTAAGTGGCGGCTACTTTAGGCATAGGAAATAATATATAATGGAATGATTTGGAATAGTCATTCATTCTCTCCTTTCATGGTGTTTGAATGCACATAAAACTTTCAAGCTTTGTTACTTGTTGCAAATTATGTGATTGTTACATTTGAAGCATATAATCTTTGTAATATTCTTGTTAATTAATGCAATTGTTTCATTTCATGAACCTTGATTCTTTCATTTCTTACTTGTTTTCAAGTTATTTCCAATAGAATGGAGGGAATGAAAGATTACTCAAAACCACTCCATTATATATTATCTCCTAACCCTAAAGTAACCGGCATTTAACCCTAACCTAGCTGCCATCTAACCCTAGCCACCACGAAACCCTAACCTTAACTGTCGCCAAGCCCTAAGTAGTTTCCACTTCTAAACCCTAACCTAACTACTACAAGGATGTGAATAATATTCATCCTTTTGATAAATGTTTAACACATTCATTAATATTGAGAATTCGAAACGAATAGTATTTTTAAGAGTTTTGGAGGCCATTGGCAAGGGGAACATTAATGCCACAATGCAAGTGGGAGGCGAATTGTCACACACAACCATCACCCAAGTTTTTCATGTTCCAAAATTGAAAAATGGTTTCATTTCGGTGAGTGTTTTTTTCGAAGGCTTCAAAGTGGAGTTTGACAAGGATGGTTGTAAGGACAACGATGCTCGAGGAGTTGTTGTGGTGAAAGCACAAAGGGATAATAACTTGTACCTTCTTAATGTGAATGTGCGTAAGGAGACAGCACACATTGCAAATTTTTTGGAAGAAGGCGCCATGCTTTGGCATGAAAGATTTGGCCATCTCAACATGGCAAGCTTTAAGGAGTTAGATGCCATGGTGGATGGCATGAATTTGAAAGAAGTGCCGTTACATCACATTTGTGAAGGATGCGTCAAAGGCAAACATCAAAAAACATCATTTCCCAAGGATGGAGTAATAAGGGCTTCACAACTTTTGGAGATTATCCACATTAAAGCATGCGGGCCAATGAAGACTACATTGCATGGTGGAGCACGATACTTTCTCACTTTCATTGACAATTTCTCAAGGAAAACTCATGTTTATTTTTTAAAGGCCAAAGGACAAGCGTTTGAAAAATTCAAATAATACAAGGCATTGGTGGAAAATGAAATTGGTCACAAAATCAAAGTGTTACGATCCCACAACGGAGGAGAACTTTTGTCCAAAAAATTTGACGCATTCCTTGCAGAATGTGGAATTTGACAAGAAACAAGTGTGCCCTATTCTACACAACAAAATGGTGTTACTGAACATGCCAATAGAACCATCATGGAGTGTGTGAGAAGCATGATTCTTGCACAAGGGTTAGAACTTGAATTTTGGGGTGAAGCGGTGAACATGGCGATGTACATCAAAAATTGATGTCCAACCAACACTCTTGATTCCAAGACCTTTCAAAAATCATGGAATGGTGGGAAACCTCATGTGTTTCACTCAGAGTATTTGGTTGTAAAGGCACATGTCCCCAATGAGAAGAAGACCAAATTAGAGTCCACGTCCATGTTGTGTGTGTTTTTAGGATATTATGAAGGCACCAAAGCATATCACTTGATGTGTGTGGAAATCAAGAGAATCATCAAAAGTAAAAATGTCATATTTAGTGAAGGGTCAAAAGAAATAGGTCGTGTGCTCCATCCCAGGAAAGTAAAAAAATGTAATTGTGCATGAAATGTATTGGAAACAACTTGAAAACAAGCAAGAAATGAAACATTCAAAGTTCATGAAATGGAATAATCGTATTAACTAACAAGAAATCACAAAGGTTGTATGCTTCAAATGCTATAATCACAAAACTATGGCTTGTAACTACTAACAAGGCTTGAAGATTCTACGTGCACTCAAAACCATGAAAGGAGAGAATGAAAGAAAACTCAAAACCACTCCATTATATACTATCTCCTAACCCTAAAGTAGCCGCCACTTAACCCTAACCTAGTCATCGCCAAACCCTAACCCTAGCCACCACTTTAACATGGTCGCCACCAAACCCTAACCCTAGCCGCTGCCAAACCCTAAGTAGTCTCCACTTCTAAACCCTAACCTAACTACAACAGGGACGTGAATACTATTCATCCTTTTAATGAATGTTTAACACATTCATCAACATTGGGAATTAGAAACGAATAGTATTTCAAACAAAATGTGAATGAAGAAGTTGAAGGAGAAGAACCATTGACTTTTAGTCAGGATAAACCTTTGAATGAAACAATAACGGAAGGTGTGCAAAGTGAATCCACGCCAAGTTCTTCATCGGAAGAAAAATTTGTTGTTTCAAATGATAAACCATCTAATGAACCTTCATAACATGTGGCCAGAGGTTTTACCAAAACCTACGGAGTGGATTACAACGAAACTTTTGCGCCTGGCACACAAAATTTACATTTATTCGTTATATTTTTGCATTAATGGCCTTGGAAGATCCATCAAATGGACGTGAAAACCACATTTCCTTAATGACGAGCCTGAAGAGAAAATTACATGGAGTAACTTCAAGGGTTTGTGCACCAAGGAGGTGAACATCTTGTGTGTAAGCTTCACAAGTCCTTGTATACTTTGAAATAATCTCCAAGGGCATGGAATCAAAAGTTAGATTTTTTTATCAAAATAATTGAATTTATGAATAGTGAAGCGGATCCTAGTGCGTATGTTGCACAAGTGGGAGATGTGAAGTTTTTCATTATGGTCTATTTGGAAGACCTCATTTTGGTGTGCAACGATCAAAATAAACTTTTGCAAATAAAAAAGGAATTGAATCAAAAGTTTGAAATGAAAGACCTTGGGGAGTTGCATTTCTTTTTGGGGATGGAGGTAGAAAGGAATCATGATGGACGACTCCTATGCATCAACCAAATCAAATACCTCAAAAAATGTTGAAACATGTTCGAATGGAAGAATGTAAGCCCATTGGAGTCCCATTTGATCCCAAAGTGAAGTTACAAAGGAATGCGAACGGAAATGATGAATCAAAGGGATTTCCATATCAACAAGCGGTTGGGTCCTTAATGTACACCATGTTGTGCACACGACCGGACTTGGCATACCTAATAAGTGTGTTGAATTAACACATGGCCAACCTTAGCATGGAGAAATTGATGGCCTTCAAACGGATCTTTCGATATTTGCAAGGTACGTTGCAAATGAAATTACAATTCGGTGTAACACCATCCAAGGAAGTGCTTGGATATTGTGATGCAGATTGCGATGGTGATCTTGAAGACAGGAGGTGCACCCCAGGGTTTGTTTTCAGGATCAAGGGGGAGCCATTTCTTGGAGTAGCAAACGACAACCTACAATAGCATTGTCCACCACTAAGGCGAAATATATGGTGAACACGCAAGCCACAAAAGAAGCCATATGGATAACAAAATTGATGATGGATTTAGGATACATGGAGGAGAAGAAAATGATGGTGATTCGATGTGACAATCACGATGCGATATCATTGACCAAGAATCCCACATGAACAAAACACATTGATGTATAACATCATTTTGTTCAAAAACGAATTGAAAATGGAGAAGTTCGATTTGAATATTGTCCAACGGAACACATGGTGGCGGATGTCCTTACCAAGGCATTATCGAAAGAACGACATCATAAGTTGATAAACATGTTCAGATTAAAAATTTCATAAAGTGGGAGTGTTCGAAATATTATTCGTTTCTAATTCCCAATGTTGATGAATGTGTTAAACATTCATCAAAAGGATGAATAGTATTGTCCTTGTAGTAATTACGTTAAGGTTTAGAAGTGGAAACTACTTAGGGCTTGGTGACAGCTAAGGTTAGGGTTTGGTGGCGGCTAGGGTTTGACAACGGCTAGGGTTAGGCGACGGCTAAAGTTAGGGTTTAGTGGCGGCTAGGTTGGGTTAAGTGGCGGCTACTTTAAGGTTAGGAGGTAATATATAATGAAATGGTTTTGAATTGTTTTTCATTCTCTCCTTTCATGATTTGGAGTGCACGTAAAACCTTCAAGCCTTGTTAGTAATTACAAGCCATAGTTTTGTGATTGTAGCATTTGAAGCATACAACCTTTGTGATTTCTTGTTAGTTAATAAAATTGTTCCATTTCATAAACCTTGAATGTTTTATTTCTTGTTTTTTTTCAAATTGTTTCCAATAACGATCGAGTGGATTTGAAGTGAGGACCTAAAAAATTAACAAGTTTTTCAACTTGAAATTTTCCCACTTGCAATTTCATTTGAGTAAAAAAACATATTACAAACAATTTGAAAACAAGTAAGAAATGAAAGATTCAAGGTTCATGAAATACAATTGTTTTAACTAACAAGAAGATTACAAAGGTTGTATGCTTCAAATGCTATAATCATAAAACTATGACTTGCAACAAGTAAGAAAGTTTGAAGGTTATATGTGCACTCAAAAACTATGAAAGGAAAGAATGAAAAACTACTCAAAACCACTCCATTATATATTATCTCCTAACCCTAAAGTAGGCGCCACTTAACCCTAACTTAGCTGGCGTCTAATTCTAGCCGCCACCAAACCCTAACCCTAGCTACCGCCAAGCCTTAAGTAGTTTCCACTTTTAAACCTTAACCTAAGTACTATAAGGATGTGAATATAGTTCATCCTTTTGATGAATGTTTAACACATTCATCAATATTGAAAATTAGAAACGAGTAGTATTCTAACACTCCCACTCTATGAAGTTTCTAATCCGGACATGGTTATCAATTTGTTATGTTGTTCTTTTGATAATGCCTTAATAAGCACATTTGCCACCATGTCCTCTGTTGAACAATATTTGAAAGTAACTTCATCATTTTCAACTTGTTCTCAAACAAAATGATGTTGCACATCAATGTGCTCTATTCGAACATGTTGTGTGGGATTCTTTGTCAATGATATTGCACCTTGGTTATCACATCGAATCACCATTGCCTTCTTTTCTTTCATGTACCCTATTTCCTTGATGAGCTTTGTCATCCATATGGCTTCCTTGGTAGCTTGTGTACTTGCCATGTATTCGGCCTTGGTCATTAACAAAGCGATCGTAGGTTATCGTTTGCTACTCCAAAAAATGGCTCCACTTCCCATCATGAATACAAACCCAAGGAAGGAATGCAAGTCGTTCATATTGGAAACAACTTGAAAACAAGCAAGAAATGAAACATTCAAAGTTCATGAAATGGAACAATCATATTAACTAACAAGAAATCACAAAGGTTGTATGCTTCAAATGTTACAATCACAAAACTATGGCTTGTAACTACTAACAAGGCTCGAAGGTTCTACTTGCACTCAAAACCATGAAAGGAGAGAATGAAAGACAAATCAAAACCACTCCATTATATACTATCTCCTAACCCTAAAGTAGCTGCCACTTAACCTTAACCTAACCGCCACCAAACCCTAACCCTAGCCGCCACCAAACCCTAAGTAGTCTCCACTTTTAAACCCTAACCTAACTACTACAAGGATGTGAATATTATTCATCCTTTTGATGAATGTTTAACACATTCATCAACATTGGGAATTAGAAATGAATAGTATTTCTAACAGCTCAGATATTTCATTTCAAACTTTCAAAAAAGTTTCTCCTTTAGTTGCAAAAGCTTCTCTTTATTATTGCACACCAAGATGAGATCATCGACGTAGACCACAATGAAAAATTTGAAATCTTTGACTTGTGCAAGGTAAACACTAATGTCCACATCAATCCTCACAAATTCGATGCTTTTAAAGAAAACATTTAACTTTTGGTTCCAAGCCCTTGGAGATTGTTTCAACCCGTACAATGATTTGTGAAGTTTACACACAAGATGCTCACCTTCTTGTGTGAATCCTTCGGGTTGTTCCATGTAGATCTCCTCTTCAAGGTCACCATTTAAACATGCAATTTTGACGTCCATTTGGTGAATCTCCATGTCTTCAATGGTCGTTAGTGCAAGGATATAACGAATTAACACAAACTTTGCAACGAGTGCAAAAGTTTCAGTGTAATCGACTCCAAATGCTTGGGTGAAACCTCTTGCCACAAGTCTGGCCTTGTAACGTTCAACTTCACCATCGACCCCATGTTTGATTTTGAACACCCATTTGCAAGAAATGGGTTTCCTACCCTTAGGGAGTGGCACTAAGGACCAAGTGTTGTTGACAACAAGAAAGTCATATTCTTCTTGCATGGTAATCTCCCACTTCTTTGCATCTTTGCCATTCAACGCTTCGTCCACGATTTGAGGTTCTTTGGAAAAAGCGATGGTGGCCCGTTCCACCTCTTTGGTGGCCACCCACCAATCACGAGGCTACTCTTTACATTGTCTTTGGGGCCTTTCTCTTCGTCCATCTTGTTATGGTTCATTCAAACCTTCATCTTGTGGTGTAGCAAAAAAATTTCGGAAGAAGAATTTGATGTAGATTCATCACCTTCCACGTCTTCTGCTGGTCTCGCCTTCAAAGATATACGATTTGCATTCTTGACAAGTTCATCATCATTCACGACTTCATCCACAACATGTTCTACTTGCTTTGAAAGGGGTGTATTATCATGAACACCTTCTACTTCTTTTGTCCTTTCTAAGAACAAAACATCGCGACTCTTGATGATCCTTTTGGTTTCTACACACATCAAGCGATATGCTTTTGGGCCTTGACAATACCCCAAAAATGCACAAGGTATGGATTTGGACTTTAATTTGCTTATCTTTTCATCAAGAATGTGGGCATATGTTTTATAACCGAAAATTCTCAAATGAGATACATTAGGCTTTATATCGGTCCAAGTTTTTTGAAGGGTTTTTGAATCAAGAGCTTTTGTTGGGCATCGATTATTGATGTAAACCGCTTTGTTCACCGCTTCGGCCCAAAACTCCAAGTCAAGTCCTTGTGCACGAATCATGCTTTTAGCGCACTCCATGATGGTCCTATTGGCTCATTCCGTAACTCCATTTTGTTGTGGTGTGTAAAGTGCACTTGTTTGTCGTTGGATTCCACATTCATGCAAGAAGTCGTCAAACTTTTTGGACACAAACTGCCCTCCCTTGTCGGATCGCAAGGTTTTGATCTTCATGTCAATTTGATTCTCTAGCAAGGCCTTGTATGCCGTGAATTTCTCAAACACCTCTCCTTTGGCGTTCAAAAGGTAAACATGGGTTATTTTCAAAAAGTCATCGATGAAAGTGACAAAATATCGTGCTCCACCATGTGATGTGGTCTTCATCGGTCCACACACGTCGCTATGCACAAGTTCCAAAAGCTTGGAAGCCCTAGTCATTTCATCTTTAAGAAAAGATGTCCTTTGATGTTTGCCTTTAATGCAAGCTTCACACACATTATGCAATTGCACTTCTTTCAAATTCATGCCATTGACCATTTTCTCCAACTTCAAAAGGCTTGCCATGTTGAGGTGGCCGAATTTTTGGTGCCAAAGTGTAGCTCTTTCATTCGAAGATTTTGCCACATTCTTACTCTCCATTTGAACATTGACGTTGAGAAGATACAAGTTTTTATCCCTTCGTGCTTGCGCCACAACGATTCCATGGACATTGTTCACCTAATGACCATCCTGTCAAAATCCACTTTCAAGCCTTTCAAATTGATTTTGCTAACAAAAATGAGACTATTCTTCATTTGGGGAACATGAAGAACTTGAGTGATGGTTGTAAACACTCTACCTCCAACTTGCATTGTGGCCTTGATGCTCCCTTTGCCAATGGCCTCCAAAATGGTGTACACCTTACGTGCAACAATGGATTCATAGTGGTGAACCACTTTCGTTCAAACATCATGTGTTGTGTTGCATCGTAATCAATGATCCAATCATACGTTGTATGATCATTGACATTCAAGGCAGCACAAACATTTGTTCTTGATCTTCACAAGCTTGGTTTACTTCTTTTTTATCATCACTCTTTTTCTTTAAACAATTTTTCAAAAAATGATGGGGCTTTTTGTAATTAAAGCAAAGCTTTTCATTTGCCTTATGGGTTTTGGTAAACAATGTAACATTTTTCGTACTTTCACTTTTTTTTTTGGGGAACCTCGTGAAGCAATGAGTGACAATGAACAACTTTGGTGGACATGGATACAAACTCATGAGCAAGTTATCAAAAGATGGGGGAAGGCTCATGAGACGTGTACATGGTACTTTTCATGAGCATTCCCTAGTAAACTTCACAAGTCATTGTATGTGTTGAAATAATCTCTAAGGGCTTGGAACTAAAAGTTAATTGCTTTCTTTAAAAGCATTGAATTTGTGAGGAATGATGCAGACTTTAACGTGTACCTTGCGCAAGTCAAAGATTTCAAATTTTTCATTGTGGTCTACGTCGATGATCTCATCTTGGTGTGTAATAATAAGGAGAAGCTTTTGCATCTAAAGGAAGAACTTTCTTGAAAGTTTGAAGTGAAAGATCTGAGCGACTTGCATTCCTTCCTTGGGTTTGTATTCATGATGGGAAGTGGAGCCATTTTTTGGAGTAGCAAACGACAACCCACAATCGCTTTGTTAACGACCAAGGCTGAATACACGGCAACTACGCAAGCTACCAAGGAAGCCATATGGATGACAAAGCTCATGAAGGAATTAGGGTACATGAAAGAGAAGAAGGCGATGGTGATTTGATGTGACAATCAAGGTGTAATATCATTAACAAAGAATCCCATGCAAAATGCTCGAATAAAACACATTGATGTGCAACATCGTTTTGTTCGAGAACCAGTTGAAAATGATGAAGTTACTTTCGAATATTGTTCAACAGAGGACATGGTGGCAAATGTCCCTACTAAGGATTCACACAAGAAGGTGAACATCTTGTGTGTAAATTTCACAAGTCATTGTACGGGTTCAAACAATCTTCTAAGGCTTGGAACCAAAAGTTAGATGCTTTCTTGAAAAACATCGAGTTTGTGAGGAATGACGCGGACTTTAGTGTGTATGTTGCGCAAGTCGAAGATGTCAAATTTTTCATTGTTGCCTACATCGATGATTTCATCTTGGTGTCCAATAATAAGGACAAGCTTTTGCAAGTGAAGGAAAAACTTTCTCGAAAGTTCACAATGAAAGATCTTGGCGACTTCCATTTCTTCCTTGGCATGGAAGTGGAAATGGATCGTGCACAACGTTTTCTTTACGTCAACCAAATTGGGTATTTCAAGGAGATTCTCAAATGCTTTCGCATGGAGGATTACAAAGCCATCGGAGTGCCACTTGATCCCAAGACAAAGTTGAAGAATAATGAGAACAAGGATGTTGAGATGGTGAAGGCTCCTTATAAACAAGCTATGGGATCTCTCATGTTTGGCAAGTTGTGTACTTGGCCGAATTTGGCATATCCAATAAGTGTCGTGAGTCAACACATGGCTAATCCAAGCCTAGAACATTGGATTGTGGTCAAGCACATTTTTCGATACTTGCAAGCATTTTGCAATTCCAATTACACTTCGAAGGATTACCACCTTAAGATTTGGTTGGATATTGTGATGTAAATTGGGCCAGTGACCTTGAAGATAGGAGATCCACCACATGGTTTGTATTCATGATGGGAGGTGGAGGCATTTCTTGGATTAGCAAACGACAACCTACAATCGCTTTATTAACGATCGAGGCCAAATACATGGCAAGTACGCAAGCTACCAAGGTAGCCATATGGATGACAAAGCTCATGAAGGATCATGGTACATGAAAAAGAAGAAGGCAATGTTGATTTGATGTGACAACCAAGGTGCAATGTCATTGACGAAGAATCCCATGCAACATGCTCAAACAAAGCACATTGATGTGGAACATCATTTTGTTCAAAAATGAGTTGAAAATGGTGAAGTTACCTTCGAATATTGTTCAACAAAGTACATGGTGGTGAATGTGCTTACTAAGGAATTACCAAAAGAACAACATTACAAATTGATATCCATGTTCAGATTAGAAACTTCATAGAATGAAAGTGTTAGAAACACTATTCATTTCTAATTCTCAATTTTGATGAATGTGTTAAACATTCATCAAAAGGATGAATAGTATTCGCATCTTTATAGTAGTTAGGTTAAGGTTTAGAACTTGAAACTATTTAGGGCTTGGCGATGGCTAGGGTTAGGGTTTGGTGGCGGTTAAGGTTAGGCAACGGCTAGGGTTAGGGTTTGGTGGCGGTTAAGGTTAGGCGATGGCCAGGGTTAAGGTTTGGTGGCGGCTAGGTTAGGGTTGGGAGATAATATATAATGGAGTGGTTTTGAGTGGTCTTTCATTCTTTCCTTTCAAGGTTTTTGAGTGCATATAGAACCTTGAAGCTTTGTTACTTGTTGCAAGTCATAGTTTTGTGATTGTAGCATTTGAAACATACAACCTTTGTAATCTTCTTGTTAGGTAATACAATTGTTCCATTTCATGAACCTTGAATCTTTCATTTCTTGCTTATTTTCAAGTTGTTTCCAATACATATGTGTTGTGATATTAATATAAGTTGGAGGTGGTGTATAAGTACTATCTATAACACACCATGGTAGTCAATCACAAGTCGACCTTTGTCATGGCCAGAAGGGACCCTATACCAAATACAATTGAGAAGAGGGTAAAGGAGAACTCCATGGAAGCATGGCTGTGGGCACAAAGGCTAGAGGATCTACTAGAAAGTTATGTAGTCAAAGATGTAATAAAATAAGCAATGACATCAATAATTTGGTGCTGCACAACAAAAGGGCCAAATCTACATGTGGCCAAAGCACATTTTGGAAAGACCCCATCGCATTATAAGTGTCATTTTTAGAGTAGATCATTTTGTAAGATAGCTTCATAAAAAACCGACAAATTTGATGCCATGCAAATTCCAACAACACTTGCAACATCCACTAGTCCTAGGGAAGGACAAAGCATATCAAAAGTTTTTGCAAGGAGTAGTGCCAAGGGAGAATTCTACATCAAAGGTTGACTCCAATGACAATATTGATGACCTTTTAACCCCAACCAACATCTTTTGATCTTAGGTGGTAGCTCCGAACAAGGAATATATTTACTCAAAAATTTGATGACCTTGTTGCATATTAAGGTCCTAAGGGGGCGAGGGATAATGTTAGGAATACAACATTTACCAAATAGGGAGTACTGTGTAGTAGTAGAAGTTTCGGTAATGGCCTTGTTGAATCAAGGCAGTTTATTTGTCGAATTAAGCTATAGCTAGTTTAGGGTAAACACCTTATTGATATTTAATAGTGTTATATTCGACAGGACCTACCCAATTTCAGCTATTAGCACGTTTACCTACCAAGCTCATGGGTTTGTCAAAACGACATAAGCTTAGTTATCTGACGGTTTGAAAATACAGGGAGGAGGATGGAGATATAAGGGGAGGTAGGGAGTAGTTTTTACCAAGTACCTTAGGATGAATGATACTCATGTACTCAAATTTAATAATACACACTTCATTAATTCATGGTCATGAGATGTTTTTTGTATGAATGTTCCAGCTTTCACATTGCTTGCTAGTAGTAGTTTGCAACTTATAACATGTCTTAACTACTCATGTATGTGGTACTACATGTAGTTTGGTAGATAAGAACCCAACAATGATGTACACCAAACCACATCAAAACCATCACTAATAGCTAGGCTTACCTATTATTGGGCGGACAACACCCTTTTCGTCCTCCTCACAACTTGTTTCCATGAACCACCTTATGATATGGTGTCCCTTAAGTGGGAACCATTTTTGTAACAACATATCTACTACATGGTCCACATACAATATAAGTGGCTCAGTACCCCATGGCAGCCACTTCTCCATGTTGAACTTCAAGCCTTGGAAGAGCACTCTTGCGTATTGATGTTTTCCCCCTTTTCTGTTGCTACAATAAGCAAGGCTACCATTTTGCTACATAATGTCTACCTATTTTTCAACTACACCATTTGGAGGATTGCACCTACCCTTTGGATGTACCTTCTTTTCACTTTTACAACCAACCAACCCTTCTTTCCTAGCACTACTGTTTCATCCACTAGGTTTTTCCACATCTTTGGTATAACCTTTGTAATCTTCTTGTTAGTTAATACAATTGTTCCATTTCATGAACCTTGAATCTTTCATTTCTTGCTTGTTTTCAAATTCTTTCCAATAGGTTATGGGCCCACATCAAGCAAGAAAAAAAATATTGTGTTAGAATAAGAAGTAGTGAAAGGTTTTGGGCTTGTATTGAATCCTTTTTGAGAGAAGGAGTTTTAGTTTGCAAAGTGAGTGGGAGGTCATTTCCAAGTGGTGGCATACAAGGAGCTTGCAACTTTTCCAAGTGAGTGGGGGTATGGAAGAGACTTCTTCAAAGTGTTATAGGATCTCAAGTGTCGAAGAGTGTTCTTTAAATCTTTAAATTTCAAGTTTCAAGTTTGAAAAAATGTGGAAGAGAGTTCTTCGAATTGCTGAGAGTTTGACCTTCAAGATTGAGGTGTGTGCAAGAGAGGTTTTTTTAAGTTGTTGAAACCTTCAAGTTTCAAGTGTGTCAAAGAGAGTTCTTCGCCAATGATACAAGTTTCAAGTCAAATTTCAGGTTTGTGCAAGCAAGTTTTTCAAGTGTTTGAGGGTTTTTTGTAAAGGTTTTGTTTTGTGACATATAGCAATTGAGTGGGAGACATTTCAAGTGAGGTTTTCAAACATTAGCAAGTTTTTCAACTTGAAATTTTCCCACTTGTAATTCCAAAGCGACTAGGGTTTAGGGTTGAGGGAATCATATTCTTCTTACATTGTGCACTCCCACTCCTTGGAATTTTCACATGTCAATACTTCTTTAGTATTTTGGGGCTCCTAAAAAATGCAACGATGGCACGTTCCACCTCCTTGGTGGCAATCCACCAATCTCGACGCATTCCCTTCGTTGCCTTTGAGGTCCTTCCTTCGGCACATGTTGTGAATGTTCATTAAATGGGTTGTCATTCGAACCAACAAATTCTTCTTTCGATGAAGAACCTGGCATGGATTCACCTTGCTTTTGCATTGCTTTGTAAACATCTTGCCAAATGCCCAACTTGCACACATTCAATATTGTGACACATGGTGGCGAATGTCCTTACCAAGGCATTATCCAAAGAACGACATCATAAGTTGATAAACATGTTGGGATTAGAAATTTCATAGAGTGGGAATGTTAGAAATACTATTCATTTTTAATTCCCAATGTTGATGAATGTGTTAAACATTCATCAAAAGGATGAATAATATTCACATCTTTGTAGTAATTAGGTTATGGTTTAGAAGTGGAGGCTACTTAGGGCTTGGTAGTGGCTAGGGTTTGGTGGTGGCTAGGGTCAGGGTTAGGGCGGCAGCTAGGGTTAAGCGATGGCTATGGTTAAGGTTTGGTGGGGCTAGGTTAGGGTTAAGTGGCGGCTATTTTAGGGTTAGGGAATCATATATAATGGTGTGGTTTTGAGTTGTCTTTCATTCTCTCCTTTCATGTTTTTGAATGCATGTAGAACCTTGAAACCTTGTTAGTAGTTGCAAGCCATAGTTTTGTGATTGTAACATTTGAAACATACAACCCTTGTGATTTCTTGTTAGTTAATATGATTCTTCCATTTCATGAACCTTGAATGTTTCATCTTTTGCTTGTTTTCAAGTTGTTTCCAATAAGGTGTATCTCGACTAAAAATAAATGGTTCTTTTCCTTCAACCTCTTCATTAACAATTTCATGCACAACTACATTTTCTACTTTCTTGGGATGGAGCACATCACCTATTTCTTTTAACCCTTCAATGAACACCACATCCTTACTTTTGATGATTTTTTTGGTTTTCACACACATCAAGTGATATGCTTTGGTGTTTTCATAATATCCTAAAAGCACAAGGCATGGACTTGAACTCTAGTTTGGTCTTCTTCTCATCGGGGACATGTGTAAAGGCTTTATAACAAAAGACCCTAAAATTATTAGAAACAACTTGAAAACAAGGAAGAATTGAAACATTCAAGGTTCATGAAATGGAACAATCGCATCAACTAACAACAAATCAAAAAGGTTGTATGCTTCAAATGCTGCAATCACAAAACTATGGCTTGCAACTACTAACAAGGCTTCAAGGATCTACGTGCACTCAAAACCATGAAAGGAGAGAATGAAAGACAACTCAAAACCAGTCCAGTATATACTATCTCTTAACCCTAAAGTAGTTGCCACTTAACCCTAACCTAACCGTCACCAAACCCTAACCCTACCCAGTGCCTAAGCTTAGTTGCTACCAAACCCTAACCTTAGCCGCCACAAAACCTTAACCCTAGCCATCACTAAACCCTAACCCTAATCGCCTCTAGGCCCTAAGTAGTTTCCACTTCTAAACCATAACCTAACTACTACAAGGATGTGAATATTATTCATCCTTTTGATGAATGTTTAACACATTCATCAACATTGGGAATTATAAACGAATAGTATTTCGAACATTCCCATTCTATGCAATTTTTAATCCAAACATGTTTATCAACTTATGATGTCATTCTTTGGATAATACCTTGGTAAGGACATCCGCCACCATGTGTTCTGTTACACAAAAGATTCAAATCGAACTTCTACATTTTCAACTTGTTCTCAAACAAAATGATGTACATCAATGTGTTTTGTTTGTGCCTGGTGAGTGGGATTCTTGGTCAATGATATCACACCTTGATTGTCACATCAAATAACCATCATTTTCTTCTCCTCCATGTATCCTAAATCCATCATCAATTTTGTTATCCATATGGCTTCTTTTGTGGCTTGCGTGTTCGCCATGTATTCCGCCTCAATGGTGGACAATGCTATTGTACGTTGTCGTTTGTTACTCCAAGAAATGGCTCCACCTCCGAACATGAAAACAAACCATGTGGTGGACCTCCTATCTTCAAGATCACCACCCCAATCCGCATCACAATATCCAAGCACTTCCTTGGATGGTGTTGCACCGAATTATAATTTCATTTGCAACGTACCTTGCAAATATCGAAAGATTCGTTTAACGGCCATCCAATGCTCCATGTTAGGGTTCCCCATGTGTTGATTCAACATACTTATTGGGTATGCCAAGTCAGGTCGTGTGCACAACATGGCATACATCAAGGACCCAACCGCTTGTTGATATGGAAATTCCTTTGATTCATCGTTTCCATTCGCATTATTTTGTAATTTCACTTTGGGATCCAATGGAACTCCAATGGGCTTACATTCTTCCATTCGAAAACGCTTGAATATTTCCTTGAGGTATTTGATTTGGTTGATGCGTAGGAGTCTTTCATCACGATTCCTTTCCACCTCCATCCCCAAAAAGAAATGCAACTCCTTGAGGTCCTTCATTTCAAACTTTTGATTCAATTCCTCTTTGATTTGCAAAAGTTTGTTTTGATCGTTGCACACCAATATGAGGTCATCCACATAGACCACAATGAAAAACTTCACATCTCCCACTTGTGTAACGTACACATTAGGATCGGCCTCACTCTTCATAAACTCAATGCTTTTGATAAACACATCTAACTTTTGATTCCATGCCCTTGGAGATTGTTTCAAACCATACAAGGACTTGTGAAGTTTACACACGAGATGTTCACCTCCTTGGTGCACGAACCCTTGAGATTGTTCCATGTAAATCTCCTCTTTAAGCTCGCCATTGAAAAATGTGGTTTTCACGTCCATTTGATGGATCTCCATGTCTTCTAAGGCCGCCAATGCAAGAATACAATGAATAGATGTAAACTTTGGGACAGGTGCAAGAGTTTCGTTGTAATCCACTCTATATGTTTGGGTAAAACCCCTTGCCACTAATCTGGCCTTGTAGCGTTCCACCTCCCCATTTGTGCCTTGTTTGATTTTGAACACCCATTTGCAAGAAATGGGTTTCCTATCGGCAGGAAGTGATACCAAAGTCCATGTGTTGTTTGTCATGAGGGAATCATATTCTTTTCGCATCGCACACTCTCACTCCTTGGAATTTTCACATGTCAATGCTTCTTCAATATTTTGGGGCTCCTCCAAAAATGCAATGGTGGTGCGTTCCACCTCCTTGGTAGCAATCCACCAATCCCGAGGCCATTCGCTTTGTTGCCTTTGAGGTCTTTCCCTCGACACATCTTGTGAAGGTTCAATATCATTGGAAACAACAAATTTTTCTTTCGATGAAGAACTTAGTGTGGATTCACTTTGCACACCTTCCATCCTTGTTTCATTCAAAGGTGTATCTTGACTAAAGGTTAATGGTTATTCTCCTTCAACTTCTTCATGCACAACTACATTTTTTTCTTTCTCGGAATGAGGTACACCACCTATTTCCTTTGACCCTTCAATGAACACGACATCTCTACTTTTGATGATTATCTAGGTTTTCACACACATCAAGCGATACGCTTTGGTGCCTTCGTAATATCCTAAAATCACACAAGGCATGGACTTGGACTCTAATTTGGCCTATTTTCATCAAGGACATGTGCAAAGGCTTTACAACCAAGAACTCTCAAATGAGACACATCGGGTTTCCTACCACTCCACACTTCTTGAGGGGTTTTGGAATCAAGAGCCTTGGTTGGACATCGATTTTTGATGTACATTGTCGCGTTCACCGCTTCGCCCCAAAATTCAAGTTTCAACCCTTGTGCAAGAATCATGTTTCTTGCACATTCCATGATGGTTCTATTGGCACGTTCCGTAACACCTTTTTGTTGTGGGCAATAGGGCACATTTGTTTATCATTCAATTTCACATTCCGCAAGAAATGCATCAAATTTTTTAGGCACAAATTTTCCTCCGTTGTTGGATCGTAGCACTTTGATTTTACGACCAATTTCATTCTCCACCAACACCTTGTATTATTTGAATTTTTCAAACGAATCTCCTTTCACCTTCAAAAGATAAACATGAGTTTTCCTTGAAAAATCGTCAATGAAAGTGAGAAAGTATTGCGCTCCACCATGCGATGTAGTCTTCATTGGCCCGCACACATTAGTGTGCACAATCTCCAAAAGTTGTGAAACCCTCGTTGTTTTGTCCTTCAGAAATGATGTTCTTTGATGTTTGCCTTTGACACATCCTTCACAAATGTGATGCAACGACACTTCTTTTAAATTCATGCCATCCACCATGGCATCTAACTCCTTAAGGCTTGCCATGTTGAGATGGCCAAGTCTTTCATGCCAAAGCATTGCACTTTCCTCCAAAGAATTTGCAATGTGTGCCATGTCCTTACACACCTTGACATTAAAAAGGTACAAGTTCTTGTCCCTTCGTGCTTGCGCCACAACAACTCTTCAAGCATCATTGACCTTACAACCATCCTTGTCAAACTCCACTTTGAAACCTTCCAAAATGAGTTTACTCACGGAAATGAAATTATTCTTCATTTTTGGAACATGAAGAACTTGTGATGGTTGTGTGTGTCAATTGGCCTCCCACTTGCATTGTGGCTTTGATTCTCCCCTTGCCAATGGCCTCCAAAACGATGTCATCGACCATGAACACCCTCCTTGGGGAAATGCGTTCGTACATTTTTGTTCGAATGTCATGTGTTGCGTTGCACCGGAATTGACAATCCAATCATACGTGGTATGATTATTGGCACTCAATGCCTCAACAAACATTTGTTCGTGATCTTCATAAGTTTGATTTGCTTTTTCTTTTTCATCATTTTTCTTCTTCAAACAATTTCTCACAAAATGTCCGAGTTTCTTACAATAGAAACAAAGTTTTTTGTTTGACTTATGAGTTTTGTTGACTAATGCAGAAGTCTCGGAACTCTCACATTCTTTTCTTTTGGACATTTCGTGAAGCAACCTTGTTACAATGAATTGAAGGTCTACATGTTTCATGGACATGAACTCCAAGCTTGTTACTTAATTATCAAAGGATGCAGGAAGGCTCATGAGGAGTACCATGTAAACATCTTCATCTATAATGTTCACCTCGATGGAACGTAGTTGGTCCACAAGGGCTTTCACCATGTTGATGTGCACAAGCATGTCATCTCCTTCTTACATTTTGATGGTGAAGAATTTCCTTCGAAGGAACAATTTGTTGTGAATGGTCTTAGCTTCATGCACACCACAAAGAGCCTCTCACGCACTTCTCACATTCTCACAATATTGAATGTGTGCAAGTTGGGCGTCCGTGAGATGTTCACAAAGCAATGCAAAAACCTTGGTCACTTTTTCGTTGTAATCGGCCATTGCAACTTCTTCACTTGGCAAGGTGGCACTCCCATCAACAAATTTTCCAAAGCCCATGTTTGGAAAGCATCATGCGCGTTTTGAACTTCCAAAGGGGAAAGTTGCCACCATGAAACTTTTCCATGACTTTCAAGGATTCCATTTGAAAAGAAGACATTTTGAACACAAATGGTACAACAAACACTCTCTCAAAAGATTGAAAGCTTTGGAAGAAATCTTTGACCCCTCTTGTAAACTTGAAATGAAAAAAAAAACTTCTATCACTTGCAAATCTTTTATTACACAAGCTTAAGATTTCACTTGAAACTTGCAACAATGCGAAAAACTCTTTTTGACACACTTGAAACTTCACATTTTCAACAACACAAAGACCTTTCTTTTACACACCTCAAACTTTCAATGAATCGAAAAACTCTCTTCCACACACTTTCACCTTAAAACTTGATACTTTCAAAAAACTTGAAGAAATCTTTTCCACACCTCTCACTCACTTAGAAATGGACTTCTACTTTCTTTGCATCCTTGCAAACTAAAAGCCTTCCCTCAAACTTTCAATGAATCGAGGAACTCTCTTCCACACACTTTCACCTTGAAACTTGATACTTTCAAAAACTTGAAAAACAAGTTTTTCACGCTTGAAAAACAAGTTTTTCACGCTTGAAAAACTTTTAAAACTTTGAAAAAATCTCTTCCACACCTCTCACTCACTTAAAAATGGACTTCTACTCTCTTTGTAACCTTGCAAACTAAAAGCCTTCCTTCAAAAGGATTTTCCCTTTCTATGTTATACAAGCTAAACCCTAGACTATTTCTTGTTCTAACACAATGCCCTTTCTCTTACTTGGTGTGGCCCCATAACCTATTGGAAACAACTTGAAAACAAGCAAGAAATGAAACATTCAAAGTTCATGAAATGGAACAATCGTATTAATTAACAAAAAATCACAAAAGTTGTATGCTTCAAATGCTACAATCACAAAATTATGGCTTGTAACTACTAACAAGGCTTGAAGGTTTTACGTGCACTCAAAACCATGAAAGGAAAGAATGAAAGACAACTCAAAACCAGTCCATTATATAATATTTCCAAACCCTAAAATAACCGCCATTTAACCCTAACTTAGTCGCCGCCAAACCCTAACCCTAGCCGCCACTTTAACCTAGCAACCACCAAACCCTAACCCTAGCCATCGTCTAACCCTAGCAGCCACCAAACCCCAACCCTAACCGCCGCCAAACCCTAAGTAATCTCCACTTCTAAACCCTAACTTAACTACTACAAGGATGTGAATATTATTCATCCTTTTGATGAATGTTTAACACATTCATCAACATTGGGAATTAGAAACGAATAATATTTCTAACAATGTCAACTTTTTCATTGTCGTTTATGTTTATGATCTCATCTTGGTGTGCTATAAGGACAAACTTTTTCAAGTGAAAAAAGAACCTTCTCAAAAGTTCGAAATGAAAGATCTTGGCGACTCACATTTCTTCCTTAGCATGGAAGTGGAAAGGGATCGTGCACAATGTTTTTTTTACATCAACCAAATTGGGTATCTCAAAGAGATTCTTAAATGCTTTCACATGGAGGATTGCAAAGGCATGGGAATGCCACTTGATCCCAAGACAAAATTGAAAAAGAATGAGAATAAGGATGTTGAGATGGTGAAGGTTCCTTATCAACAAGCTATGGGATCCTTGATGTATGCCATGTTGTGTACTTGGCCGGATTTGGCTTATCTAATAAACATGGCCAATCCAAGCCTAGAACATTGGATTGTGGTCAAACACATTCTTCGATACTTACAAGGCACTTTGCAATTCAAATTACGATTCGAAGGATTACCACCCCAAGATTTGGTTGGACATTGTGATGCGGATTGGGTGATTCAATGTGACAACCAAAATGCAATATCATTGACGAAGAATCCCACATAACATGTTCAAACAAAACACATTGATGTGGAACATCATTTTGTTCGAGAACGAATTGAAAATGGTGAAGTTACCTTTGAAAATTGTTCAACAAAGGACATGGTGGTGGATGTGCTTACTAAGGCATTACCAAAAGAATGACATAACAATTAGATAACCATGTTCGAATTAGAAACTTCATAGAATGGGAGTGTTAAAAATACTATTTGTTTCTAATTCTCAATATTGATGAATGTGTTAAACATTCATCAAAAGGATGAATAGTATTCACATCCTTGTAATAGTTAGGTTAGGGTTTAGAAGTGGAAACTACTTAGGGCTTGGTGGTGGCTAGGTTAGGGTTAACTGGCGGCTAGGGCTAGGCGGTGGCTAAGGTTAAGGTTTGGTGGTGACTAGGTTAGGGTTAAGTGGTGGCTATTTTAGGGTTAGGAGATAATATATAATGGAATGATTTTGAGTAATCTTACATTCTTTCCTTTCATGGTTTTTGAGTGCACATAAAATCTTCAAGCTTTGTTACTTGTTACAAGTCATAGTTTTGTGATTGTAGCATTTGAAGCATACAACCTTTGTAATTTTCTTGTTAGTTAATACAATTGTTCCATTTTATGAACCTTGAATCTTTCATTTCTTGTTTGTTTTCAAGTTGTTTCTAATAGATGACCCCTTTAGGGTGTCGCATTGTATTACTTTCTAAAGATGTGCATGTATGAATGTATCCCACCTCAAGTTTTTGAAAGATTTTCACAATATTTTTGCATATTATGTTAGAATATAATCCAAACAAAAAAAATTATAATTTTTTTTATTCATTTCATTTTATTAAGTGGGAGATTGGAATATATTTGTGAAAACAAATGTAGTGTACCTATGTATTAAAAGACACAAATATATTTCAAAAATGATTTTTAATATTTATGAAATTTGAAGGTATACTAAACCATGTCATTTCACATAGTTTGAACTATGTTTGGATATTATGTGATTAATTTTTTAAAATGAGTTTTTTAACAAATATGTAATAAAAGTGTCGTAAATTTAGATTTTGACAAGTAATCATATTCACATGAAAGACAAGCGTAACTAGATGGGCCATATTTTTAATTCTATTAAATTTGACTATTTTAATGACCAATGAAACTTTAAAATTTTTGCAGTCAAAACAAGACAATGGCCTTATTATACCAATGTATATTACAAATATACCCATGGATCATTCAATATAAATAATGAAAATTATTATTTTAAAATAATAATATTATATATCATTAATTTTGTAAAATTATTAATTATAAGGCCCCAAACCAAATTTGATATCAAAAATTAAATGTACCATACTTTTGAAACAATTATACTATATATATTATAATATTAAACCCAAAAATGCCCCAAAGGGGTTCATCATATTCCCAATAAGTAATCAAATTGTTTCAAGATTTGCATTTTATAATTCTGACTTGTTGGCTATATTAACCATTGATTATCTCTTGTAATCTATCGTAAATTATTCAAAAACTTTGGGTTAAACATACAAATCATAGTCACAGATATTATAATCTTGTCAGCAATTTTTTGCTAACCAATATCTAACCTCTACTTTGTATACAAGGAATTTTTCTTTCTGATTACAAGGTACAAGTCTAAGTGCTTAAGAGTTCAACAAGATTTGTTCTACCAAACATGTTTGTTTATCCAATACAAGGTGTAATAAGTTGATAGCAGGGGCCTCATAATGAAACATCATTGCATATAAAATGAAATGGTTTGGAATGATAAAATATATAAAAGTTTTTTAATCAAATACACATTTCACACCATGTCATAGTTGATTCACACCAAAGTGGTACGTTAAATTAATTCTAGAGTTTTGAACATTGTAACATTTCTATCATAATATAAAGTCAAAATTGTATTAATGTTTTACAACGGCAACAAACCCACTGGATTCAATATTGACAACAATAATTATGGTTCTTTTGAGAATGACATTGATAACTTTTAGAAATATTTTCATATCATATCACCTAACTTTTTTCATGCGCTCTTTTTACATGACGTGCAACACATTAATGAGGATAGATAGCTAACAATCTTTTGTTATAGAAAAACTTATACATCTATATTATTCAACTTATCATTTTATCTTCTTTCATTAGTCGTTTTACATTATTGTAATCAGAACTGTTTGAATATCTTTTTCACAAGATATTTAAAAATATACAAAACACAATCATATCTAATGATCTTTTCAAAACTCGACATTGTGTCAATGCAACTATAAACCATTCTAATTTGACATCGGCCACCAAAACCATGTAGATGAATGACATATTTTTCTCTAAAAAAAATTTGAGGTGACAAAATAAAGTCCTTTAGTTCGTTTGTATTGCAAGCAAGCCACTTCTGCTTGATGACATGTACATGGATGACATTGCAAAATATTCGGATATTCATCTAATGTGTCGAAATATTTTATGTTGTCAAAAAATCTGCTTCCACATTGACAAATTCCATTTAAAAATATTCTCATGATGTGAAAGAGTATTCTTCCTTGTTCATGCATGCTGCATCCCAACCTTTATTGATGTTCCAACATGCCAAAACTACTATGAAATGAAACTATTATGGCTTGAAACAAACTGGGAAATGAAATGAATAAGCCCTCGAGAAGGCTTTTCATCTATATTCAATACAATACATAATAAGTTGTGGGTTAAGAAAGTTAAACAATGGATGAAAAAATTTAGGGGTTTATTAGATGATATGTGGGTTTGGAAAGATCAAATATTTAGGAAAGTTGAATTTGCAGAAAAGTATGGATGAAATGAAATCTGAAAAAAAAATCATTGGTAGATATGTGCACTAGAGAAGATGAAATTTTCACTAAAGTTGGGTATGGGAGAAGATGAAAATTTCAAGAAAGTTGGGTTTGGGAAGGAACAAAGTTGATACGAACGTAGATATGATAAAAGATAGTCAAATCCAAGACAGATGCATGAAATGAAAGCCATCAAAGAGAGGATTCAAGAAAGTCAAAATCTAAAGCATCCATGGACTTTTATGAAGGCCAAGAAAGAGAGGATCTGAAAATATTGAACTTCAAGGAAAACAATGGATGAAATGAATAATGTGAAGAATAGCGTCCAAGAAAGTTGAATTCACAAAGGCATTCGACAGTATGGATTCTATGAAGGATAGGATACATGAAATTTCAAAACTGGGGGAAGACAACAAATGAAAATGAGGCCAGGAAAGATAAGATCCAAGAAGCTGAAAGCCAAGAAAAACATTGAATGAGATGAAGGTGGGGGAAAATAGGATCTTGGTAAGTTGAATCCAACAAATAGAAAGATGAAATTAAGGCCAAAAGGTAACAAAATAGGAAAGTTGAATTTGGCAAACAATGGCCAAAACACAGGTTAAAAAATTGGAACCTGATAGACATTGGATGAAATGAAGATGAACAAAGATAAGATCCAATGGATGAAAACACCAATGATTAAAAACATGAAAACCTCTCTCATATGCACTAACCAAAAAGGCAGGGAAAGTACAAGAAGCCATTGCTAATGGTAAAATTATACAGGTATACAAACTCCAAGGATGGTAACTTCCAAATAGAAGTGTGTCAACCTTTGCTCTGCATCAAGAGCACTCCAGATTGCCACTCTTCAGATCAAATATGAACGTGCAGTGGAATCCATTGATGAGATGCTTAGCAATGGTTGGCAGAGCAGTAATGCAACTTGGCAATATCCTTCAAGTGATGTCAATCCTTCATATCTTTGCTCTAATGATTTCTGCAGGCCAGATACTACAAAGTTGTTGGGTATATGCTAAAATCAGCTGACAACTTTTGAGAATTGATGTCAGAACAACAGCATTGTAGGACAACAAAATCTTTGCACAGGTGAAGTCTGTCTCCCAAATGCTCAAGGGAAACACAGTTGACTTGTTGCTCCCATGAGCAAATAGGAGAGAGGGAAGACCTGACCCTAAATAACAGAGGAGACAAAAACAACAACAACAAGGAACCCAAAACAACAGTGAAGAAAGGGGAAAAAAAAACCCAAACAAGAAAAGAGAGAGAAACAACACAAAAGCACTGACATAGAACTATAAGAAGATGATCTTCTGAGGACAAAATGGGTTTTGAAACTCTCACTATAAGAAGATTGTCGAATGGAGACTGCATGCTATCAGTTGTGAAGACAGAGCTATCATAATACTGAGGTTTGTCCAATGTTACCAGGAGGTTATAGACAGCAGACAGTTGCAAAACCTCCATCCCAGAGTTCAAGGAAGACCAGCAATTCCAGTCACCAAGTCTAATCAAGACAAGCTGTTTTTTTAGCAGGTCTCAATGTTTGTACTACATCCCAGCATGAATACAATGTGGTCAGATACAGCATCCAAATCTCAGAGTTACCTAGTCTTGCATTACATGAGTTGTGTCAGAAGGCTCAAGAGGCAGAAAAGACCATCACTAGGTGACAAATACTTTGTTGAAATGATATAACAATTGTCAAAAGAAAACCAAAAAAAAGGCCAGAACAGATGTGTGCAATCATAGAAACCTCAGTTCCTGCCTTCAAATCCCTTCACAAATTTCAAAACCAAACTCCCAAGTTTTACATCAAAAAGCACATAGAACAACAAATGGTGAATGAAAAGCATGAAGGTGTTTTTTAGTGTTATGATTGAAGAAGTAGATTGTATACTAGCAGAGGGCTTTCTCATCTGATTGAACTGCAGGCTCAGCTGATGCCATTGCCAAGCTTGGCTCAAACACATCAGAGCCTTCCAAATAAGCCCTGCGGCGTTCCCGACGTTCACGATAGAACTCTCGTCGCCTCGCTCGCCTACTATTAGGGTTCTCAACCTTCTCCTCAGTCCTTGGGTACACACTTATCTGCACCCATTGCACAAGAAATTTCATAAAACCAAAATGGTTTGGTTTTCTAACTATACTCATAAACCAGTTAGCAAAATCAAAGCCTCCTACCAATTTACCTCATGATAACACTAGCAATGCAACTGGAATCAATGGAAATGTGGGCCAGCTGTTTGGATTTCATGCATAATACATTTATGAAATTGCAGACAAATCTCCACACCAAGAACACTTTGAAGATATCATGATGTCGACAGTGAGTGCAGTTATAGCCTTACAAGAGTTGCTCACAAAGCATAAGACTATATAGCAGTGACGAGCTAGCTGCCATGACTACCCACTGACTTCATCATCTCCTGACAGTGGGTGCTGATTAGTGTGTATAGTAATCAGCCCAAAACCTGGGCAAACAATTCAGACAAAATCTGCATCCAGAGTCTGTTTGTTGCATTTCCAGAAGCAACAAGGGAAAACTCCCAGTCACAATGTTGGCTAGCACTCAAGCGGCATGGATTTTGTACACATCTACAGAACTGCAGAGAAAACCTCTCTCCACATTTGTTGTATACTATGGCAGAGAGTCAATTGTAATGATAGTTCTGACATCCTCCAGATGCTGTCACAACAGCACTACACAAAAGTCAAGTTGTCCTAACTCTTGCAAAAAATTCTAGAGCTTCACATGCACAGAGTGTGTGTGTGTGTGTGTTCAAGCATTCGTTACCTTCTTCCTGTCCGGAACAAATGCCTCAAACTTGAGAACACTGTCGATAAGTGAATAGATGGTGAAAGAGAAAGAGAGGGAGAGTATGTGTGTGTCCAAGCACTCATTACCTTCTTCCTGTCAGGACCGAATTTCTCAAACTTGACGACACCATCGATCAGTGAATAGATGGTGTAGTCCCTCCCTAGTCCCACATTGTTTCCCGGATGGAACTGTACTCATGCAAGGCAATTTAGTGCTCCCAAGTTTCCATGCGTATTGCCACAACACTGTCACGCAGAAAGCAAGCAAGAAAGCAAGCAGGAATCAAGCAAGCAAGAATTGAAGAAACAAGTGCAAGATGCATACAAAACATGATACCAAGAAGAAGGTTTCCAGGGGGAACTACAAAAGCCCTAACCTTGGTGCCTCTTTGGCGAACGATGATGGCGCCGGGCTGCGCAGCTTGGTCGCCATAAATCTTCACGCCCAACATCTTAGGTTTGGAGTCCCTACCGTTCTTGGTACTTCCGGATCCCTTCTTGTGAGCTGCTTCGATGGTGATGGCGCCTCCATTTTGTTGTTCCACCAACCCACTGCTACTCCTCCTCTCCACCACCGCCGCCCCAAACTTGTTGGCATCCCCTGTCATGTAAGAAGAGCCTGAGCTCGACGTCAAGCTCAAACCCTTAAGCATGCCTGTCATCGACGTCGTCGCTGCAGCTGGCACGGCGAGCATCGCCATTCCGACAAAGCTCAAAGACAGGATTGCCGCAGACGGGCGTTGCCGAGAATTTCGTTTGGTATGTGTGTGGACCGCGAAGCTCCAAGACGGGAGAAATGGGTTGTGCCGCAAAGAGATTTAGGGAAGTGGGTACTAGTAGCTGTATGGATAATCGTAGTAAAAACGGATGACAAGAAGGAATCCAAAAAGCTAGATCCCGTCGATTCCTCGTCCGTCCGGCATCTCCTCGGCGCCAGTTCCACCTGACTTTGGGTTTTCGACGGACCGGGCAGTAGGAAAAATCGTGCCTGGAAAAAATAAAATCAAAACTGTCCAACAAAATCCATACCGGTTTTTGTTGTTGAAGTGTATGGAATTTGAAGGAATATCCATATCGTGGTTTTTCTCCACACACATTGGCAACCATCCACATGAGGGTCTAGGCAAATTTGGCTATTGGACAGGTAGGACGGTAAAAAAGGATTTGTAATCCTGCTGCTGCTTGGCGACCTGGAGCAAGCGCTCTAAATCTGTGACCATGCTATTGTTTGGCGACCTACAGAACGGGGCACTCTGAATTTGTAATCTTTGCCTGCTGTTTGGCAACTCCCAGGAGCAGGCACTCTAAATCTAACAAACCCAGTCCCAAACCTTGCTATTTTGGCTATTTTTTTCAAAAATTTCCAGGAAAAAGGCCTTTGTATGGGCCACAGCCCCCAAAAACAATCCACATTTTGGAAAAATTAGTTTTCGTAAAGGCAGAAAAGAAAAACGATGATCCATACACTTCATTCAAAACCTATGGACTTTTTACTTGTTAAAATTACAAAGTAAGTTTCAAAGTGTTTATGTGATTTTATTTTATTTTTATTTTTATTCATTTTGTGAACTTGATATATTTTTCTTCTTCCTCTTCAAACTTGATGTGTGTGTGTGTGTGTGTTTTTATTCTTTAGTTTTCTTGTTTTTAGTATATGTGTGGTGTAAAGTAAAGGTGGAATTATCTAAAGGGGTTTAAGGTTTTGAATGCTTTGAATTCAAGCTTAAAGAAATAAGGCTTAAATGATACCAACTTAGATGGAAGATGTTTTTTTTTTAAATGATGTGTTTTTCAATGTATTTTTATGATTTTGTTTGGAAAGTAGAATTTCATTTCTTCATATATTTAGAGGGGAGTTTTAGCTTTCTTTCAACAATTTCTTTGTCTCTCTTTCATATTTTGATCTATTAATTGATCCTATTAAAAACATTGGCTATTGTATTCTTTTCATATTCAATCTTTGCTTGCGATCTCCTTGTTTTCTTTGCATCTTCACTTGTTGTAAATGTCATCACCATGCCATTCCTTCCACCTCTATTTTGATTTTCACTTTCACCTCCCAGGAAAGCAATAAAGGAAGAATGTTTTTTTAAATTAATTTTTTAAAATGAACTTTAAAAAAATGTGCAAAAATATTTTAAAAACCCTACACTCAATTCATTCAAATCTTCGTACATAAAAAGAAAAAAAACATGAAGTTGGGGGAATAAAAAATTAAAAAAGTGATAATTTATCAAATTAATTTTTTTTAAAAACCTCATAAATTCTTGAGAAGAAAAATGAGACATGAAATAAAAAGTAAACACAAAGATATTTCCTAAACCTTAAAATTCACTTCATTAAAATCTTAAATCAATCACCATGCAATCAAAATTATATATATAACACAAGTTGGAAGACTTTTTTAAAACAATAAAGTGAAATGAAAAGAAAAAAACAACACGTAAATACATTTTTAAAAGAATGAAAATGAAATACAAAGCAAACACAAAAATGCCTTTAAAATCCTAACACCCATTTCATTACATTTTCACCTTTCACCTTTAAAACATCAAAACAAACCAATTTGATACACTTTTTAATGTAAGAATTCTTTGACAACCTCCAAATAATTTGAGAAAAAACATATCTTACGTTAGAACTTGAAAGAGAGAAAGAAAACACATCAAGTTAAAAACAAAAAACAAAGCATCACAAAAGAACATCATCTCTTTCTCTCTTGTGCATTCCAATGACTCATTAATCCAATCATTAGATCTTTTACACATCTAACCAAAAGAAAGGATTGCAGTGCAATTCTAGCACCCATGTATCAAATTTTGTTAAAACATTTGAACTTTTTTTACTTTTGGTGTTGGGTATTAGACAAAGAAGAATAAATGACCCACTAACAACAACGATGTTACGAAGTGAACACATGAGCATGAGCTTATGAACATGAGACTATGAGCAGGAATGGATATTTTTGGAATATTTTGATGATGTGGATAGAATATTTTTAAAATATTCCTATGCCACATAAGAATGACATGGAAAATATTTTTCCATATGTACATGGATGAAAGTCACAAAATGGATGAAAAGTTTGAATGAAAGTTGAACATCAATGAACTTTTTGGATGATAATTACAAGTTGATAAATAATTGGATGGAAATTTTGATAGGTTGAAATGTATGGATGGAATTAATTCCAAAACAATTATGTCAAATGATAACCACATCTACATGGATGACAGTTACAAAAAGGATGAAATATTTGGATGAACATGGAACATGAATGAACTTTTGGATGATAATTGGAAGTAGACAAATTGTTTGGATGTAACTTTTGGCTAGTTTATTGTATGGATGAAAATAATTTCAAAACAATAATGACGAATGGAAACTACTATACTCACATAATTTTCATTTCCAACTTCATCCATAAAAAAAGGTGTCAAAGGCGAAATTCGAATGAGCTACATTACAATGTAAAAAGGTGAAACAATAACTTGTGTAAGTTAAGTCAAGTCACACAGTAAGTCAAGGGTAGGAAATCCACATAATGATGGAATGGGAAAATGTTTAAAAATTTACTGAATAATGCACTACACACATCTTGTTAAAGAATATTTTCATTTTTGGAATAGAATAAATTCCAAATGAACAAAACCCATAATAGTCTTATTTAACAAAAATCTAATGACTTTGTAACCTAATTTACTTCTAGGACTTTGGCACGATTTAATAATCTATGAACCTCATTTTAGCTCCAAGATGGATAGTGGATGAATGGTTTTCTAATCCCAGAATACATGGCATATTGCAAAATGTAATACAAGTGCTTACAAGGCACCCACGGCCCCCGCTTGCCTAGGGACGAAGCCATCATGGAAGAAAAATCCATGCAATTGCAAGTCGAACAATCATTAATCGATATTTCATATTACTCACAATCTTCTAGCAATCCTGAATGGAGGCGGTAAATTCGTCCATATCCCACAAGAGGAATGTTTGAGGGAGTTAATAATGTGGCTTTGAGAGTTCGTCCCACCTCCCAATTGTTTTCTTGTAGAATGGATAGCTTGAAAGTGTCAAGATGATGAATCTTCTTCGCATTCCTTGATTTTGGCCAAGCATCTAGATCTAATGGCTTATAAACAGGGGTAAAAGTACCATCACCAAAGAGATTCTAAGGGGCACATCTGGGAGGTTGCTTCACGAGTGTAGATATGTCGTCCCCAACCAGATTAACGAGGGGACATCTTGGTTTCTCCGAAAGCAAGAAACTAATCTCCTCCAATGCCACCACCTCAATTTGAATGAAATTTGTGCCTTCTTGCACATGCCATAAGGCAACGTTGGCCTATTGAGTGCATATTTCTTGCTTGTCCCTCCCACACAACACATAAGGTCATCATGACAAAATCAAAACTTATGTAGCTCTATTGATACACCTTGGGCTATAGACCAATAACCAACATAACACAAAGCAAAAATACCATGATTTGTTTGTTTTGAAATGATTATGGCTTTGTAATAATGTTTAGTGTCTTTTTGCAATGCCAAACAAAGATTGTTTGACTTCGAGGGACAACATTCAATTTGGCAAATGTCATCTCCACATAGACATTCAAGAACTTTTGGACCATTGTGAGTGGTAACATGATCAAGGCTACTGGTCTCCCACACATCCATAGCTAATGGCAGGTTGATTAGAGTCGTTGCATTGGCCACTTTCAAATAAAAAAAGTTCACCCGATCATGTCGATGTGAAGGTCTACCTTGCATTTAGCTAATCCAAACACTTCCTCACCATCCAAGTGAAATATTTAACTAGAAAGACCAAAGCTTGAGGTGTATTTGGCAATTGCAACAACAATTTGGACTGGGTCCCCAGATTGATTAACCCTACGCAGGCGTAATTATTTTTGTCTAGATTAGTCCTAGATGCACCTCCTTGTAAGAAAGCATAATACAATGAGGATTACTTAAATGCTCGCACATAATCGTCGAACGTTGTAGTCAAAAAGGCAAGTAACCCTGTTGTCAAATTCTTGGAGCCAAATATTATGGACTGTCTCAAATAAGTTACAAGTTGGCATATCAATTTCCTTGTCCAAAGAAAATTTCTATAAACACTTAAAAGGAATGAAGTTCGAATTCAGGAAGGACAAATGGAAAATTAAATTTGAATAAAATAATCTGGAAGAACTTACATCTAACATAAAACCTCCCCATTTTTGCACACGAAAGTGCCAAAAGTCAAGCCAATTGTTGAGCTCATGAACATGGTGCCCTTGTTTATAACTTTAAACGAGTACCACCAAGACTGAATGGTAACATATCGAAGGTCAACTTCCTCCAAAGACATGGTTTTTTTGTAATCATAACAGAGGGTTTTGTGTCAATCATGGAACTTTGGTGCAATTAACAGCTCGATGTGTATCCAAAGACTTAGTCCAATGGAAAAAAAAGGTTCGTTTTTTGTCAACCATCTTCATTGTAACATTTCTAGTCCCATAAACAATGCAAACAACATTTCAATTTGCTTGTGCACCATCTACCATGAACCCTTTGAAAATAAGCGTACCCAACCCTTTATTCTCAACATGCATTCAGCTTCTTCCATAGAATGCATCGAGCTTCCATGTCCTTGAATTGCACGTCACGGACCACAATTGTCATGACCTTACAATAGACTAGGTCATAAACATGACAGGCCATGGTCATCCATCCTTGAACACATTTTACATGATCAAACATCATCCACGCATTTTGTAGATCATCACCTAATTGCATTCATTAAACCAAATCAAATCCGAATGTAACTCCATCGATAGACATCTTGAACAAATAAACCTTATGCCCTACTTGTTGACCAAGAAATAGTTGTTTTAAATATAATCATAACCAAACAATGCCTTCAATTTTAGGATACAACCAATGGAGCTAGAATTACTGGGATGATGCTTTGGTGAAATAATAAGATTGTGTATGCTAGGGGAGCACAAAGGAGCAAATTTTAACAGCATTTGATCTAATTTTTCACCTTTGAAAAGTTCCATAGGACCTTTTCCATCCTCGTTGAACAAGTGACGAGAAAGAAATGTCTTGCTCACAAACAAAGTAATGGCTGAAGTAGTAGCAATTAACGTGCAACAGACCTTGTCTACAACCATGTTCATTTCCTAAAAGGATTATCTACACTTGTTGTTTACAACCGGATGGGCATGGGTGCCCAAGTGGTTGCAACTCTTGAAAGATTTGAAAACTTGTGAACAACATAATACATTTTAGAACTACAAGTTTGTAGACAAGTGGGTGAAGAATCACATAACTTACAGCTAATGGTACATATTGGGGATTTCACGAAACACTACTTGGATATTGAAAATTGCAAACTATCTCCATTTCAAGAAACTTCATTGTGCATAGAAGAATGTTGAAACAAGAGACAAAAATCATTCTGACATCACAAATGTCTAAGGCATTTAGTCGTTCTAAAGCCCAACCTAAATGAATTCTTAATGTTACTAATTTGCAACGTGCACCAAGCATGACCATCAAACTTTTTGTCCATTCCTTGCAATTGTTCGAGTTGTCCCAATGGATGGCAGATAGGAGGAAGTTCAAAAAATATGTCACCATTAAATTTAGTGGGAAGATAATCCATAAACTCAATTGTGATGACCTCATAGTCTAGGGACTTCAATTCATAATAAGCTTGCAAAGTCAAAGACGTTACCTTTATCGAATCAATATCGTTAAAAAAAGTAGCCACTTGCAACACTTCCATCCATAGAGGTTGCACCTTGTAAGCTCATGAATTCACGAGCAACACTTCCATCTGTAGAGGCTATTTTTTGTTAGCTCATGAATTCATGAGTGACACTTCCATCTAAAGAACATTTTTTTGTCAACTTGCAAATTTGTGAAAACATGCACAACAACATCAAGAGGGGAAGGGCCATCTTCGTTAGAAGAATCACAAATATTGATAAATGGTGACTCCGCAATCAAGACAAAAAAGTTCGAGTTGTGAAAAATTACAATGGGTTTTTCCTTCATCAAAACACCTCCCATAGTAATGTTGGCCACTAATGTAATTGTGCCGAATGTTACAACAATATCTTGAAAATTGTTAAGCACATTCTCATCGACAATTTGATACCTACCATTGGTGATAGTCCAAAACATCCCTCTAGGGTTCACATCTGGAACTTGGTAAACGAAACTTAAAATGATGTTATCATCCCCATAGGAAACATCTTTAGAAACATGCACAAATCCTCAGCGGAAAACAAACATTGCACATATGACATTTCAATCACTTGGATGACTTCAAGATCAAAAACCAAGATGGTAAGATCTAGCTTCCCCACAACATGGAAAGTAGCTATTGAGATCAAAAGAGAAGGCAATCAATGAGATAAATCTAATAGCAATTTCACAAGTGAACAATAGAAAATGTCATTACATCATAAATTCAATTTAGGAGAAAGATGAGGAACTGGAACTCAAGAATTCAACGTGAGAAACAAAAGTACATAAACATATTATTAGTAAAATGCAACGACGAGTAACAATCTCCAATGAAAAACAAAAATGTGAATGGAATAAGGAAACATATATTGGCAAAAGGCATGTATTTTCCCTTTCGTATAAATTTGAACAATATAGCTAACAATGCAACAACAAGAATAAAGTTGGTGGCAAAAAAGGAAATGAAAGATACTAATACAGAACATACAACAAACCTAATATGTAAGCAAGGGGGAAAAGTTACACAAATATAAGAGGAAAATAGTGAACTAGATAATAATGAAACTAGAAAATTGGAGGTGATGCAAATTTACGTGAAGACTTATATCTTGGAACAATACATTGTCGCTAATCAATTCGGCCCCCGATAATCCTAATAACTGAATTGTAATCACAAATTCATGTTGGGAAATAGGAATGATTTAGAAAAAATAAATTATAAATTTTTTGCCTAGAAAAACTCAAAACATTTATCCCAATTCAACAAGAAATTAAATGGCGGTGTGTGTCCAAAATCAATGGGTGCAATTTTCGAGAAAATTCCAAATTATTAAACCTTTTTAATACATACCAGATAGTGGCCACTATAGACCATTGTCCCAAGCTTGAACCATGGTCCAATGAAATCACGTAATCCCATTGATGAATGCATAGGAATGTCTCAAGGTCCAATATAACAAGTTTGAATAAAATTAACAAAGAGCATAATTGGCATGAGCTAGGGTTGAAGGTATGGAAAACCTACATTTAAGTTAAATTACAAGCTAGTTCATTTTGTATTATAGTTTAGCATTTGCCCTTATATGGGAGTGCACGGTTGAGCCATGAATTGTCACATAATAACAGACAAAGGCCAAAAATACCATAAATTGGATTATAATGAAAATTACATAAATTTGGGATGCCATAAGTAAAAAATGTTATATTCCTATGGGAGCAAGAACTTGTGCGGTTCTCAATAAACAAAAAGTGAATGATATAATTACAGGAAGGAATGAATAAACCAACTTGTCATAAAACTATAAAATATCTAACAATTAATAAAATTTAACAGAAATCGAAGGTTGGATTTTCAAATTATTAAGAATCTGACAATGTGGAACCATAACATTAACCTACAACAGAAGAATCCAACTAGTCTTTCTAGAGTGTCATATTATATCAAGCAAACAAACAAAATTTGCATAGGTGATTGGATTTTTGTGGCATGGGGTTCACATGTTGGTCAACATTAAACCCAATTAATGATATAACAACACTGACAACTTATTTTAGCAAGCATGAATTGTTAGTTTGAATAATCAGTTATTCTTCAGGGAACAATTGACTATGACCAATTAAAACTTCACAAATATTTAAGAGTATGTTCATAAATTTATGGCGGTTACTATTAACATGAAACAAATTAGGTGAAGGTATGTATATAAATTCATTAAACATTTTCAAAAAGGTTTTTCTTAGGTTAGTAGTTAAAAACACTTAATCATTTTAACAATGTAATTTGACAAGTAGTAATTCTCCATGGCTATTATTTTAATGAGTTAGATGGAAGTGTAGTTGATTAATTCTTGGAATTTCATCTTTAGTGTTCGAAACATATGTTACCAAGTGTTTGTAATGTAACTGAATGTCGATGAAATAACATTGAATTACAATAGGGGACACAATTTGCTATAAATAAAAACGAGAACAAACTATCGATAGCTATTACATGTCCATTTAATGATTGACATTAGACCCAACATGCACATTGAATAATGAGTTGTCTTGACACACAAAAAACTAATTTGAATTGGTAATTATTAGGTATACATTCTTTGAACAATCACATGTACAACAAGGACGTAGGACAAGCTGGGAAATGATAGTATCTTTCAAAGAAGAAAATATAAAAGGCATAGAGTGGATGTAAATGAAACATTTTTCAGATGCAAAGTGTTAGCAAGCTTCCAACCATAGCCCAACACATGAGTAGAAGAAAGTGTGGTACTAAGTGGACCCATATCAAATCAAAATAACAAAAGCTAACAGTGGCGTTGAAAAAAACAAGGAGACATGCCTTGCAAGTTCCTAGACAAGAGGTGTTATGTCTTTTCTTAGAGTGGAACGGACATGTGTTATGTTGTATTTTAACAACTTTCATATCTTCTAATACATTTTTTATGCAACTATGAAGGAAATAGAAATATCAAGAAGAGGAAAGGAGCTTGATTTCTCTCAAGGGAGGGAGGAGTCATTAGAGGTAAAATTTTCTACATTATAGACCTAGATGCATTGTAGTGTGAATGAAAATACATTGATTGAGAAGATTTCACAAGTTTTAACCAATGGATTATTGTCATCAAAGAAGGAAGTAAAGGCAAGCTATTGTTAAGATTCAAGGGATGACAACAACAACGCACAAGACACAAGTCCTCATCCTTCAATAAGTTTTAACATAATTAGGTTTAAAAAAGGAATTTCTACTTAACAAGAATTGTGTTCGTAGTTTAGGGTTTAGGGTTTTTTCATAGATCAATCTAGCATTGTTTATACATTAGTTTAAGATTACATTTGTGAAGGCTAGATAATTCCAAGTAGCTCCATCCTTATAGAACTCAACTAGATCGATTCAGTGCTCAATTAAAATATTTTCAATTTTTCAAATAATGTCTTAATTAGTTTCTTAGTTTCCTACACAGTTCAATTTTGATTCAAATAATCAGTCCAAGCAAAGAATATACAAAATTTTTGCTTTCATAAATAGATTGAGTTGAATGTTTGGAAACCCCATTTTAGTTATTCATTATGAGTGCAGTAAATTACAGCAAATTTTTTAAAATATATTGTTTAAGGTTTAGGGATTCTTCATAGATCAGTCTAGTAGTTGTGTTTGGAGTAAATGTGTTCACAATTGAAGGTTTAGGTTTCTTTAAATATTAGTTTAACAATGTTTATACATTAATTTATGATTACATTTGTGAAGGTTGGATAATTCCAAACAACTTAGTATTTGTAAAACTCATTTAGATCAATTCAAAGCACAAATGAGAAATGATTCAATTTTTTAGACAAGGTTTCAATTAGTTTCTCAATTTCCTTCACAATTTAGTTTGTCTTTTCTAAGGGTTTCATTTTGCAAAAAGTTAAGGCTTGACACCACACATGTATATAAATGTTCATTCTTAGAAAAATATTTCTTGTTGATTTATTTGTGCAAGAAAAAAAAAAAGGCTCGAAGACCCTAGAAGATCTCAACACACCTCAAAAGGAGAGCAATAAGTTCGAACTAAAAACTTGGAACTCCAACCTTATTTTGTTTTCAAGTTTTCATCTATAGAAAAATCCAAGCTTGAACTCAAAATTTAAGGCAATGGCAAAATCCTCCAAAAAACATTAAAAAAAAGGAAGCCAAGCTTAGCCCTAACTCCAAACATGGAGTTTGACCCAAGCTCAGTTCCATTTTTGAAAAAGCCAAAGTCGAGCTCTAGTTTGACTTCAATTTTGGAGCCAAGTTAGAGTTTGATTCAATTTTTGAAAAGAAAAAACCGAATTAAAGTTCAACTCTTTTTTTTTGTTGTAGCCGAACTTTTTTTGACATTGAGAAAAATTCGACTACAACAAAAAAAAGGAATTGAGCTTTAGTTCAGCTTCAAAATTAAAGCCGAGCTCTAGCTTGGCTCTTCCTTTTTTATTCCATTTGAGTTTTTCTTAATGCTAAAAGAAGCTTGTATGGAGCAAAAAAAATGCCGACCTTGGGCCCAACTCCAAATTTGGAGCCGGGTTTAAGGTTGATTTTTTTTGTTTTTGGGTTCCATCCGAGCTTATCATGGTGCCGAGAGAAGTTCGGATGGAGCAAAACATATGCGGAGCTTGGGCTTGGCTCCAAATTTGAAATCGGGTGGAAGTTTGGTGTTTTTTTTGGATCCATCCAAGCTTTTTTTGATGTTGAAAGAAGTTCAAATGGAGTAAAAAAAAAACCAAGCTTGGGCTTGGCTCCAAATTCAAAGTTGGGTCCAAGTTTGGTGTTTTTTCTTTTTGCTCCATCCAAGCTTCTCTTAATGCCATGAGAAGCCTAGATGGAGCAAAAAAAGAGTTGAACTTTATTTCAACTCTAAAATTGGAGCCAAACTAAAGCTTGGCTATTTTTTTTGCTCTTATAGAGCTTCTCTTTGCGCTGAAAGAAACTTAGGAAGAGCTCAAGGAGTTGAACTACAACCCAAAAAGAACTTAGGATGATCACTTCTTTTTTTCCCTCAACTTGACCTTTTAAGCTCAACTTTTTTTTTAAGAAAAAATGTTGAACTTTCCTACACCTTCTTTTATAAGACATATCTTGCAAAAATATCTCCATCACAAGGATAATGGAAATGTCTCATGTATTGGGTGCATTGGGAAGACTTTTGCTTGCAAAATTATGGATGTTTTTCATAGTTTTATTTATGCATTTGTAACATTTTGAATTTTTATTGCAAACTTCCCAAGTGGTGCCATATGCAAATTCCTTGTCTTTCGATAGGATTATGGAAGTCATTCAAAACCAAACTAAGTTTAACAACTCTAAAGTTCTTAACAAGCATAAGATGGTGCCAAGGAACGAAGCCTAGATGGTTGTTCCCTTATGTCAGATGATATCCATGCTGATTGTTCATCTTGCTTTCAAAATCAACGTTTGCAAGATGAAGCAAGTAATCTAGATTGGTTATCAGGAATATGACAAAGTATTTTAAGGTCCAAATTCTTTAAGGTGTACCAAAATCTTCTCACAACGTCACCTTTTTTTGTCTTTTTTACCTATTGTTTTTTACCATCTAAAAACACATTTATGGATGATTATAATGGAATCTATAATTGTAATGGTTTAAAATATAATCCTTTAAAATTTTTTAACAACCTTTAATTCATAAGTTTTATGGGGATCAAAATATAAGGTAGAAAAGGACTACATTAAGGACTAGGCCCTTTTTATCATGTGTGGTACACCTTAAAGGATTTTCACCCTTTATGTTTCACCTTTTAATTGGAAGGAGTAGGAAGATTTCCAAAAGTAGTACATGTTTTCTTGGAGTCGACATTGGATGTCTAAGAATGAAAGATTTTAGTATTTTTCGTTTATCGATCCTAACTTCAAGACTCTCTCCAAATGTATGTTTTTTTTGTTTAAGATAGAAATCACAAGTTGCAGGCTTGATTGCCTTACATTAATAGTCCGCACGATGATGAGCCTTCTTAACACATCTTTGTTGATTCCATTGTCTTTGACACCTCTCATGGATTTTTTTAGCTTCTCATTGCCATGATGGAATTCAACATGTTTTTGACCCTTTTTTGTTTCTTACATTAAATTAAATTAAAACACTACTACAAATCATGGTTTTTTAAGAGGTTCAAATTGACTAACTTGTCATTTTTTACTAATGGACACGTGCATTTGACTAAAGGCAAAGGCATTGAACGACACATGTATTTGTTGATTGATCAACTTGACTATAATAATTTATTTGATTAGGTACACGTAATCAAGTTGTATAATCTTAGTCAAAATGACCAGTGGTTTTTAGTCAAGTTGAATAATTAATCAACATGGCCAATGATCTTTAATCAAAATGATCAATGGTCTTTAGGGTAGATGCAAGCTATAATAGCTCACTTTTGTGACGAAATGATGTTTTTTCCTTGAGTACCTTATATTCAATGGTGATTAATATATCCTTAGATTTATTAATTGGTACTTGGATCTAAACTAATAATTTCATTATGAAGAGAGCTATGTGGTTATTTATTAATAAAAAATTCATTTATTAGTAGTAATGGGCATTTGAAATTGAAAAATATGGACTGGTCATATAACTGGAACATCACAAAATAGAGAAAATTATATTAATTCACATTCTAAATTTGTTATTGTGACTACATATATAATGTAATATAAATGATGAACTCATATGAAGAATCTTTTCGTTGAAAACCTTAATCGTTTAATAGCTAAGGACTTTTGAATGGTTAAAATTTGACTATATTTTCATAAGACCATATGAATTACAATTTTTGTTTGTTTTTCAATTTTTTTGTCCCAAAAGCTTCTTTTTTTAAGGTTTTAAATGGGGCATTATTTTTATGGACTTTGTGGGTTTTTTTTTTACAACTTCCAAATTTAAAAATGACATCAACTACATTAAATACAAGTTTTCACATAGATTTGGGAAAGTTTGTAGGGGATTGAATATGTATTATTCAAATATTACAATAATATTATTTTTTAAAGTAACAACCATGTCCATTTGAATCATTTAAGAAAATCTCGAATGGACTTGTAAGGAGTGTAAAAATTGCCAAAAATGAGCCAATTGACTATGCATCTACCCTTTAATCAAGTTGAACATTTAATCAAGATAGCAAATAATCTTTAGTCAAATACAACATAGTTTAATACCCTATATATTTACTTTTTATTTACTCATCCACCTATTTACTTAATTAGTTATTTACCTACTTACCTATCTACTTATACTTTCTCATTTACCTACTTACATACTTACCTACATACCTACCCACCTACTTACATATTATCTATCTATTTATCTAGCCACTTATCTATTTAATTTTAACCACTATGTGTAACCATTAGGTTTAGTTACTATGTTTAGTCACTAAATTTAACCATTAGAATTACCAAAAAATTTGCCAAATTTTAACCATTACATTTAATTTAAATTTAGCCATTAGGTTTAGCATTATGCTTAACCATTAGATTTGACACTAGGTTTAACCTAAGTTGAACCATTAAATTTGGCCATGAGGTATAACCTAAAAGTTTAGCCATTATGTCTAGCCATTACTTTAAATCACTAAGTTTAGCCACTAATTTTAGTCATTATGTTTAACCATTATTTTAAGTCATTAAATTTAGCCACTAGGTTTAACCATTATTTTAAGTCACTAAGTTTAACCATTACTTTAAGTCACTAAGTTTAACCATTATTTTAAGTTATTAATTGTAACCACTAAATTTATCCATTATTTTAAATCATTCATTTTAGCTATTAAGTTTAGTCATTATTTTAAATCATTAAATTTAACCATTATGTTTAGTCATTATTTTAAATCATTACATTTAACCATTATGTTTAGCTATTATTTTAAATCATTATGTTTAGCCATTATTTTAAATCACTACGTTTAGCCATTAGTTTAAATCACTACGTTTAGCCATTATTTTAAATCACTATGTTTAGCCATTATTTTAAATCACTACATTTAGCCATTATTTTAAATCACTATGTTTAGCCATTATTTTAAATCACTACATTTAGCCATTATATTTAGTCATTACTTTAAGTCATGAGGTTTGGCCATTACTTTAAGTCATTAGGTTTAGTCATTATGTTTAGTTATTATTTTAAGTCATTAAATTTAGCCATTAGGTTTTGCCATTATGTTTAATGATGTGAAACAAACATATGAAATAAAAAACTTGACAAAAGTTGAACAATTTTGATGGTGTAGTCCATTGGTAAGGACTTGGTTTATCATGGTGAAGGTTTGGGGTTCAATTATTTATACTTACAACCTATGTGCATGTTTAGAGGTCTAGGGTGGGTAGGTTAAATTAAGGTAGTTCGGTGAAGTTTGGTTAAGTTGAGTTGGCTAGGTTAGGTTAAGTTAGGTTAAGCTAGGCTAGGTTAACACCTACCTATCTAATTTTTTTCAACCTACCTAAACCTGTTTACTACCTACCTACCTATTAATTTTTTAAATTATAATTTAAAATGATTTTAATTTAGGTATAAAATTGATCTAGTCAAATGGTCCACTATCTACAAGTCAAATAGTCAATCATTTTGTTAGTCACTATGTTAGTCCAAATGACAAGGTATAGTTAGTAAAAAAGGCCATTAGTCAAAATAGACATTGTCAAAATCATCTTGTCCAAAATGGCACCTTGGTCAAGTTGACCAATGTCACTTTCAGGTCCTTTTTGACCAATTTCCCTAATTAAAAAGACCATAATTTATTGTAGTGAAAAGATTTTGTTTTCATTCCTCTCTATATTTCTACAAATCAATGGAGTTCAACCACGTAAAACCCAACCTTGTTCTTAAATTCTTTAAAATTCAATCGATTGGGATTATCCCCTTGGAGCAATTCAAACAGGTGTTATTAACAGAGGTTTATAAAAAATGTTAGTCCAAGTCCTACAAGACATGGCATTCCCTAACCTCAAAGTCTTTTTTTGAATATATGTATAAAACCTATGACATATTTAAAACTCCCCTCAAGACTTTGTTTTTCCTTTGTTTTCAACTTGTTCATCCTTGCTTTTCTTTTGTTCTTGACACGAGATTTCTGTAGCTAACGATGTCATGGTCAAATTGTATTATGAAAAATTCTTAGACACTTGAGACAGATGACCACTAAGGCTTTAAGAGTGGATGGAAAGAGCTATGGAATAGGTGAGGAAGGATCTCTATTTGGCCTTTTGTAAACACTTGCAAATATGTGATCCTTCTTTGGGTGCAAATTTCTTAAGGGAGATACTGGTTCATTATAATTAATTTTAAAGCTCTTTTAAGCATTTTTTATAAAAAAAATTAAAAAAAATCGTGATATTTTTATGTCTTATAGCATCATGATTTGAAATTGGAAATGACAAAAAAATGTTACTTTTGATATCATCTAAATATTAATATTTTAATCCACTTTTCAACTACATTAGAATAGGACATTGAAAAGGGATTTTAATTGTCAAAATTGTGACACCCTAGTGTGTTTTCGCCCTAAGATGTTCGTCTATTCTAGTGTTTTGGCTAAACAAAAGTTGTTATGGCTCAAGATGTGGAGTGAGTTTGTTGTTTTTCGGAAGGCCAAAAATTCCCCAAGCTTGGGTTTTATGACTCCCAATTTGACAATGGTTGCACAAGGCAACCTTCCGGCATTAGGTATTTTATTTTTGGATGACCATTTTTTTTTCATTTTTTCTCAAAGATGTTCCTTCTTATTTCACTCTTGTTCTTGCAGCTTGAGATACCTTGCTCGAGCTTTTCAATGCAATAATCTCCAAAAAAAAATTGGTTGTGAAAAAGGTCTTGGATATGATTTATTTCTCCTCATATATACAACAGTGGAAGATGGCGATATGGGAGAGTTGTTTTTTTGGGAGTTCAAGCTTAAGGATGGCATCTAGAAAAAAAAATCTTAGGAGCAACAATTTGGGAACAAAGAGGTTGTCAAGCGGGTTTTGTACAAGTATTCTAATTATACAAGTTCATTCCATTTTCAAGTTGCAGCAAATTGATTTCTAAAAGTTTTTTGGTAGGTATATTTTTTTCTGCATCACCACATAACTTCCCCTTATTTTGGCGTCAAGAGTAGGAAAGTTTGTATCATGATATTTATTAGATTTATTTATGAAGGCGTTGTTCATTACCCTGCATTTATTTTTATCATGTCTTGTTATTCCATGGTGCCATTGATCAACTCCCTAATTTCTTAGACATATGGCGTGACCCTAAGGCTAATAACACTATGTTTTGAAAGGAACTGCTCAAGGATTGGCCTGCTCCCCATCTTTTCCAATGTGGTTGGTACCTCAACTGTCTAAAAGATAACACTCCCACCTTAAAATTCCCTTGATGGAAAATACCAGACTTTTTTCATGCAAACTTTTACAAGCTTGACAAGAACATAGGTTAAGGGTGGGAGGTAGAAAATCTTTTCCAAGGGAGAGGGAAAATTGAAGGAAAAAGTGATCAAACCTCCTTCCTCCAACACCTTTATTCATGTTCCTTTGAGCCAGACTCTATAGACAATAGATGATGTGAGGAGAGAAAGAAGGGCTACCACCCCACCTGTTCTTCCCACCCCCCCTCATGGTGAAATCCAGAGCACTAAACAAGGATCACCCCAATTTTTTCCCTCCCACCCAAGTTTGATTGTTGTTACCTTTAGTAGGCTTCCTAGCTTTCACCGCATGGTCCTCCCATTCTTTTAACATTCCATTGTGGCAACCAAGATTTCATCTCGAACCTAACTACTAGAGTATGAGAAAATCTCCAAGTTCATTCATAAGGTATGCTTACATTACATTATCTTTCCCTTTACAACATAGTTTTAACAACTTGTCTTCGATACATTAATTTTTTCTTCTTTATGTGCAGATGAATCCTAATGGCAAGGTTCAACTTGTTTTTGCAAATGTTTATGGAAACCTTCTTATTATTCTTGTATCCAAGAACCTAGATGATATTTTTGTGTGGAACAAAAAGGTTAATGAATACATTGTTAGAGTCTTTGATTTTGCCCAAATGTTCTTGGCCTTTGATGGGGCTATCTTATTATTCACCCAGTTGACCTCAAAGTTTTTAAGGAGGTCAAGTTTGATTTGGAGAGCTATGGCTTCTAAATATGGATGAAGTGGGTTGTGATGAACTCATTGCCACTTATAAGTAGTGAAGACCCAATTCTCAAGGTTCGATTTCAATCCATTAAGCTTTATTTGTATTTTTCTTCTTCTGAACTTTATTAAAAATTTGTCTTTAATTTTGCAGACTCTCTTTAGATGTGCAACTCTTTTTGCTAGGGTCCCTAATGTGAGCTCCTTGGGCATTAGGAAATTTATCTTCTCCTCACCGTTTAATGAGTTTCTAAAAAACTCTATTAATGTTTTGAATAAGGACATGTTATATAATTGGACAGATAGGGCCTTTATGTTTATATCCAAGGTTGGTAGACCCTTCAAGGTCACAAAGGAAATGCATCCTACTAATGTTTAGGCTTTGATCAATGTCTGCTCCACAACAGGATCCTTTGTTGTGGATTTATTTATATCCATAGTTATGTGTTTTTATTCAAAAAATTCATTCATAATTTTTGCATCAATTTTTTTTGTCTGATTGTCTTTCACCTTGTAGGCAACACTGTCAGGGCCTACCAAAGCTTTAGGTGCCACATCTTGGCTTTGGAGTCGGATATGGAGGTTTTTATGGAGGTGCTGGAGCCTTTCGTTGAAGTGGCCACGCCTAAGCTTGACGCCGAGCATGTTCACAACTTCAATATTGATTCTCTTGTTAATAAACGTTCTCAGAGGTTGCTTGATTATGAGCAAGTTGTCCACTTGCATCAATATTATGCATTCCTTCAGTTCTTTCTGTTGTATGTTTCACACTTTCTTCTTTTTTTACAAAGTGTTGTCTCCACCAAGGAGCTTGCTTTCATTTGGGGAGGATAAAATGCTCCGAGATCCTACCATTTTTTTTTCTGCTACCATCATATGCTAAGGCTCAAGCCTTGGCTCTGGAGTCCTTGGCTTCACATCCTTCACAAATAATTTTCCAAGGTTACCATCTAGGAGTTAGAGCTTTCATTAATGATGATGCATTAGAAGATGTTTACGATTTGTTTATGAGTTTGGGGGTGGATCATTGGGTTTATGAACTTGTTGGGTGGTCCTAAGGTTGGGTGGAAAATTCTAACAATGTTTTTATGTTTTGCCCCATACTTTCCTTTTATGTCAATTTTCACTCAAAGTTCCTTTTAACTCACCTTCCTAGAACACTTGTATTGTCTATGTCGAAGCTTGTACGAACCACAATATTGGAAAAAACTTTTTCAAACAAAATTGACAATATAATGTTATTTGTTGGAATGCCCTTTCCAATTGAAATCCTAGTTATGGGATTAGTTGTATATTCTACCCATGTAATTCCATGTTCTTTGGGTGTTATTTGTTTTTGCATAGGTTTCCACATTAAATATTATGGGTTGTAAGACTTTGTAATGATTGAAGCACACATCAAGGAAAATTCAAAGTTTCATAAATTATCCCCATAAAAATTAATTTATTATTTGAGAGAAAAATTAAAACTTATTACTTATTTGGAAAATAATTTAATATATCATTACTTTCAAAATGATCTCAAACTTTATATGATTCTTGGGAATGTTCAATCAAACCGTCTTTTTCATCTGTGAAATTATGCAAGAAAATTGGGTCTTTTATAGTTGGAATTCCATATTGGCTTGTACACATTATATGGATGCCAAATTTAAAAATATTTTATCTACCTTTTTTTAGTGTTGCATTTATGTTTGAGAATATCTCTATCTAGAGTTCCAATGCACATGTTTTTTGGAGACATATTTCAAATTATACAATTGGAAATTTTCATAAATAACTTATGCTAATGTCGCTTATATTAAAATGGTTATGTTAGTATCAGATCAATCCTTTCAATTTCATTAATTTAATAACCTAAAACAAAAATGTATATAATTATTCATATTGTTAATATTTCTAACGATTGTTGTGCCCTACAATGGGGATTATACCTAACAATACCTAAACAATACATAACAATTTCCAATAAAATTTGTGGTTACTGGATAATGAATTTCTAATTTAAATAGTGAATAACCACATTAAGAGATGGAGTTTTATTTGATATATTTATTGCAGTTGAAATCAATCTTGTGTGGGGTGTGGTTTCCAATTATGAATGTAATTTTCATTATATTTGAATCCATTTCCCAATTGTCCTGTTTCTAAATGGCCATACATATTTCATCTCTCCTTCTATATCATGCATTGTGTCAATGTTCAACATATTTCTATGGAATTTGGTGTCAACTATTTTATCTAAAGTACGTGTCATATAGTGAATAGAATTTCCATCCTAGTTCAATCCAAATACAAATTTCCAAGATTGTAGTGGGCAAAAAATAATTCAATTTTTAGTTGGATTTGTTAGTTCATTTGATGGTCTTGCAAATTACTTCCCTATGGTTCTCTTTTGGTTGCAATTGTTTAAGCAAACATAATTTTCATTTGTTAACTCCTAAAATAAATTTTAAAATGCATTATTCGTCAAACGGCCATGATCAAAGAACCAAACACACATAGACAAATACATATTGTGCACTAGCTTATTTCTTTCATTTCAATAATGTTGGTTCATTTCAAGGTCTTGTAAATGACATTCCTATAATTTTCTAATATTTTTTCATGGTTTTGAAATCTCATCAATGTCAATGGCCTTGTCTATGGTAGTATTGTGGAAAACCTTCAATGCTTGGACCTAGTCCACTGTCCACTCCCTTCAATGATTCTACCACATCTTCTAGCATTCTAGAATCATTGTTGCTCCAAGATCCTTGAATTCTAGGTGGAGTTTCAAGGCTTGCTTTCACTAGTGGCACCATTGCATCTATCTCCTTGCAATAAACAAGTGTTGGTGATTCAAACTTGTTTTCCTTTTTGTTGTTTTGGTTTTTCTAGCCACTTTATGTTGATGGTGATCTTGAGGGAATATTTATTTGGAGACACAAATCCAAATAGATAATTGGACTGCATCAAAAGTTAAATTTTGTAATTTTGATATGTTAGGTGTGTGGGCCATGGATTATTTCTTGGAAGTTGTAATAAATTGTTTAGAAAGTCTTCGTCAAATATACAAATCATCGTCACATAGATTTTGTAGTCCTGCAAATGGTTCCTTGGTGCCCAATATCCAACTTCTACTTAGTATTTTGCATGGATGGATTTCATTTCTTTCTTCTTAACAATAGGGTACAAGTCTAAGTCATGAGGAGTTCGACAAGCCATGTCTGTTGTCTTTTTCAAAATGGAACAAAACAATTGAGAGTGGAAAACTTGTGCAGAAAACTCACGGCACCACAAAACAACAACTAATAATTTGTGCACAAAAACTTGTAGATTAAATACCCACCTCTTTAATAATTAGAATGTGGTTTGTAGTGCATTATAATAATATCTTAACATGTGTAACAATGACCACAAGCCTGTTGCATTTAATGACAACAACATTTAGATTTTATATGGTTAGGTTGTAGATAGATATTCATAATAATGTATTTGTCAATTTATCGCATTCTTTTATTACATTACTACAGTGATGCCTTTAATTACCTAACCCTTTATAGGATACATTTACAAACTGTGCATTAAATTTTTAGTGTGTTTTTAGAATACTTATTTCACAATAATGTTGTCAGAATGGTTGAAATATCTTTTGTTAGAACATTTTTGTATTGTATAAATAAATATTATTATATCTGACCACATGTGTTTTGTTCACAAGTTCATGTTACAACTATGTTTAACTTGTTTTGCATTACAATGGGTAGGATGACAACGGCCATGAATGACGTGAAGTGTAAAATATGCTTATATTGACAAATTATGTTTTGCCACATAAGACATGTTTGAAACTAGGGGCAAGATTCTTAATAAAGGTGCCCAAAAAAAATTACTTCAACACATGGCACACCAACTTTGGTAGATTTCTATATTTATGTTGAATTGAACAAAAACACTATTGTTGAATGTCCACATGGCAAATCCACATGGCTGTGATGACATGTGAGTTATTATTGACGTGGTAGGAATATACTTTTGTTAGGGTATATTTTGACATGTCATCATAATTTATCAAGGAATATTCCAACTGACATGGATGGAATATAATTGAAATATGCCTTCCATCTCCTGCTCATAGGCTCATGCTCGGGCTCACACACTCACCAAATAGCAATCCCCCATTAGTAATAGATCTTCCAACAACCTTTGAAATGCACTTGTTTTGTTATTATGTGTGTGCAACACAAAAGCTTGTAACACTTCCCTCCTTTTTTCATTATGCAACCCACCTTTGTCTTATGTGCATTATCAACATTCAAAATGTGTTTTTTTATTGCTTGCACTCAATTGTTACAAAATATGCATTTATTAATCAAACGGTTAGATTTGGGAGTTTGGAAACCAAGAAATATGCAAAACTATTCTTGTGCATGGCATTTGCCAACAAAGGGCATAGGCAAGAGGTGATAACATTTGTTAATATTACTTGTGTACTTTTCATGAAAGGTGTGTTTGTTGGGTGAAATAATAGCAAATTCTACTACTTTTCATATATGTAAAATTAAACCTTAAACCTTAAATGAGCTTCAATGATTTGTGGACAATTATATAGCCAACCATTCATGGAAAAAAAAAGTTACGAATACCCAAAGGGCAAAAAAATATTAAATGCAACAAGTAAAGTTGGTCAAACAAATTTATTGGAAGAGTTGCAAATAAAAGAATGACAAATCACATAGAGATTGTTTCATGCATACCCTTATCATGTTGTTCATTACAAGAATCGTACATACCCATACAACTTGATAAAAATATCAATAACATTTTTATCATGTTGTGCTCACCATTGGAAGAAATTTGATGTTTGAATGATGACATCTTTCATCTTGGTGTCCATCAAATCATAAAAAGATTTATGTGCAAGGTTTTTTTATGGCTATTTGTGTCATCAAGTTACATAGTACATAAGGTGATAAAAGTTTTTAGCTATTACTTTTAGGATTGTTGTATAATTTTGATTTAGTTTCTAACCCCTCCCTAAAAGTTCAACAAACATGGACTCCATATTTAATCTAAACAATAGAAAGTGGTAGCACCAACTAGTATGTAAAAAAGAAGAAGACAAATTCTAATCATCTGGGGGAAATACATTTGTTTTGATTTTTTCCCTTTATAGTAAGAAAGTTGGTCCATCTATGAAAACAATACTTTTAGATTGTTTATGTGAAATGTTTATCCATAAACCAAAAGTCAATAGTATATTAGGAAGTTAAGTTTGTAACCTTATTCTTGGATAAAGCCATCCAATACTCCTCAACTTGTTACAACATGAAATGGGCAACAATATTATTCAAACTACTTTTTTTTTGGGGTCATTGAAAACATTGTTGTGTGTGGTATGTTGGTAGCACATTTGACATGAACCATTTGAGACCAACCGATTAATATTGTTGCATAAATCAAACCAATGTTAGACGTTGGGACATCAATTGCAGCTTTGTTTATTGGAATTCAACTATATTCAATTGGGTATTGGCGGCATGTTTGAGGTGCATCAATAATTTTAGAAAGAAAGTAGTTGGAATATTTATTGATCTATAAGATTTGTCCCTTATGGAAGGTTCATTTTTTGTGTTGTTATATAGTTGTTATTGTTGTCATTCAAAAAAAATTTTAATTCAATTTCAAAATTTTCTTCAAAATAAGCAAAAATTTCATTTGACACCACCAAAGTTAAATGTTACAAATTTTTTGATCTTCAAAAGAGATCGCAAGTATGGCATGGAGTTTTTATTATTATGATAAACATAGGACTACTACAATCCATATTTTTAGAAATACTATTCGTTTCTAATTCCCAATGTTGATGAATGTGTCAAACATTCATCAAAAGAATGAATAGAATTCACATCTTTACAGTAGTTAGGTTAGGGTTTCAAAGTGGAAACTACTTAGGGTTTGGTGGCAACTAGGGTTAGGGTTTGGTGACAGCTAGGTTACGGTTAAGTGGCGGCTACTTTAGGGTTAGGAGATAGTATATAATGGAGTGGTTTTGAGTTGTCTTTCATTATCTCCTTTCATGGTTTTGAGTGCACATAGAACCTTCAAGCCTTGTTAGTAGTTGTAAGCCATAGTTTTGTGATTGTAGCATTTGAAGCATACAACCTTAATGATTTATTGTTAGTTAATACAATTGTTCCATTTCATGAACCTTGAATGTTTCAATTCTTGCTTGTTTTCAAGTAGTTTCCAATAAGTTATGGGCCCACATCTAGCAAAAGAAAGGACATTGTGTTAGAACAAAAAATAGTCAAAGGTTTAGCTTATATAACATACAAAGGGAGAATCCTTTTGAGGTAAGGCTTTTAGTTTGCAAGGTTGCAAAGAGAGTAGAAGTCCATTTCTAAGTGAGTGGGAGGTGTGGAAGAGATTTCTTCAAGGTGTTATAAGTTTTTCAAGTGTGAAAAACTTGTTTTTCAAGTTTTTGAAAGTATCAAGTTTCAAGGTGAAAGTGTGTGAAAGAGAATTATTCGATTCATTGAAAGTTTGAAGTGTGTGGAAGAAAGGTCTTTGAGTTTGAGGGAAGAATTATAGTTTGCAAGCTTGCAAAGAGAGTAGAAGTCCATTTCTAAGTGAGTGAAAGGTGTGGAAGAGATTTCTTCAAGTTTTTGAAAATATCAAGTTTCAAGGTGAAAGTGTGTGAAAGAGAGTTCTTTGACTCATTGAAAGTTTGAGGTGTGTGGAAGAAAGCTCTTTGAATTGTTGAAAGTGTGAAGTTTCAAGTGTGTCAAAGAGAGTTTTTCGCATTGTTGTAAGTTTCAAGTGAAATCTTAAGCTTGTGTAATAAAAGATTTGCAAGTGATAGAACTTTTTTTTTTCCTTTCAAGTTTACGTGAGGGATCAAAGATTTCTTCCAAAGCTTTCAATCTTTTGAGAGAGTGTTTATTGTAACATTCATGTTCAAAATGTTTTGTTTTCAAATGGAGTCCTTGAAAGTCATGGAGAAGTTTGATGGTGGCAACTTTCACCTTTGGAAATTCAAAATGCACATGATGTTTTCCAAACATGGGCTTTGGAAATTTGTTGATGGGAGTGCCACCTTGCCAAGTGAAGAAGTTGTAAGGGCCAATTACAATGAAAAAGAGACCAAAGCTTTTGCATTGTTTTGTGAACATCTCACGGATGCCCAATTTGCACACATTCAATATTGTGAGAAGTGCGTGGGAGGCTCTTTGTGGTGTGCATGAAGCTAAGACAATTGATAACAAGTTGTTCTTTTGAAGGAGATTCTTCACCATCAAAATGCAAGAAGGAGATGACATGCTTGTACACATTGACATGGTGAAAGCCCTTGCGAACCAACTACGTTCCATCGAGGTGAACATTACGGATGAAGATGTTTACATGGTACTCCTCATGATCCTTCCTCCATCCTTTGATAACTTAGTCACAAGCTTGGAGTCAATGTCCACAAAAGATGTAAATCTTCAATTCATTGTAGCAAGGTTGCTTCACGAAGTGTCCAAAAGAAAAGAGTGTCAGAGTTCCGAGATTACCGCATTAGTGAACAAAACTCACGAATCAAACGGGAAGCTTTGTTTCTACCTGAACATTTTGTGAAAAATTATTTGAAGAAGAAAAATGATGAAAAAGAAAAAATCAATCAAGCTTGTGAAGATCACGAGCAAATGTTTGTTGTGGCATTGAGTGCCAATGATCATACCACGTATGATTGGATTGTTGATTCTGGTGCAACACAACACATGACATTCGAACAAGAATGGTTTACCACATACAAACGCATTTCCCCGAGGAAGGTGTTCATGGGCGATGACACCATTTTGGAGGCCATTGGCAAGGGGAACATCAAAGCCACAATGCAAGTGGGAGGCGAATTGACACACACAACCATCACCCAAGTTCTTCATGTTCCAAAAATGAAGAATAATCTCATTTCCGTGAGTAAACTCATTTCCAAAGGTTTGAAAGTGGAGTTTGACAAGGATGGTTGTAAGGTCAACAATGCTCGAGGAGTTGTTGTGGCGCAAGCACGAAGGGACAAGAACTTGTACCTTTTTAATGTGAATGTGCGTAAGGACATGGCACACATTGCAAATTCTTTGGAAGAAGGTGCCATGCTTTGGCATGAAAGATTTGGCCATCTCAACATGGCAAGCTTTAAGGAGTTAAATGCCATGGTGGATGGCATGAATTTGAAAGAAGTGTCGTTGCATCACATTTGTGAAGGATGTGTCAAAGGTAAACATCAAAGAACATCATTTTCTAAGGACAGAGCAATGAAGGCTTCACAACTTTTGGAGATTGTGCCAATGAGGGCTACATCGCATGGTGGAATGCAATACTTTCTCACTTTCATTGACAATTTCTCAAGGAAGATTCATGTCTATCTTTCAAAAGTCAAAGGAGAAGCGTTTGAAAAATTCAAAAAATACAAGGCGTTGGTGGAGAACAAAATTGGTCACAAAATCAAAGTGCTACGATCCGACAATGGAGGAGAATTTGTGTTGAAAAAGTTTGATGCATTTCTTGCGGAATGTGGAATTCAACGACAAACAAATGCGCCCTATTCCCCACAACAAAATAGTCTTGCGGAACGTGCCAATTGAACCATCATGGAATGTGCAAGAAGCATGATTCTTGCACAAAGGTTAAATCTTGAATTTTGGGGCGAAGCGGTAAACATGGCGGTGTACATCAAAAATCGATGTCCAACCAAGGCTCTTGATTTCAAGACTCCTTAAAAAGCGTGGAGTGGTAGGAAACCTGATGTGTCTCATTTGAGAGTCTTTGGTTGTAAAGCCTTTGCACATGTCCCCGATGAGAAGAGGACCAAATTAGAGTCCAAGTCCACGTCTTGTGTGTTTTTAGGATATTATGAAGGCACCAAAGCATATCGCTTGATGTGTGTAGAAAACCAAGAGAATCATCAAAAGTAGAGATGTCGTGTTCATTGAAGGGTCAAAGGAAATAGGTGGTGTGCCCCATCCCAAGAAAGAAGAAAATGTAGTTGTGCGTGGAGAAGTTGAAGAAGAAGAACCATTGACCTTTAGTTGAGATACACCTTTGCATGAATAAAAAATGGAAGCTGTGCAAAGTGAATCCTGTCACAAAGTTTACATCTATTCGTTGTATTCTTACATTGGTGGCCTTGGAAGACATGGAAATCCATCAAATGGACGTGAAAACTGCATTTTTCAATGGCGAGCTTGAAGAGGAGATTTACATGGAGCAACCTCAAGGGTTCGTGCACCAAGGAGTTGAACATCTTGTGTGTAAGCTTCACAAGTCCTTGTATGGTTTGAAACAATCTTCAAGGGCATGAAATCAAAAGTTAGATGCATTTCTCAAAAGCATTGAATTTATGAAGAGTGAGGCCGATCCTGGTGTGTATGTTGTGCAAGTGGGAGATGTGAAGTTTTTCATTGTGGTTGATGTGGATGACCTCATTTTCGTGTGCAATGATCAAAACAAACTTTTGCAAATCAAAGAGGAATTGAGTCAAAAGTTTGAAATGAAGGACATCAGGGAGTTGCATTTTTTTTTGGGGATGGAGGTGGAAAGGAATTGTGATGAACAACTCCTACGCATCAACCAAATCAAATACCTCAAGGAAATATTGAAGCATTTTCGAATGGAAGAATGTAAGCCCATTGGAGTTCCATTCGATCCCAAAGTGAAGTTACAAAGGAATGCGAATGGAAATGATGAATCAAAGGGATTTCCATATCAACAAGTGGTTGGGTCCTTGATGTATGCCATGTTATGCACATGACCCGACTTGGCATACCCAATAAATGTGTTGAGTCAACACATGGCGACCCCAAACATGGAGCATTGGATGGCTGTTAAACGAATCTTTCGATATTTGCAAAATACGTTGCAAATGAAATTACAATTCAATGCAACACCATCCAAGGAAGTGTTTGTATATTATGATGCGGATTGGGGTGGTGATCTTGAAGATAGGAGGTCCACCACAAGGTTTGTTTTCATGATCGCAGGTGGAGCCATTTATTGGAGTAGCAAACGACAACCTACAATAACATTGTCCACCACAGAGGTAGAATACATGGCAAACACGCAAGCCACAAAAGAAGCCATATGGAAAACAAAATTAATGATAGATTTAGGATACATGGAGGAGAAGAAAGTTATGGTATTTGATGCGACAATCAAGCTGCGATATCATTGACCAAGAATCCCACTCACCACACACGAACAAAACCCATTGATGTACAACATCATTTTGTTCGAAATTGAGTTGAAAATGGAGAAGTTCAATTTGAATATTGTCCAACAAAAGACATGGTGGCGGATGTCCTTACCAAGGCATTATCGAAAGAACGACATCATAAGTTGATAAACATGTTTGGATTAGAAACTTCATAGAGTGGGACTGCTAGAAATAATATTCGTTTATAATTCCCAATGTTGATGAAAGTGTCAAACATTCATCAAAAGGATGAATAGAATTCATATCCTTATAGTAGTTAGGTTTAGGGTTTAAAAGTGGAAACTACTTAGGGCTTGGCGGCAACTAGGGTTAGGGTTTGATGGCGGCTAGGGTTAAGGTTTGGTGGCAGCTAGGTTAGGGTTAAGTGGCGGCTACTTTAGGGTTAGGAGATAGTATATAATGGAGTGGTTTTGAGTTGTTTTTCATTCTCTCCTTTCATGGTTTTGAGTGCACGTAGAACCTTCAAGCCTTGTTAGTAGTTGCAAGCCATAGTTTTGTGATTGTAGCATTTGAAGCATACAACCTTAATGATTTCTTGTTAGTTAATACAATTGTTCCATTTCATGAACCTTGAGTGTTTCAATTCTTGCTTGTTTTCAAGTTGTTTCCAATACATACTTCATAAAAACTAATTGAGTTTTTTGTTCCATGGAAATGAATCTTAGTTTGTTGCCCATGTATTCTTTGTATGTCACACACTTTTCATCTTATTCCTATTTTGACTATATCCTTAAAAGTTGTTTCCTATAATTCTTTTTCCAAACACTTCCATGAAGAATTCAAATTCACACCAAACTATATTTTCTCCTAGTCCTTAACTATTACACTTGAAATAATAGTTGAATAAAATTACATGTGTGTAAAATGAAAATATAAAAACTAACTACATAGCTTATGTATTATGGAGCTAGTAATGATGCACATAAATGGGCCCCAAAATCTTTTAGACATGAAACAAGGCCTTGTTTTGTTAGGTGATTTTTCAAAAAAGGAGTTATGACAATTTAACACAATGCACATTGATTGAACACACACATAGACACACATAATGACATATATACAACAACATTATCTTGTGAACATGAGTGTGAATATGTGAAATGATAATTTTTTTAAAAAAAATATTTTGATGACATGGATAGGATATTCTTGGAATTTTTTGCCACATATGATGGAATCCAAGTTGACATGGTATTTTTTTTGCATGTGGACATGGATGAAATGAAAATGGATGAAATTCATCATAAAAAACCTTTTTCAATGAAATTTTCCAAATTAACTTTTTTTTGAAAAGGTTTAACCTTCAAACTTGGGCTTCTTCGTATATTGTTGAATGCAATAGTAGTGTTTGTTTGTGGGTTGGATGTATAGAATATGTCATGCACAAAACTATACTTGGGAAGGACATTTATAATTTTCAAGTGATATTTTATCACTAAATTACAAGCATATTTTGATTGTTTACTAAGACACAAAGGTAGGACACATGACAAAGATAAATATTGTTTTGTTTTGTTACACAAAACATCAATGCGCTTAACATTAGTTATGATAATTTGCACACACATAAATCCATGCCCAATAGGTTGTCCATTTGCACTTGAACGAAAACAATTCTCAATTCATTTTGAGTGTTTCAAAAAATGAAAGAAAATCTTACACTTCATACTAGTATTTCATATCTATTAATTGCTTCAAAATGTATTTAGTGAGAATCCCATTATCACATGTCGTACAATTCGACATGAGCATTCTCAATGATTCACGAACTACCATCCTAACACGACTCGTTAAGTGCTGCATTTCATTCCAACTCCATGTCGAGAAATGGATGATTTTTTGGTTTGGCCATAGTACATCACATTTTGCAAGATGAAATCGAGGTGTTTGCAATGCACCCACTTCTCACAAGCACCCAAGGAACTTGCCATCATTGTTATGAAGTCAACACAAATGTAAGTAGGGAAATTTCCAATTGTCACTTCATACTATTTTGTGTTAGGAGTTGGACCGGAGCTCATGATGTAAATCTATCTAGATCCTAGTGGAAGAATTTTTGTAGCTAGCAAAACAACAACCTCCAAAGTTCATCCAACCTCCCACCTGTTTGTTTGTTGCATTGAAAACTCAATGTTGTCGCACATCAAATTGCTTTATTATTGTAAATGTTTGGCCAAGCATTTGAATCTACAAGTTGATTAGGAGTTGTTGTATTCTCACTTGCAAAAAAGGTTTGAAGAGCGCATTTGCACACTTCACATAGAATAAATCTTGCCTCTTCCAATGTTATGACCTCAAATTGAATCAAGTCGGTCCCTATTTGCACTAGCCATGTTGACGGGACAAGTGGTCTATCAACACAATACTTCTTCCTATTTATTCCAACATAATGAATCAAATCATTTGCACAAAACCAAAACCTGTGATGGATTGGTGCAAACCTTTTCAAATCAAACCACAAACCATCATAACATGGATTAGGTATACCACTCTTGTAATGATTTGGGCATTGCAATGTTCATCAAGTCTTTTTGAATTGTAGAACAATGAATATTCAACAATGTTGGGCACCTCTCAATTTTCCACACACCATCCTTAAACACATGCATTTGAACCTTCGATTCTTGAAAAGTCAAAACAAATGCCTCATCTTTCACAATCCCACTAGATTTTATAACATCAACATTTGAACCAATGAAGCCACTTGACGTTGTGTTAACTTTCGGTCGAGAGAAATTCACATTATCATGCATGTGTGAATCCCCTTCTAACCTTGGGGCTACATCAACCCTCCATTTTGTGGATCCAAAAACTTCTTAACCCTCCGAATGAAGTGTTCTATAGTGAAGGAGGACCTGCCAATATATTTTATGATGACGTTGGTTATTTATGACAGGTCACTAGATTGGCTTATTCGTTGCAATTGCAATTCACCCTTGTCATGACCCTTTTTACAACTTCCACCATTCAAGTGTACCCTTTACAATGCACATTGTTTAAAAATATGAACATAATTATCAGAAGTTGTAGGGTAAAAACATCCACCCCTTTTCCCATATTGTTGTAACCAAATGTCATGGACTATTTAAGATAGGTTACAAGTTGGCATGTCGACATGCTCCTCCGGGCTGAACTTCTGCAAGCTTTTTCAAAGAAAGACAAATTAGATATTGGCATAATAATAATAATAATAAATGAAAGTCAAGGTGTTTCACATGTAGCATGAAGCCCCCCAATTGTTTCACATAGAAGTGGCAAAAACACAATCAATTATTAAGCTCATGAATTGTACTCTCAAGAGTAGCCCTAAAAAATACCACCAACATCAAATTGCAACATGTAGAACATCCTATTGGAAACAATTTGAAAACAAGCAAGAAATGAAACATTCAAAGTTCATGAAATGGAACAATCGTATTAACTAATAAGAAATCACAAAGGTTGTATGCTTCAAATGCTACAATCACAAAACTATGGCTTGCAACTACTAACAAGGCTTGAAGGTTCTACGTGCACTCAAAATCATGAAAGGAAAGAATGAAAGACAACTCAAAACCACTCCATTATATACTATATCATAACCCTAAAGTAGCCACCACTTAACCCTAACCCTAGCTGCCGCCAAACCCTAAGTAGTCTCCACTTCTAAACCCTAACCTAACTACTACAAGGATGTGAATACTATTCATCCTTTTGATGAATGTGTAACACATTCATCAACATTGGGAATTAGAAACGAATAGTATTTCTAACACATCCGCTTCTTCCAAAGATGCTGCATTTTTGTTTTCAAGACACAAGGTCTTCTGTCATTATTATAATTCCAGTGCAATCAATTGTTTTGTGTGTTTGTCAAGTGACTAAGCCCAGTGGACCAAACAAGTTTGTTCATTGTCAACCATCTTCATAGTGACATTTCTAGAATTGTACATGATTCAGACATCATTCCAATTGGCCTATGCATTATCCGTCATGAAATCTATGAAATTGGGGTTTGCATTCAAACTTTAGCAAGATGCGTATAGGAGATGTGATCTCTTGGAACACCATGCTTTGGGGCTATGCAATACATGAGTATGCTAAAGAAGCTCATGGACACTTCAAGCAGATGCTTGAAAAAGGTGGAGAAATAAATCACATCACTTTTGTTTCTCTTCTATCAACTTGTAGCTATGCATGCCTAGTGGATGAAGGCCTGCACTATTTTGATTAATGAGTTCACGTTTTAATATTCTGCAATAGTGGAACACTATGCTTGCACGGTTGACCTTCTGGGATACATTGGCCATCTGCAGGAGGTAGAACATCTGATCATGACAATGTCCTATGAACCAAATACAATTGTGTGGACAATCTTGCTTCATGCTTGCAAAAGCCATGGTAATGTGGAGATGGGTGAATGTGTTGCAAAACAAGCTATGCAAATTGGACTTGGAAATGCCTTCTATAGGAGACATTGAGCATCTAATCCTGACACTGCTTTGTAAACCAAATGTAGATGTGTGGATGCCCTTGCTTGGTGCTTGTAGAAGCCATTGTAATGCAGGATGGTGAACATGTTGCAAAACAAGTTCTGGTGGGTTCCTTTTGTTGTCCAAGGGCACTGTGTGTGAACATTATGAATTTGATGATGTTCACATTGGTGCCTAAAAACTTACTTGGCTCTCCCAACTATAGGCTAATTTTTCCACATATGTTTGGCTTTAGATTGGTTGCATTGTGTCATGTTTGTTCTACTACTAGGTTTCCGTCTCACAATTTATTCCCATTATTTGGCACTAGGATATAGAGCAAGCTCAAACTTCTTAAAATTTTTGCAAGGTATTCAGAGATTGTGAAGGTGTAGCATGGGTGCATTGATTGCTATGCTACAATGACTTGCCAGTTGGCTTTCTGACTTAAACATCTTTTTAAAATGCAAAGATAAACTCGGGATGAATATGTTTGTATAGTTGTTTGTCCTCAGTTTTGAATAGTTTGTTGCACACTTATCTACATCCAGTGTTAGGAGTTGAAGAAGTCAATGGTCATAGTCTTGTTAACAACACTCATAAGATTAGCCTACACTCATTTTTTATCCCTTTTTTTTGTTCATGGAGCATTGGCATATGGAGGGTTTGCAACAGGGAAACTTCCAGAGTGTATAAAGGTGTCCAAACCAGATATTGGGAGCTCCTTCACCAATGGAGGTGTTGAATTTAATGCAAAGGCGATCTTCCTTATTGATGATCTACTACTCACTAACCATGGATGTTGTGAAGGTTCAATTGCAACGGGTGATTTACCAGATGTTCAAATTCCAAACAACATAGAACTTGACCTCATGTTTATTCATTCAATATAATGTTTCAGCAAGCAGAGCTTCTTCATCAACCTATTTGCAAGGAGGAAATCAATTCCAACCAGGTTACTTGTCTTGTATTTATAAATAAGTTGGTAGATCTATATTGAAAAAACCTCCTCTTTGGGAGTTCTCCCAGATTGTTAACCTCTTTGGGATATTAGTTTGAATCTATTTAGTAGTATAACTATGAAGTGAATTCAGCGACTGTGCTTGTAGGGCATATGTTGACAGGTTGTTTGGATAGGTTGAGAATGAAAGGCTCATAATGAGCAATACATGGCACATGGACAACTGCCCCTTAGATTAAGGATGTCTCTTCTACGATCCTTCTTTTGTTGTCCCTAGGTGTGGACTCCCTAATGGCATTGTGCTGAATCT
>Ga0209611_10000459_pt1 | contig 60236 bp, 60 predicted proteins | sample S1TSphgellanicum_3_FD_187693 | JGI IMG/M metagenome (GOLD analysis project Ga0209611, IMG submission 187693) | Host-associated microbial communities from peat moss isolated from Minnesota, USA - S1T2_Fc - Sphagnum magellanicum MG (SPAdes) (version 2) | ecosystem: Host-associated > Plants > Peat...
CACCACGATGGTGTCGCCGACCGACACCGGCGGATTGGTGACGCGCTCCTTGGCGATGCGCACTCTCGCGATAAGTTCGCCGTTGGTCTTGTCCAGCCAGTGCACATAGCCCTGGAAGTCGGCGACCGCCACCGCGGTGCTCGTCAACACCGGTGCGCTCAAGCGTCGCAGCTTCAATTTCGCGGTCCGCCACAGCTCGGACCCGTCGCGCTGGCGCAGCGCCACGACGATCCCGTCGGATTGCGTCACGTACAGATTCTCATCGTCGACCGCCAGGCCCCGATAGCTCGACATGTCGTGCGCCCACCAGATCTGGCCCGAATCGAGCGCGAGCATCGCCGTGCGGCCCTGGAAACCGGTGGCAAAGACGTTGTCTCCCACCACACGCGCCGCCGAGTCGATGTCGACCAGACGATCGAGCTCGGTGCGCCCGTGCGGCGAGGCCAGTGCCGTGTCCCACACCGTGTCGCCGGTGTTCAGCGACACCGCCATCACCTTGCCGTTGTCGAAACCGCTGATCGCCAATTCCTTCGAGATGATCGGCGTCGCCGTGCCGCGCAGGCTCAATCGCGGCACCTGCTGTTCCACGCTCCAAAGCTCCTTGCCGTCGTGCGCATCGAGCCCATGAAGCCGCCCGTCGACCGCCCGCACGACCACGACCTTCTCGCCGATCGCCGGCGCGGACAGCAGTTCGGAGTTCACGCGCGTGCGCCACAGTTCGCGCCCGCTGGCACCATCGAGCGCCACGATCGCGCCCTTGTCGCTGCCGATCACGACCATGCCAAAACCGGCCGCCGGTCCCGCCGAGAGCGGCAATTTCAGCTTCTTGACCCAGAGTTGCCGTCCCGTATCGAGCGTGACCGCCAGCAGCTCGCCCTTGTCGGAGGCCGCGAATACCACGCCGTTGTCGAGCGCCGGCCCCAACCCCAGGCGCAGTTTGATTTGCTTCTTGCCACCGCCGACGCCTTCGCCCCAGAGTTTCTTGACCGGCAGCTTGGCCGGGAAATCGACCAGCTTCGCGGGCGGTTCGACATCTTTGTCCTTGCTGCACCCGGCCGCGATGATGAGTGCCGCGAGGGCGAACGGAAACAACGAGCGCATCAGCATCAGGGTTTAGCCTTGTTCAAAGTGCCCAACGAGGCCGCGCTCGCGGGCGGTGGCGCCGCGGCGGCGCCGAGATCTTGAATCTTCAATTCCAGCAACGCGGAATCCGTGTCGCCCGCATCGGCGGCGCCCAATGCCGCCTTGTATTCGGTGACCGCGGCGGCGATGTCCTTCTTGGCGTAATAGGCATCGCCCCGCACCTCGTGATAGCGGCCCGCGAATGCGCCGGGCGTGCCTTCGCCCAAGGTCTTGATCGCCGCGTCCGCTTTGCCCTGGTCGGTCAAAATTCGGGCGAGCCTGAGGCGCGCGATCTGCCGCAGCTCCGTGTCCTTGGAGTTGTTCATCACGGAAGTGATGGGCGCGATGGCGTTCTCGAGCTGGCCGTCATCGACGTACAGCCGCGCGATCGTCAGCTGCGCCTGATCGGCATACGGCGTATTCGCGTAGTCCTTGACGAGGGTGTCGGCGATTTGCCGCGACCGGCTGCGGTCATTCGCCTGCAGCGCATCCGTCATGGCGCTGAATTGCACCGCGGCCTTCAACGCGCGCTCGTTGCTGCTGTTCTGGTAATACCGAAAACCGAAGAACAGTCCCGCGCCGATCAGGGCCCCGCCGATCAGCCAAGGGGCATATTCCGCCACCGCGCGCTTGACGGTTTCCAGCTGTTCGTCGTCGGTCAAATCTTCTGCCATGGCTTCTCCGCTACCCGCCCTTAAGACCCAACAAGACCCCCAAGCGTTCACTGATTCGAGAGATCTCGCAGTCCTCCTGCGCCATCTCTCGGCGCAGCGCCTTCACCGCCACCACCCCGCGCGCCAATTCGTCATCCCCCAACACGAGCGCATACTCCGCGCCGCTCTTGTCCGCGCGCCTGAATTGGGTTTTGAAACTGCCGCCGCCGAGATTGATTTGCAACGCCAGCTCCGGCCACGCGTCGCGCAAGGCCTCCGCCAGCTTGAAACCATGGATCTCCGAGTTTTCACCCGCCAACACCAAATAAACTTGCGGGCGTTGCGCCGTTTGCGCCAGCCCCTGTTTCTCGAGCAGCATGACGATGCGCTCCTGGCCCATTGCCCAGCCGATGCCCGGCGTGGCGGCGCCGCCCAGTTGGGCCACCAATCCGTCGTAGCGTCCCCCGGCGCACACCGTGCTCTGCGAACCGAGCGCGTCCGTGGTCCACTCGAAAACCGTGCGGGTGTAGTAGTCGAGTCCGCGGACCAGGTGCGGTTCGACATCATACTCGATGCCGGCGCTGCGCAGGTGCGCGCACAACGCATCGAAATGCGTCCGCGACTCCGCATCGAGCGACTCGAGCAACAGCGGTGCGCCCGCAATCAGCGGCCGCATCTCCGGATTCTTGCTGTCGAGTATCCGCAGCGGATTGCCGGTGAGGCGCCGCTTGCTGTCTTCGTCGAGCGCAGCGGCATGAGCGCTGAAATAGGCGCTGAGCTGTTCGCGATAGGCGCTGCGCGAGGCGGGGGTGCCGAGCGAATTGATCAGCAATTTGGTGCGCGTCAAACCCAGGCGCCGCAACAAACGCGCGGACAGCAGAATCATTTCCGCATCGACGTCCGGGCCCTCGAAACCAAACGCCTCCGCGTCGATTTGATGAAATTGACGATAGCGACCCGCCTGCGGCCGTTCGCGTCTGAACATCGGCCCCATGCACCACACCCGCAGACGCCCCTCGCGCAGCATTCCATTCGAGATCACCGCCCGCACGATGCCGGCGGTCGCCTCGGGGCGCAGCGTGATCTGATCCTCGCCCTGATCGACGAAGCTGAACATCTCCTTCTCGACGATGTCGGTGAAATCGCCGATCGAGCGCTTGAACAGTTGGGTCTGCTCGATCACCGGGACTCGGAATTCCTCGTAACCGTAGCTCGAGAACACCTCGCGCGTGATTCGCTCGAGATGCTGCCAGGCCGCGATGTGCGCGGGCAGCACATCATGCACACCGCGCAAAGGCTCGATGATCTTGCTCAAACAGCCTCTCCGATCAGCCGGGCGGCCGTGAGTTGCGCGATTGCACGCCGGGCGCCGACATCGCGGGATTCGCCGCGGCGGGAATCGTCGACGGGTGCGAGTCGCGCCGCAAGACGCCGTCGGCGCCCGCCTCGAAACGGGCCGCCTCGCCGCTGACGAACTGAGGTCCGATGGCGACCGCCCGATTGTTGATCTCGAGTTGCACGCCGCTCACGGAGCGCAAGTACACCCGCAACGGCGCATCCCCGGCGATCGTCTTCACGCTGTTGGCGCGGCCATTGCCGGAGAACGCGACGCGGCCCGCCGCGTCGTGCACGTCGACCCACGAGTCGGCCGAAAAACTCAACCGCAAGCGGGCGTGACCCTTTCCCGCCGCGGCATCAGCCGCCGCAGCGGCGGCGGGCGCAGGCGCGGCTCGCGCCGCGGCGGCGGCAGCCGAAATCGGCGCAGGCGCAGCCGGCGGCGTGAAGCCCGTCATCGGCGCGCCGGCGGCCGGCTGATCGGCCGTCGACGGCGAAGCGCCCGCAGATTCGGCTGAGCCGTCGGTCGGCGCCGCGCCCGGCTCCGCCGCCAAGATCTCCGCCACGCTCGACCGGCTCGAAGACGCCGTTCCGCGCTGATGCCACGGCTTCCACCACAGGATCCCGAGGATCAGCAGCACCGCCCCCGCGCAACCCACGATCGGCACCCACGGCAGGTTGTGCACCGCGGACGTATCGGCCGTCAGCCGGCCACTCGCCCCCTGCTGGCCCGCCACCGGTTTGGGTCCCTGGGCGCGCGCGTCGTAGCCCGCCAAGAACTCCGGCGCCGGCAAGCCCAACAAGGTGGCGTACCGCTTCAGATGACCCTTGGCATAGACCGAGGGACCGATCCTTTGGTAATCCTCCGCCTCGAGCGCATCGATGACCCACGCATCCAGGTGCAGCTGATCGGCCGCCTTTTGCGAGCTCAACTCGCGACGCTCGCGCTCGGCCTTCAGCCGATCTCCGAGGGTGGGCGCGGCGTCGCTCATCGATCGACGCCGGAACGCATCATGAGCGCCTGCTGCGAATCGGGGAATTCGCTCTGCACGCGGCGCGCGTAGCCCGCGGCCGCCGCGGAATCCCCGAGCTTGCGCTCGGCGCGAAGCCCCAGCCAGAGCACTTCCGGAGTCGGCGGGTTCACCGCCAAGTAGCGCGTCACCGTGTCGAGCGCGAGCGCGGCGTCGCCGCGGTCGAAGGCGATGTTGCCGAGTTGCAGCATGGCTTCCGGATAATTGGGACGAATCGCCAGTGCCCGATCGAAGTATTTCTCGGCATCGACCAGATCGCCGGTGGTGCGCACGCAGACACCGGCGTTGGTCAGCGCCACCTCAGGCGTCTGATACAGCGGACTGCGTGCAACCTCGGCGAACAACTTCTCGCCCTCCACCGCCTTGCCGGTACTGCAGAGGAAACTCGCGTACGTATTCTGAATGTTCGGGTCGCCCTTGCCCAAGCGATACCCGGTCGCATAGGCGCGCTCGGCCTTCGGCATGTCGTTCAAGCGCACATAGACCAATCCCGCCGTCATCTGTACGTCCGGGTTGGTCGGATCCTCGCTGAGCGCCTGCTCGATGAAATCGCGCGCCGCGGCCAGTTTACCGAGCTTCATGTACTCGATCGCGAGCTGCATGTTGGTGGCCGCCGTGACCTTGGGCGACGCCTTGTGAAAACCGTTGTTGTGCGAACAGGCCGCCACGCACAGCCCGAGGAGCACCGCGAACAGGTTCCGGGCAGGCGCGTTCATCGAACCTGCGCCGGTATCCGGGCCGGTATCTGCGCGGGAGCGCTGAGCCGCGTGCCGAGCCTGACCGAGGTACGGTCGATGACCCGGCCCGCCAGCTGGCCGCACGCCGCATCGATGTCATCGCCGCGCGTCCTGCGAATCGTCGCGATCACGCCGTGCTCGTTCAAGATGTCGCGGAACTTCACGATGGCCGCGGCGGATGAGCGGCGATAGCGCGTGCCGGGAAACACATTGAAGGGAATCAGATTGAGTTTCGCCGGCCGCCCCTTGATGAGCCGCGCCAGCTGCCGCGCGTGCTCCGGCGCGTCGTTGACGCCGTCGAGCATGACGTACTCGAAGGTGACGCTGCGGCCGTTTTGCGCGTCGAGATAATGCCAGCACGCGGCCAGCAGCTCATCGATCGGATGTTTCCGGTTGATCGGCACGAGTTCGTTGCGCAGCGCATCGTTCGGCGCGTGCAGGGACACCGCGAGCGCCACATTGCACTCCTCGGCCAATTTATAAATTTGCGGCACCAACCCCGATGTGCTCAAGGTCACCCGCCGCCGCGACAGGTCGTAGCCTAAGTCATCGAGAAATATCCGCATCGCCGGCACCACATTGCGATAGTTGGCGAGCGGCTCCCCCATGCCCATGAAGACGATGTTGGTGATGGCACCGCGCCCGGGTGGCCTCGCGCGCGACTCGGTCGATTCAAGGCCGCTCAGCTCCCCCTTGTTCAGCTCCCGATGGGCGAGCCATACCTGCCCGACGATCTCCGCGACGCTCAAATTCCGATTGAAGCCCTGCTGCGCGGTCGAACAGAACGTGCAGTCCATCGCACAGCCCACCTGGCTCGAGATGCACAACGTGCCGCGGTCCGGTTCGGGGATGTAAACCGTTTCGATGCCCTGGGTCGCGTCCATCCGCAGCAGCCATTTGCGCGTGCCGTCGCCCGCAACCTGTGCCTCGACGATTTCAGGCACCTCGATTCTCGCAACTTCCCCCAATTGGGCGCGAAAATCCTGCGACAGATCGCTCATCGCGGAGAAATCCGCCGCGCCCCGCCGATAGATCCACTTCATCAATTGGCGGGCGCGAAACGGCTTGGCGCCGAGACGCGTCGCCACGAACGCTTCGAGTTCCGTGCGCGGAAGCCCCAACAAATTCACGCGTTCCCCGCCCAAGTTGACCCTCCTTTATGCGCGCACGCCCCTAACGCGTACGCGGGCAGATCTCGATCTCGCGAAAGAAGTAGGCGATTTCACGCGCCGCCGTATCGGCGGCATCCGAGCCGTGCACGATGTTCTCATCGATGCTGGTGGCGAGATCCGCGCGAATCGTGCCCTTGTCCGCCTTCTTCGGATCCGTCGCGCCCATCACCGCGCGATTCTTGGCGATGGCGCCCTCGCCCTCGAGCACCTGCACGATCACGGGGCCGGACGTCATGAAGCGGACCAGGTCCTTGAAGAACGGCCGCTCCCGATGAACGGCGTAAAAACCTTCCGCCTCGCCTTGCGACAGTTGCAGCATGCGCGCGGCCACCACCCGCAACCCCGCCTGTTCGAAGCGACGATAGACCTCGCCGATCAGGTTCCGCCCGACGCCGTCCGGTTTGACGATGGAAAGAGTACGTTCGACAGGCATGATCGACCTCGGGTGCATTAAAGGACCGCGAAGTGTACTGGACCCGCCCCGCTCAAGCAATCCAGGCGATATCCGAAGTCCCTGTATTACTTGGAAAAACCACCCGCTCAGACGTTAAAGCTTTCCCCACACCCACATTCGCCCTTGGCTTTGGGGTTCTGAAACTTGAACGCCTCATTCAGGCCCTGTTTCACGAAATCCACCAGCGTCCCATCGATCAACGGCAAGCTCGCCGGATCGACCACGACTTTCACGCCGCGCGCCTCGAACACCGCGTCGTCCGGGTGAATTTCGTCAGCATAATTCACGACATAGGCGAATCCCGAGCACCCAGTCTTTTTGATGCCCACGCGCAGCCCCAAGCCCGCTCCGCGTTGCGCCAAATGAGACCGTACCCGGTCAGCCGCCGATTCCGTCAACAAGATCGCCATACCGCGCCGTCCTCCTTACGAACTGGCCATGCCGCTATACATAACACGCCCATTCCCCCGACGCACGGAACCACGCCCCGAAATATTGAGATCCGCCGCGCCGCCGTCCGCCGCAATGCAGGCATCTTCATGCGGCACGCAGACCTCTCACTGCGCCAATCCAGGCATCTTCATGGCGGCAATCCAGGCATCTTCAATGATGAGCAGTCGCCCGCGCTTCTCCACAGGCACGTCAAACCGTTCGCTCAATTCCGCCACGCTCACGGGCAACGCCGGGCGCAGCGCCAGTCCCACCGCGTGTGCGGCGATCCAGGCCGACACCGCGATGGTGTGCGGACACCCGAAGGCCAGGAATCGCGCCGCGGCAATGGTCCCGGAACCGGCTTTGACATCGGCTTTGACGTCGAATTGCACCCAGGTCCCCTGCGCACGGCTGCCGGCGGCGCCGCGATGCGTGTCCGGGCCGGATAAAACCCCTGCGAATGCATCAGCCGTGAAGTAACGCAGCGTCAATTCGCTGTAACTCACGCGCCGCACGTGCCGCCCACTTTGCGCAAATGCGCGAGCGCCAGGCCGACCACCGCCACCGCCGTGTCGATGTCGCTCGGCGTCGTAAAGCGTCCCAACCCAAATCGCAGGCTGCTCTCACTCAAACGGTCATCGCGCCCCAACGCCCGCAGGACATACGAGGGCTCAGCCAGCGCCGAGGTGCACGCCGAACCCGTGGAGACCGCAAGACGCGGCCGCACCGCGGCGAGCAAACTCTCCCCCTCCACATCCTCGAACGATACGTTGATCAGGTGCGCGACCGACCGCTCGGGATCGCCATTGCGAATCGCGCCGCCGTGCGCGGCCAAGCCGCGCCACAGACGTTCGCGTAATTCCGCGATGCGTTCGGCTTCAGGTGCCCACGACTCGTGTGCGAGTTCGAACGCCAACCCCATGCCCACCACCTGATGGGTCGCGAGCGTCCCGGCGCGCAGACCCCGCTCCTGTCCCCCGCCGAAATGCAGCGCCGCGAGTTGCACCGGCTCTCGCTCCGGCCGGCGGGTCTCTCCCCGGCCGCGCCGCGACACAATCAATGCCCCGATGCCCTTCGGCCCGTACGCTTTGTGCGCCGACAGGGACATCAGATCGACGCCGAGATGCGCAAAATCGACCCCCAACTTGCCGACGCTCTGCGCCGCGTCCACGTGCAGCCGGGCGCTGCCATGCCGCGCACAGATCGCGCCTACGCTCGCGATGTCCTGGATCACGCCGATCTCGTTGTTCACGTGCATGAGGGACACCAGCACCGTGTCCGGCTGCAGCGCCGCGGCGACCTGCGCGGGATCGATCACCCCGCCGCGGTCCGGTATGAGATAGGTGACCCGCCAGCCGCGCCGCTCGAGTTCGCGGCACGGATCGAGCACGGCCTTGTGTTCGGTGCGCGCCGTGACGATGTGCCGCCCGTGCTCGCGGTAATACTGCGCGACGCCGAAGATCGCGAGGTTGTTCGCTTCCGTGGCGCCCGAGGTCCAGATGATTTCGCCGGGGGACGCGCCCACGCTCGCCGCCACCCGGGCCCGCGCCTTCTCGACGAGGTCGGCCGCGGCATCGCCATAGTCGTGACTCATCGACGATGGATTTCCGAATTCGCCGTCGGCCGTCAGGCACTGCGCCATCGCCGCCGCCACCCGCGGGTCGACCGGTGTGGTCGCCGCGTAGTCCAGGTACACGGCTCTATTCACCGCCGACCCTGCACCGCGCTCAATATCCCGCGCAGGATGTTGACTTCGTTGCGGTCGAGCTGCGCTCGATTGAAGAGCCGGCGCAGGCGTTCCATCAAGTGTCCGGTACGATCCTCAAAATGGATCTCGCCCAAAACCTGATGCAGGTGCGCGTAGAAATGTTCCATGTCGCCCGACGGGGCCAGCGGCAGTTCCAGTTGGATGTGCGACGCCGGCTGCTCGCGCGAGACGAATAGTTCGTAGGCCAGAAGCTGCACCGACATGGCGAGATTGAGCGAGCAATAGTCGGGGTTCGCGGGGATGCGCACCAGCACATTGCAGTGGTTCAAATCCTCGGTGCCGAGCCCGTAGCGCTCGGAGCCGAACAGCAATGCGGCGCGGTTCTCGCCGGACAAACCGACGATGCGCCCGGCGACATCGCGCGGCGTCGTAAACTCCCAATGATACGAGCGCGGGCGCGACGTCGTGCCGGCGACGAAGGCCGCATCGCTGATCGCCTCGGCCACCGTGTCGACGACGCGCGCGCCGGCCAGAATATCGTCGGCCCCGGCGGCGAGCGCAACCGCTTCCGCATGCGGGAACGCGCGCGGCCGCACCAGCACCAGATCCTCGAGCGCCATGTTTTTCATGGCGCGCGCGACCGAGCCGATATTTCCCGGATGGCTGGGATCGATGAGGACGATGCGGACGAGTGCGGTCAAGGTTCTGGTATTCTAGCGCCGCTTATGCAGCCCCTCCTCAATATCGCCATGCGTGCCGCGCGGCGCGCCGGCGATCTGATCGTGCGCAGCCTGTCGCGCCTCGATTCACTCAAAGTCGACAGCAAGAGCCGCAACGACTTCGTCACCGACGTCGACCGCCAGGCCGAAGCCGAGATCATCGCCACCATCCGCAAGAGCCATCCGCAGCACGCGTTTCTTGCCGAGGAAACCGGGCGCAGCGGCGACGGCGAGTTCCTGTGGATCATCGATCCCCTCGACGGCACGACGAATTTCCTGCACGGCTTTCCCACCTTCGCCGTGTCGATCGCGCTCGAACACAAGGGACGCCTGCAGCATGCGGTCGTCTACGATCCCATGCGCCAGGAATTCTTCACCGCATCGCGCGGCGACGGCGCGCAGCTCGAGGGCAAGAAAATCCGCGTGAGCACGCAGCGCACGCTCGAAGGCTCGTTGATCGGCACCGGCTTTCCGTTTCGCGCCGGAACGACGTATGTCGACGACTACCTCGCCACATTGAAGGTGATCATGAGCACCGCCGCCGGCGTGCGCCGGCCGGGCTCTGCCGCGCTCGACCTGGCCTATGTCGCCGCGGGACGCCTCGACGGGTTTTGGGAGTTCGGCTTGTCGCCCTGGGACACCGCGGCGGGCGCATTGATCATACAAGAGGCCGGTGGGCGCATCGGGACCCCTGCCGGATTGGAATACGCCTTGGGTCCGAATGTGATCGCCGGCAACCCCAAGGTGTACGAGGAACTCATCGCGGCCATCGGGCCGTTGACGCCGGCGGCGCTGCGCGCTTAAGGCCTTGCGGTTTGGCTCGCGACGGCGGCGGGTGGGACGCCGGCGCGGCGCAGGCGGCTGTTCTTGTAGCCGTAAAAGAAATAGAACAGGATTCCGACCACGCTCCAGATGGCGAGCCGCAGCCAGGTGGCGTTGGGCAGCGATGCGGCCATGACCGAACAGAACAGCACGCCCATCAGCGCGGTGAACCAGACCCATTTGACCCGGAAGGGCCGTGGCAGGTCCGGCCGCGTGTAGCGCAGCACCAGGACACCGAGGCAGACCACGATGAAAGCGATCAGTGTGCCGATCGACACCAATTCGCCCAGGATGCCGATGGGCAACAGACCCGCGAGCGTCGCGGCGCACACCCCGGTGATGACGGTGGCGATGTGCGGCGTTCTGAATTTTGGATGCACGGCGCCAAAGAATTTCGGCAGCAGGCCGTCGGTGGACATGGTGAGCCAGATGCGCGCCTGAGGAATGATCATGGTGATGATCACCGAAGTAAGCCCGAACAGCGCGCCCCAGATGACCCAGCTCGACAGCCAGGTGAGCTGCGGGTGCGACTCCAACGCCACCGCCACCGGCGCCGCATCATCGAGTTTCATGAACGGCACGAGCCCGGTCATCACCGAGGACATGAGGATGTAGAGCACCGTGCAAATGGCGAGGCTCCCGAGCATGCCGATCGGCATGCCGCGCTGCGGATCCTTGGCTTCCTGAGCACAGGTCGACACGCCGTCGAAGCCGATGTACGCGAAGAAGATGATGGCCGAGGCCTGCACGATCCCGCTCCAGCCGTACACACCGAAGGTGCCGGTGTTCTTCGGGATGTAGGGCACCCAGTTGTGCGTATCGACGAAGCTCGCGCCGAATCCGATCACCGCCATGACGATCGAGACTTTGATCGCCACGATGATGGTGTTGACCGTCGCGGACTCCTTGATGCCCTTGTAGCACAGCGCCGTCGCCGCACCGATGATGCAGATGGCGGGCAGATTGGCGACCGCCCCGGTGGCATGCACCTGAAAGCCGACGTCGCCCGCGTCGAAGGGCGCCGAACTGAAGGCGGCGGGAATGAAGTTGATCCCATAGTGATCGAGCAGCTTGATGAAGTAGCGGCTCCAACCCACCGCCACGGTGGAGCAGGCCACCATATATTCGAGTATCAGGTTCCAGCCGACGAACCACGCGACGAACTCTCCCAAGGTCGCGTAGCTGTAGGCATAGGCGCTGCCGGCGACCGGCACCATTGCCGCGAATTCCGAATAGCATAAACCGGCGAACATGCAGCCGATGCCGGCGATGATGAAGGAAATGACGATGGCGGGGCCCGCATGCTCCGCCGCCGCGACGCCGGTGAGCACGAATATGCCCGTGCCGATGATGCCGCCGATGCCGAACGCAATCAGGGCGGGAATACCGAGGGCCCGGTTCAAGGTCTTGTCGGAGGCCTCCTTTTGATAGGCGGCGATCGGCTTGGTGGCAAGCATCCCTTGTAAATTCATATGGCACCGACGGTGAATTTATATGCCCCTGACTCTAGCGGCTTTCCCGCCGCAGCACCCAAATTTTTTTTTGGCCCGCAAATGTCAAGAACGGGCCTTTTTCGGGACGGGTCCCTGATCACTCTATCAAGGGGGCGGTTCCGCGCGAGGCCCAGCCCGGAGCCCGGCGCGCCGCCGCAGCCTTATGTTGATCCACTCGACCCCGGCGGCGAACGCCATCGCGAAATACAAGTAGCCGCTCGGGATCTCCACATCCAGGGACTGGGCTATCAACGCCACCCCCACGAGCACCAAGGACGCCAGCGCCAACACCTTGATCGTCGGATACCGATCGACGAAACGTCCCACGGCCGAGGAGACCATCATCATGACGATGACCGAGGCCACGATGGCGGCGATCATCACTTCGATATGCTTCGACAGCCCGACCGCGGTGAACACCGAGTCGAGCGAGAACACGATGTCGATGACGCCGATCTGCAGAATGATCCCCCAAAACCCGTTCAAGCCGCTGGGATTGGGGTTCGGCTCCGCCGTGCCCACGAACATCTCCCGGATCTCCATCGGGCTCTTCACCACCAGGAACAACCCGCCCGCGAACAGGATCAAGTCCCGGCCGGAAATGTCATTGCCGAGCACCGTGAACAAGGTGCCGCGTAAGGTCGCGAGCCACGTGATCGAAAACAGCAGCGCGATGCGCGTGAGCATCGCGAAGAGCAAGCCGAGATAGCGCGCGCTCCTGCGCCGCGCAGCGGGCAGCCGATCGACCAGCACCACGAGAAAGATGATGTTGTCGATGCCGAGCACGATCTCGAGCACCGTCAGCGTCAAGAACGACAGCCACGCCTCAGGCTCGAATAGCAGCGCCATGGAACAACTGTAGGGGCCCCGTTTGCTTAGGGCAAGCAAGTTGCCCACCGCAATCAGTCGACTACGGCAACCCGTCCACTTCCTCAGGTTTCGTGAGCTTGCGCTCCAACAGGTCGTCGGTCCGCAGCCCGAAGTCGAGCGCGAGCGCCGCGGAGATATAAATCGAGGAATACGTGCCGGCGAGAATGCCGATCACCAATGCCGCGGAAAACGCGTGCAGGGTCTCCCCGCCGAAGATGAGCAGCGCGAGCACCACCAACAACGTCACCAGCTTGGTCATCAAGGTGCGCGACAGTGTTTGATTGATCGATTCGTCGATGACCTGGACGATGGTGAGCTTGCGCGCGGTGCGGGCCCGCTCGCGTATCCGGTCGAATACGATCACCGTATCGTTGAGCGAATAGCCGATGACCGCGAGGATCGCCGCGATGGCCGTCAAATCGAAGGTCATCTGGCTCAAGGCGAAGAACCCCACCACGCAAATGGGATCGTGCAGCACCGCCAGGATCGCGCCGAAGGCGAGCTTCAGGGTGAAGCGGAACAATACCCAGATCAGGATCAGCACGAGCGTGGCGAACAGCGCCCAGCCGCCCTTGACGAACAGTTCCTGTCCCACCTGCGGACCCACGACTGCGGTGCTCTGCAGCTTCACACCGGGATCCACCGCCGCGAACACTTCCAAAATGCGCGCCCCGATCTGATCGCCCTTGACATTCGGGTCGGGCGGCAAGCGCACCAAGATATCGCGCGAGCTGCCGAACGCCTGGACCTGGGCATTCGCGACGCCCGCCGTCGCGAGCGCGCCGCGCAGCGACTCGATGTTCGGCGCCTGCGGAAAATTGGTCTCGACCGTCACCCCGCCGGTGAAATCGACGCCGAGATTCAAACCCCGCACCCCGACCAAGACGACGGACGCGATGATCAGAAACGCCGACAGCCCGTACCACACCTTGCGGGTGTTCATGAACGGAAAGCGCGTCACCTTGTGAAAAAATTCCATGGACGTGGACTCTTATGGCTTCAGGGCTAGATCGACAGCCGCTCGAGCTTGCGCTTGCCGCCGTAAATCAATTGCACCAGCGCGTGGCTGCCCATCACCGAGGTGAACACCGACGTCGCTATGCCGAGCATGAGCACCACCGCGAAGCCGCGCACTGCGCCGGCGCCGAACAGCCACAGCACGAGGCCGGCGATGAACGCCGTCACGTTCGAGTCGGCGATCGCCGAGAGCGCGCGCTCGAATCCGGCGCTGATCGCCGCGCGCGGCGTGACGCCGTTGCGCAGTTCCTCGCGAATGCGTTCATAGATCAAAATATTCGCATCGACCGCCATGCCCACGGTCAACACCACCGCCGCGATGCCGGGCAGCGTGAGCGCCGCGCCGAGCAGCGACAACAGCGCCGTCAACAGCACCACATTGGCGGCGAGCGTGAGGTCCGCGATCAAGCCGAACACTTTGTAATAAATAGCCATGAACAGGAACGCGGCCAGCATGCCGAACACCATCGCGTTCACACCCTTGTTGATGTTCTCCTGACCGAGCGTCGGCCCGATCGCGCGCTCCTCCACGGGCGACAGCGGCGCCGCGAGCCCGCCCGCCCGCAGCAGCAGCGCGAGCTCCCGTCCCTCGATCGGACTGACTCCGGTAATACTGAAATTATTGCTGAACACGCCGCGGATCGTCGCCCGGTTGATGACCTCCTCGGTGGTGCGGTCGACGACCACGCCCTCGGCATTCTTATCCCGCGAACGATCGATGAACACCACCGCCATCAGGTGGCCGAGATTCTCCTGCGTGTTCTTCAGCATCTTCGCCGCACCGCGGCTGTCGAGTCCGACCGAGACCGCGGGTCCATCCTGGCCGCCCGGTTGGAACGACGCATCGGTCAGTTGATCGCCGGTGACCACCACTTCGCGCTTCAGCAGCACGGGCTGCTTGTCGCGCGTGTAAAACAGCTTCGAGCCCAACGGCACGCGCCCGGTGGCCGCCGCCTCGAGCGGATTGTTGTTTTCATCGACCATGCGAAATTCCAGGGTCGCCGTCTTGCCGAGGATCTTCTTGACCTCGGCCGAATTCTGCAGCCCCGGCAATTGGATCGCGATGCGATCCACTCCCTGCCGGGCGACCTGCGGCTCGGACACGGCGAGTTCCGGGCTGTTCAGGCGGTTGCGCAGGATGACGATGTTTTGTTGAACGGCGTAATCCTGGCGATCCTTGATCTCCTGCGGCGTCAGCTGCAGCTGCAGCGCCGGCTCGCCCCCGACCGTCGTGTCGGAGAAGCTCAAGTTCCGGTTGTCCGCCACGATGGCGGCCTTGCCCTTGGCAAAACTATCGGCATCGCGAAACAACACCCGGACCCGGTTGCCCGGATAGTCGACGACGACGTCCTGATAGGCCACGCGCGCATTGCGCAAGGACGCGCGAAAATCCTGCTCGTGATGGTCGAGCAGTTGCCTGACCGCGCCGTCGATATCGACCTGATACACGAGGTACACGCCGCCGCGAAGATCGAGGCCCAGTTTCAACGGGCTCAAGCCGAGATTGCGCATCCACTCGGGCACGCGCGAGGCCTGCGAGAGTGCAATGGTGAATTGATCGGGGCGCGCTTCGGCGATCACGTCGCGCGCCTTCAATTGGTCCTGCTTGGTGCTGAAACGCAGCGTGAGTCGTCCCTGATCCAGAAACACCCCGCTCGGCGTCACTCCCTTGTCTTTGAGAATTTGCTCGACGGCGGCGCGGTCCGCGTCGGTCACCACCGCACGGTCGCGCGCCAACTGTAACGCGTTCTCTTCGCCGAAGAGGTTGGGCACCGCCAGGAAGATCCCCAAACACAGAACGACCGCCACGAGCGCGATCTTCCAGCGCGGATAACCGGTCATGCGTTCTTGACCGTGCCCTTGGGCAACACCTGCGCGACCTGAAATTTTTGCAATTTGATGTTGACGCCGCTGGCGATTTCCAAAGTGAGGAACTGCTCGCCCACCTCGGTCACCTTGCCGAGTATCCCGCCGGTGGTCGCCACTTCATCGCCGACCGCGACCTTGGAGAGCATTTCACGCTGCTCCTTGGCCCGCTTGTTCTGCGGCCTGATGAGCAAAAAATAGAACACGACCAGGAGCAGCACGGGCAGCAGCAAGGCGCTCAGCATGCTTTGACCGCCGCCCGCGCCGGCGGCCTGCGCATATGCCGAATTTATGAAGAAATCCATAGTGTTATACTCGTTTCTTGCAGCGGACGCCGCAACGCAAAGCGCCGTAGTATACAGCACGCGGGCACAAACTTAACGCGCGCCTAAGTCGCGCCTGGCTCGAGCCTAGCTCGCGCCGGCCGGCGCCTTCAACGCGTAGAACTCCGCGGCGTAGGCCTCGAAGTGCTGCGCCTCGATGGCCGCACGGATCTCGCGCATCAAGCGTTGATAGAAATAGAGATTGTGAATGGTGTTCAAGTGCGCGCCCAAGATTTCGCGGCACTTGTCCAAATGGCGCAAATAACTGCGGCTGTAATTCCGGCAGGTGTAGCAGCCGCAACCCGCCTCGATCGGACCCGTGTCCTTGTCGTGCGCGGCGTTGCGAATATTGACGACGCCCGCGCGCGTGAAGAGATGCGCGTTGCGCGCATGGCGGGTCGGCATCACGCAGTCGAACATGTCGATGCCGCGCCGCACCGCTTCGATGATGTCCTCGGGTCGGCCCACGCCCATCAAGTACCGCGGCTTGCCCAAGGGCATTTGCGGCGTCAACGCCTCGAGCACCGCGTTGCGCTCGGGCGTGGTCTCACCCACCGCGAGTCCGCCGACGCCGAATCCGGCGAAGCCGATCTCCTCGAGGGCGGCCAGCGACTCGAGCCGCAATTGCGGATAGATGCCGCCTTGCACGATGCCAAACAGGGTGCCGGGCGCAGCCGTTCGGTAATACTCGTGAAACCCGCGCTGTGCCCAGCGCATCGACAACTCCATCGAAGCGCGCGCCTCCGCTTCGGTGGCCGGATACGGCGTGCATTCATCGAAGCTCATCGCGATATCCGAGCCCAAGCTGCGCTGAATGCGCATGGATTCTTCCGGCGACAGGAACACGGCGGCGCCGTCCACCGGCGAACGAAAATGCGCACCGTGCTCGGTGATCTTGCGCATCGCCGCCAGACTGAAGACTTGAAAGCCGCCCGAGTCGGTGAGAATCGGCCGCTGCCAGTGCATGAAACCATGCAATCCCCGATGCGCCTCGATCACCTCGAGCCCCGGCCGCAGGAACAGATGAAAGGTGTTGCCGAGCACGATCTCCGCACCGATGCTTTCGAGATCCTCCGGCGTCATGGCCTTGACCGTGCCGTAGGTGCCGACCGGCATGAACGCCGGCGTCTCGACCGACCCGCGCGGGAAATCGAGGCGCCCGCGCCGCGCCGCGCCGTCCTGCGCCAGCAAATTGAAACGCATGGGTGACGATGCAGCGTGGTCCGCCGGAGCGCTCTCGGTCGCGTCCACGATCGCGCTGGCGGTCGCGTCGCCGGACGCGCTCATGCGCCCTCCACTGCCGATGCCGCGGGGGTTAGAAACATCGCGTCACCGTAGCTGAAAAATCGATAGCGCGCCCGCACGGCGTGCGCGTAGGCCCGGAGCAGCGCGTCGCGTCCGACAAAGGCCGAGCACAGCATGAGCAGCGTTGACTGCGGCAGATGAAAATTGGTGATCAACGCATCCACCGCGTGAAACTTGTACCCGGGCTTGATGAAGATGCGCGTCGCACCTCGATACGGAGCGACGCGGCGCCGCGGCGAATTCGCCTCGCCAGCGACGCTCGCGGCCGCGGCGGTCTCCAACGCTCTGACCACCGTCGTTCCCACCGCGATCACGCGGCCGCCGGCGGCGCGTGCGACGTCGATGGCATGGCAAGTGGCCTCGGGCACGACGAGATGCTCTTCATGCATTTCATGCTCATCGATGTCGTCCACCCGCAGCGGCGCAAAGGTACCGGCGCCGACGTGCAGGGTGACGAAGGCGTGCCGCACCTGCCGCGCCTCGAGTGCCGCGAACAAATCGGGATCAAAGTGCAGGCCCGCGGTTGGCGCGGCTACGGCGCCTTTGGCCTGCGCATACACCGTTTGATAGCGTTCGCGGTCGGCGTGATCCGCCGCGCGGTCGATATACGGCGGAAGGGGAATCTCGCCGTGCGCCTCGAAGAACGACACCACCTCGCAGGAGAACTCCAATTCGAACAGATCGCGTTGCCGTCCCCGCATGCGCGCCGTGTGGCCGCCCGGCAGCATCACCAACGCATCCGCTTTCAAGCCTTTGCTCGCGCGAAGCTGCACCAGCGCGGTGGTCGCGGTCAACGCCCGCTCGAGCAGAATCTCCACGCGCCCGCCGCTCTGCTTGACCCCAAACACCCGCGCCGGAATGACGCGCGTATCGTTGAATATCAGCAGATCACGGGGGCCGAGTAGCGCAGGAAGCTCGCGAAATTGCAAGTCCCGGAGCGACCCGTCGGCACCCTCGAGAGCCAACAACCGGCTCGCGGAGCGCTCCTGCGCTGGACGCTGGGCAATGAGTTCCTCGGGAAGGTCGAAATGAAAGTCCATTCGCTGCATGAAGCTATCAATTCTACCAAGCGCGCCGATCGCATATACTGCGCGCCCTGGCATGCCCGGATGGCGGAACTGGTAGACGCGCCGGACTCAAAATCCGGTCCTTTTGCGAGGGTGTGGGTTCGATTCCCTCTCCGGGCACCAAGGGCGCCGGTTGCAAACTGCTGCCGGCGCCGCTGTGGCGGCAAATCTGCTAACCTGTTGAATTGTTGTGCCCAAGTGACCACACCCTTTGAATTTCTGCAGCAACTGCGGTTCTCCCGTCGAATTCAAGGTCCCCGAAGGGGATCATTTGCGCCGTTTCGTGTGCCCCAGCTGCGGCATGATCCACTACAAGAACCCGTTGCTGGTGTTGGGTTGCGTGCCGGAATGGGAGGGCAAGATCTTGCTCTGCCGCCGCGCCATCGAACCGCGCCGCGGGTTTTGGACGGTGCCGGCCGGATTCATGGAAAACGGCGAAACCTTGCAGGCCGCGGCGGCTCGTGAATGCTACGAGGAGGCGCTCGCGAGAGTCGAGATCGGCTCGCTGCTGGCCGTGGCGAGCGTAACCGGTGCGAGCCAGGTGCACGTGATGTTTCGGGCCAAGCTGCTCGCACCCGAGTTTGCCCCGGGGCCGGAGAGCCTGGAAGTCGGCTTGTACGAGGAGGCCGAGATCCCGTGGCCGGATCTGGCGTTTCCGAGCGGCGAGTTCACTTTGCGCAAATATTTTTCCGATCGCAGCGCCGGGCGCGAGGATCACCATTTCGTTGAATTGAACCGCCGCCTGAAATCCTGACCCCGCCCGTGCCGCTTATGTCTTCTCCAGCCCAGCCGTAGTATCGCCGGCGGTAGGACCGGCATTTGCGCCTGTGGCAGAATACTCGCCGTCATTCTGATCATCACTCTGTTCGTCGTCACTGCATCATAAAAGAAGGGAAAATCATGGCATTCGTGGTCACCGAAAGCTGCATCAAGTGCAAATACATGGATTGCGTCGAAGTCTGTCCGGTCGACTGTTTCCACGAAGGCCCCAATTTTCTGGTGATCGACCCCGATGAGTGCATCGACTGCACGCTGTGCGAGCCGGAATGCCCGGTGGAAGCGATCTATTCTGAAGAGGAAATACCCGACGGCCAGGAGAGCTTTCTCAAGTTGAACGCCGAGCTCGCCAAAGCGTGGCCCGTGATCAGCGAAAAGAAAGACGCCCCCGAGGATGCCAAGCAGTGGGAAGGCGTGCCGGACAAGCTCAAGCTGCTCGAGCGTTGACGGCCTCACAGAGCCGCTGAAAGCGCTGGGCGAGTGCTCCGCGGCTGCGGCGACGCGCCGGGCGCGCGACCTCAGCGCTTCGCGAGCTGTAAATCCTTCAGCTCTTGGACGAGTTCGTGGGGCGGCATGTAGCCCGCTATGTAGTCGCCATTCTCCGTGAGAATGGCCGGCGTGCCGCGCACCCCGATGCTCTGCCCCAGGGCATATTCGCGGGCGACCGGCGTCGCATCGCACGTCTTGGTCATATCGAGCGCACCGCCGGCTTTCGCGCGCGTCAGCGCTTCGTTGCGATTCGCCGAACACCACACGACTTCGGCCTTCTTCCAGCTTTCGGTGTTGGGACCGGTGCGCGGATAGAACATGTAGCGGACGCGAATCCCAAGTCGATTGAGTTCAGCCATTTCGCTGTGCAATTTGCGGCAATAGGCGCAGTCCACGTCGGTGAACACAGTGATGGTGTACTGCGGATTCTTCGGCGCGAAGATCAGCATCTGCGACTCGGGGATGGCGCTGATCAAGGCGAGGCGCGCCTGCGTGCGGCGCTCTTCGGTGAGGTTGGCGCGCGACTTCATGTCATAGACGTTGCCGTCGATGAAGAACTTGCCGTCGGCGGTCAAATAACTGACCTCGGCTCCTTGCATGAACTCATACAGGCCGGGGACGGGCGCCGGGCGCAAATCCTCGAGCTTGGAACCGGCCGGCAACAGCTTGAGGAGGGCAACCCGCGGATCCGCAGCGCCTTCGCCTGGCGTCGCCGAAGCCGCCGTCCCAACCGTCGCACCGGCCGGCGCGGCAACGGCAGCCGCCTGATCGGCCGTCGCCGGGTGCGCCTGCGCGGCCGCCTGCACGGCGCTCGAGCCGCAAATCATGACGAGAAGGACGGCGGGAAATCGCATGCTGTTAAGTCTCCGGCGGGATTCAACGTTAGGACCCCGCGGCCGCCCCGAGGTTCAAGCAAATTCTAGCAGAGGAGCGGACGCCGTTTTGGCGCCCTTTCAATCGCCCTTACAGGCGCCGGCTAGCCGCGCGGGTGATGCGCCGAGTGCAGCTCTTTCAAGCGCTCGCGCGCCACGTGCGTGTAGATTTGCGTGGTGGACAGATCGCTGTGCCCGAGCAGCATCTGCACCACACGCAGATCCGCGCCGTGGTTGAGCAAATGCGTCGCAAACGCATGCCGCAGCGTGTGCGGCGACAATTCCTTCTCGACGCCGGCCTTCTTCGAATAGCGCTTGATGATGTGCCAGAACGCCTGGCGGGTCATACGATCGCCGCGGCGGGTAGGGAACAGATAATCCGTCTGCCGTTCGAGCAGGATCTCGATGCGCGGTCCCTGCATGAATTGCTGCAGCCACTTCACCGCCTCATCGCCCAACGGAATCAAGCGTTCGCGGTTGCCCTTGCCGACGACGCGCATCACGCCTTGATTCACATTGACCTGATTGTGCTTCAGGCTCACGAGTTCGGAGACTCGCAACCCCGTGGCGTACAGCACTTCGAGCATGGTGCGGTCGCGATGCCCCAAGGGGTCGGTCACGGTCGGCGCCTCGAGCAGCGAGTCGACTTCCGCTTCGGTCAGCGATTTCGGCAGCGAGCGGCCGATTTTCGGCATGGCGATCTGCGCCGTCGGATCGGCCTCGATCAGGCCCTCGCGCATCATGAAGCGGAAGAATCGACGAAAACTCGACAGTTGCCGCGCAGTCGACCGGGGCCGCGATCCGCCCTCGACGCGTGCGGCGATGAAGCCCAGCAATTCGATGCGCGTGGCTTTGAGCAAGGCGCTGTCGCGCTCCTCGAGCCATCGCGCGAGTGCGGTCAGATCGGCGCGGTAGGCGGCGAGCGTATTCGCCGACAGCCCCCGCTCCAGCCACACGGCGTCGAGGAACCGCTGCAATGCGGGGTCCGACACCTCGCGCTGGCCAGGTACCGCCGCGCCGGTTGTGCGTGTATAAACCGTCCGTTTAAGAGCCGTCGCCATAATTTCCCGCGTAGTTGAACTGCACGAAATAGTGCGGTACGCGTATCGGGATTCAGTATGCGAAAGCTGGTGTCAGGTCGGCGTGACCAGAATCACAATACAGTTAAGAATTAACATAAGGAGAACCAGATCACAGAAGCCGGTAACATAATAAAGCTGACTATCACCCAGCCGCTGTATGCTGCCTATTGCCTCGTGACCTTCACGGTTCTGGGGTTGACCGTGCTCGCGATCAATATGTTCCTCCCGAGACTGCGCGCGCGCCGCGCGGTGGCCGGCGGATTCTCGCGCGCCTTCCTGCGCGTCGTCGGCATCCCCTTTGAGGTCGACGGCCTGCAACGCCTGCCGAAGGTGCCCTGCGTGGTCGTCGCCAATCACGCCAGTTATATAGACGGCCTGGTCGTCGCCGCCGCATTGCCGCCCGATTTTGCCTTCGTGATCAAAAAGGAGATGGTGCGAGTGCCCCTGGCCAGTCTTTTGCTGCGGCGCTTGGGATCGCAGTTCGTCGAGCGCTTCGATCGTCACAAAGGCGCCATCGATGCGCGCCGGGTCCTCAAGCTCGCCGCCACCGGCCAGTCGCTGGTGTTCTTTCCGGAAGGCACATTCAATGAGTTGCGCCAGATCGGCCGGTTCTTGGGCGGCGCGTTCACCACCGCGGCGCGCTCGGATATGCCGGTGGTCGCCATGGCCATCCATGGCACCCGCGCGGTGATGCCGTCGGGCCGCGTGGCCTTTCATCGCCTGCCGATCCGGGTCGAAATTCTCGAGGTTCTCCCCGCGAACGAAGCGCGGCAGCGCAGCCGCGAGCTGATCGCCCGCGCCGTGGGCGAGCCTTTGGCGCCGTAGCAGGACCCGCCGTACAGGCCGCATCGAAGCTATACTAGGCTCCCCTGGCAAATACTTAGGCCATCGTTATGAGCACGGATCCTGTCGTCATCTTGGGCGCGCGCCGCACACCGGTCGGGGCGTTTCAGGGCGCGTTCGCCGGTCTCACCGCCCCGCAGCTCGGGTCGGCCGCGATCCGGGCGGCGCTCGCCGACTCCGGAGTGCCTGCCAAAGACATCGATGAGGTCATCATGGGCTGCGTCCTGCCGGCCGGCATCGGCCAGGCGCCCGCCCGCCAGGCGGCGTTCGGCGCCGGGATCCCGCCGAGCGTCCCCGCCACCACCATCAACAAAATGTGCGGCTCGGCGATGCGCGCGGTGATGTCGGGCGCCGATCAGATTCTGGCCGGCTCCGCCCACGTGGTGATCGCGGGCGGGCTGGAGTCCATGACCAACGCGCCCTACCTGCTGCCGAAAGCCCGTGCCGGCTATCGCATGGGGAATCAAGAGGTGCTCGACCATATGTTCTACGATGGCTTGCAAAGTCCGTGGGACGGCAAGCTGATGGGATGTTTTGCGGAGGCGACCGCGGAGAAGTACGGTTTCACCCGCAAAGCCCAGGACGATTACGCGGCCGAATCGGTGCGCCGGGCGTTGGCCGCGATCAAGAACGGCGATTTTGCCGCGGAGATCACCGCGGTCAGCGCGAAGACCCGCAAGGGCGAGGTGCTGATCGAGCAGGACGAAACCCCGTTGACCCTGGATATCGCGAAGATTCCGACGCTCAAGGCGGCCTTCAAGAAGGACGGCACCGTAACCGCCGCGAGTTCCGCCGGCATCTCCGACGGCGGCGCGGCGCTGGTGCTGGCACGCGCATCCTTCGCCGCCTCGCACGGCCTGAAACCGCTGGCTCGCATCCTGGGGTACGCCAGTTTCGCGCGCGAACCGGAGTGGTTCACCGTGGCGCCGGTGGGCGCGATTCAACGCGTGCTGGCGAAGGTCAATTGGCAGGCCAAAGACGTCGATCTGTTCGAGATCAACGAGGCGTTCGCCGCGGTACCGATGGCGGCGATCAAGGATTTGAATCTCGATCCCGGGGCCGTGAACGTCAACGGCGGGGCCTGCGCGCTCGGACACCCGATCGGCGCCACCGGGGCACGCATCATGGTCACTCTGCTCCACGCCCTGCGCACCCGCGGCCGCAAACGCGGTGTGGCGAGCCTGTGCCTCGGCGGCGGCGAGGCCACCGCCATCGCGGTCGAACTGCTCTGACTCGCGACGGCTCATAAAGGGTGGGCATCCCTGCCCGGACCATGTCCATTTCCCTTGACCATCCTGGTAAGCGGCGTCCGTGGCCTATGACCATGGGTGTCCCCTCTGGGTAAAGCGACTTTGCTTTGCAAATCCCCTCACAATAGGTGCGATGTCGATGAGCGAAAATCCGCGTGATGTCATGGAGTACGAGGTCGCCATCGTCGGCGCAGGCCCCGCGGGACTGTCGGCGGCCATTCGGCTGAAGCAGCTCAAACCGGAATTGACGGTGTGCGTGCTGGAAAAAGCCGCAAGCCTGGGGGCGCATTCTCTGTCCGGCGCAGTCCTTGAACCCGGGCCGCTGGATGAGCTGTTGCCCGGGTGGCGGGCGCACGCGCCGGCCATTTGCGTACCCGCCGTGCGCGACGAGTTTCTGTTCATGACGGCACGCAAACGCTACCGCTTGCCCACCCCGCCGCAAATGGCGAATCACGGTAACCTCATCATTTCGCTCGGACAATTGGTGCCGATTCTGGGGGCGGAGGCGGAGCGGCTCGGGGTCGACGTCTTTCCGGGCTTCGCCGCCGCCGAGGCGCTCATCGACGCATCCGGGGCCGTCAAGGGCGTGCGCATCGGCGACATGGGCATCGAGAAGAACGGCGAACAGGGCCCCAATTTCGCGCTTGGGCCGGAGATTCACGCCAAGATCACCCTGTTCTGCGAGGGCTGCCGCGGCAGCACGGCGAAGCAAATGATCAGGCGCTTCAAACTCGATGCCGGCAAGTCGCCCCAGACCTATGGACTGGGATTCAAGGAATTGTGGCAACTGCCGCCGGGGCGCGTGCAGCCCGGGCTCATTCAACACACCCTGGGCTGGCCGCTCGACTCACGCACCTACGGCGGCAGCTTCCTCTACCACCTCGACCACGACCGGGTGTACGTCGGGTTCGTGGTCGGACTCGACTATGAGGATCCGCGCTTCAGGCCCTTCGAGGCGTTCCAGCAGTACAAGAATCACCCCGAGATCAAGGCGCTGCTACGCGGCGGGGAAATCATCGCCGCAGGCGCCCGCACCGTGATCGAGGGCGGCTACCAGTCGATGCCGACCCTGGAAATGCCGGGGGCCATGTTGGTCGGCGATGCCGGAGGCACGCTCAATACGCCCAAGATCAAAGGCATCCACCAGGCGATCCGCTCCGGGATGACCGCCGCCGCGCACTTCGTCGAACACGGCTCGAGCGCGGGGTTCGACAAGCACTGGCGCGAGTCGGCCGGCGGCCGGGAACTCCATAAAGTGCGCAATATCCGGCCCGGATTCCGCCACGGCCTGTGGATCGGCCTCGCCAACGCCGGATTGGAAACGGTCACCGGGGGTAAATTGCCGTGGACCTTGGCCAATCACGCCGACGATACCGCGCTCAAACGCCTCAATGACTATGTGTCCCCCGATCGGCACTGGGGCGAGCGCGAACTGCCGCCGCGCGATCGCGTGGCCTCCGTATTCTTTGCCGCCACCACGCATGAGGAAAACCAACCCGTGCACCTGCATGTGGCCGACACCGCGCTCTGCGCGACGCGCTGTATCGCCGACTTCGGCAATCCGTGCACCAATTTTTGCCCCGCGAACGTTTACGAAATGATCGCGGACGGCAATGGCGGCAAGAAACTGCAGATCAATTCCTCCAACTGCGTGCATTGCAAGGCGTGCGACATCAAGGAGCCGTACGCGGGGCAGATCACCTGGGTGACGCCGGAGGGCGGGTCGGGGCCGAACTACCAGAGTTTGTAGGCTGTGGCGGTCACGGATTTTGCGTCGGTCTCGATGCGGTTGAGCGGGGAGATTGCCGCTGGTCGGCTCGAGTTCGATGCGGGCCAAAGAGACGCGGCGGCGCGGCTCGATCGCCTGAGTGCGTCGATCGGAGAGGATTCACTGGTCGACAAACTGGGCACGCGATTTCCGCTGCTGCCCAAGATCGCACGCGCGACGTCGCCGAAATCGCCGCAGCGCGGCGTGTACCTCTGGGGAGGAGTGGGCCGGGGCAAGACGCTGCTGATGGATTGGTTCTACGACTCGCTGCGCACGGAGCGGCGCGAACGCAGTCACTTCTATCGCTTCATGCGTCAAGTGCACACCGAACTGCGCAACATCGCGGGCAGCGAGGAGCCGCTCGAAATCCTGGCGCAGCGCCTGGCGGAGCGCGCACGCGTGATCTGCCTCGATGAGTTCCTCGTGGCCGACATCGCCGATGCGATGATTCTCGGCGGACTCATCGAGGGCTTGTTCCGGCGCGGCGTGACCTTGGTCGCGACTTCCAACACGCCGCCTGTCGACCTGTACAAGGACGGTCTGCAACGGCAGCGATTCTTACCGGCGATCGAATTGCTGCAAACCCATATGGACGTCGTGCACTTGGACGGAGCGATCGATTATCGCCTGCGCCGGCTGGAGCAGGCGCCGACCTACCTGGATTCGACGCTGACCGGCTCGGCCGCGCAATTACAGCAAAGCTTTGCCGCACTCGCCGGCGCATCGGCCGCGGGACCGACCGTGCTCACCATCGAAGAGCGGCCCTTGGCCGCGCTCGCCGTGGGCGCCGGCATCGTCTGGTTCGAATTCGCCGAACTCTGCGCAGGACCGCGCAGCCAGAACGACTACATCGAAATCGCGCGCATGTACCCGACGGTCTTCGTGTCGAACATCCCCGAGTTCACGCACGACGACGACAACACCGCGCGCCGCTTCATCATGCTGATCGACGAATTCTACGATCGCAGCGTCAAGCTCGTCGTCTCCGCAGCCGCGCCGCCCGCGGCGCTCTATCGCGGCGATCGCTTGACCGCCGAATTCGAGCGCACCTCGAGCCGTCTGGTCGAAATGCAAACCCAACACTATCTAGCCGGCGAACACCGTCCCTAGAAGACCCGCTCTTCGGGCATAATCCGCCGCATGCAAACCGTCGCCGAATTCCAAATTCGCTACCGGCAGATCTTAAATCCCGAAGGCCAAGCCGTCGCGCCGCTGCCTGCGTTCGCCGGTGACGCGGACGAGCTCCTCAAAATGTATCGCGCAATGACCCAGGTACGCGTATTCGACACCAAGGCGGTGAATCTGCAGCGCACCGGGCAGCTCGGCACCTATCCCTCGAGCCTCGGGCATGAAGCCGTGCACATCGGCGTCGGCGCGGCCATGCGGCCGGAAGACGTGTTGGCGCCGGTGTACCGGGAATTCGGCACGCAACTCTGGCGCGGCGTGACCATGCAGGAGATTCTGCTGTACTGGGGCGGCGATGAACGCGGCAGCGATTTTGCGGTCCCGCGCCACGACTTCGCCTGGTGCGTGCCCATCGCCACGCAGACCTTGCACGCGGCCGGCGCCGCCATGGCGTTCAAAGTGCGCGGCGAACCCCGCTGCGCGCTCGCCTACATCGGCGACGGCGGCACTTCCGAGGGCGCCTTCTACGAGGCGCTCAATGTCGCAGGCGCCCGTGCGTTGCCGGTGGTGTTCCTCGTCGTCAACAACGGCTGGGCCATTTCCGTCCCCGTGGCCGCGCAGACGGCGGCGCAAACCCTGGCGCAAAAGGCGATCGCGGCGGGCATTCCGGGCGTGCAGGTTGACGGCAACGACGTATTCGCCGTTCGCGAAGTGGTCGCCGCGGCGCTCGATGCCGCGCGGCGCGGCGCCGGCCCGAGTGTCATCGAGGCGCTGACCTACCGCCTGAGCGATCACACCACCGCGGATGACGCCGGCCGCTATCGGTCGGCGGACGAAGTCGCGCATGCGTGGAGCCTCGAGCCCCTGCTGCGCGTACGCGCCTATCTTCAAGCCGCCGGACTCTGGGATGCCGACAAGGAACAGGCGCTGCTGGAGGAAAGCGCCCGCGCCGTCGATGCGGCGGTCGCCGGCTATTTGGGCACCGCGAAAGAATCGACCGATGCGATGTTCGAGCATTTGTTCGCCGCGCTGCCTGCGCGTCTGCTCGAGCAGCGCCTCATGGCCCGCAAATACGGCGCGAAATCCAGCGGTCACTGACTCCCTTGGCGGCAATCACCATGGTGGAAGCCATCGCGCTCGCGCATGGCTGGGAAATGCAGCATGACGATGCCGTCGTGGTGATCGGCCAGGACGTCGGCGCCAACGGCGGCGTCTTTAGGGCCACCGCGGGGCTGCAGGAACGCTTCGGCAAGGATCGAGTGCAGGACACGCCGCTCGCCGAAGCGACCATCGCGGGCATGGCGGTCGGCATGGCCACGCACGGCCTCAAGCCCGTCGCCGAAATCCAGTTCATGGGCTTTCTGTATCCGGCGCTCGATCAGATCGTGAATCACCTGTCGCGCATGCGCAATCGTACCCGCGGCCGGTTGACGTGTCCGGTGGTCATCCGAATGCCGCATGGCGGCGGAATCCACGCCCCCGAGCATCATTCGGAAAGCACTGAAAGCATGCTCTGCCACATTCCCGGCATCCGCGTCGTGTGCCCCTCCTCGCCGGCACGGGCCTACGGCCTGTTGCTCGCAGCGATTCGCGATCCGGACCCGGTGATGTTTTTGGAACCGGTGCGTTTGTACCGCGCGGTGCGCCAGGAGGTCGCCGACGACGGCCGCGCTCTGCCGCTCGATGTGTGCTTCACGCTGCGCGCCGGCAGTGACGTCACCGTGGTCACCTGGGGAGCGATGACCCTCGAGACGCTGCGCGCCGTCGCCGAACTCGACCACCGCGGCATCAGCGCCGAGGTCATCGACTTGGCGACCTTGAGCCCGATCGACATCGACACGATTCTCGAGTCCGTGGCCAAGACCGGCCGGCTGGTGATCGTGCACGAGGCCGCCCGCAATGTCGGCGTCGGCGCCGAGATTGCGGCGCTGGTGGCCGAGCATGGTCTCTATGACCTCCAGGCGCCCATTCAGCGGGTCGCGGGCTTCGACACGGTCATGCCGCTGTTCCGGCTCGAACACGATTACATCCCGAGCGTGCAGCGCATCATCGATGCGGTGGAACTCACCTTTGACGAGGCCAGAGATGACCAGCCAGACATGAGCGCCGATTCATGAGCACGTTCAAGCTGCCGGATTTGGGCGAAGGGCTGGCCGAGGCCGAGATCGTCGAATGGCACGTCAAGGTCGGCGATCACGTGCGCGTCGATCAGCCCATGGTATCGGTGGAAACCGCCAAAGCGGTGGTCGAAGTGCCCGCCCCCTGCAGCGGCGTCGTCACCGCGCTGCACGGCGCGCCCGGCGATATTCTGCCGACCGGTGCGCCGCTGATCGACTTCGATTCCGGCACCGTGGTCGGCAGCATGCCGGCGCCGAGCGAGGAAGAGTACGTCGAATCCGTGGTGGCGGGCAGCTCACGAGGCTCCGCCAACACCGCGCGCGGACGCGCCGTGCCCGCGGCCCGGGCGCTCGCGCGACGCTTTCGCATCGACTTGCAGCGCATAAAAGGCACCGGCCGGGCCGGACTCATCACGCTCGAGGATGTCCTGCAGCACGCGAATCTGTCGCCCGCCGCCACCCCGGCGGACGCCGCGGCGGCACCGCCCCTGGCCACCGCTATCGCGGCCACAGCCATGACGGCGACGCCCGCCGACAGCACGGTCGAACCGCTGCGCGGCGTGCGCCGCGCGATGGCGCAAAGCATGTCGCAGTCGCGCGATCAGGTGGCCGGCAGCACCGTGTGCGACGACGCGGATATCCACGAGTGGGCCGAACCCGGCGATTACCTGTGGCGAATGATGCGCGCAATGATCTTTGCCTGGCGGGCGGAGCCGGCGTTGAACGCCTGGTATGATCCGGCCGCGCAAACGCGCATTCTGGTGGGTCACATCGACTTAGGTATCGCGGTGGACACGCCCGGCGGTTTGATCGTTCCGGTGCTGCGCAACATCGAGAACCAGACGCGGGAGTCGCTGCTGGCGGCGTTGGCGCAACAAAAAGAGGCCGCCCACCGGCGCAGCACGAACGCGGAGGATCTGCGTGACTTCACCATGATGTTGTCGAATTTCGGGACTCTCGCCGGCCGCTATGCCATCCCGCTGGTGGTTCCGCCCGCGGTCGCCATTTTGGGCGTGGGCAAGGTGCGTGAGGATGCCGTGGTCGCGGCAGGCAAGGTGCAGGCGCATCGGCGCATGCCCCTGTCCTTGAGTTTCGATCACCGCTGCATCACCGGCGGCGAAGCGTGCCGATTCTTGGGCAAGCTCATCGCCGATCTCGAAAAGCCGCAATAACCTTTAGGCTCGAGCGCGAAGCATCGTCCCCATCATGTACCAGGTTTCCTCGCAACAACATCGCAAGATCGTGGCCGCCGTGGTGCGCGCCCCCGTGCGGCCGCCGAAATCGATGCGCAATCTCGATTGGCGCCGCTATCTGCAAGGCTACTACGCCAACGTCGACGCCCAGGATTTGAGCGCGCACGATCCGCTGAATCTTGCCGGCGCGGCGCTGTCGCACCTGCTGTTCGCGCGCCGGCGCCGGCGATCCGCGCTCGTGCGGGTGTTCAACCCCACGCTGCGCGAGCACGGCTTCAGCTCGCCGCACACCGTGATCGAAATGGTGAACGACGACATGCCGTTCCTGGTCGATTCGATCAACCTCGCGTTGACGCAGCGCTCGCTGACGCTGCATTTTCTGACCCATCCCGTATTTGCGGTGATGCGCGACCGTTCAGGCACGCTGCAGGGCCTCGAGGCCCGCGGCCCATCGGACGGCAAGTCGGCCGCGAAGCAGCGGCTGGAATCGTTTCAACACATCGAGGTGGATCGAATCGTGGATCCTGCGGCGCTCAAAGCGCTGGCTGCGCAGATCGAGCGCAGCATGCGCGACGTCAGGGTCGCCTGCGCCGATTGGGGCAAGATGCGCGGCGCCACGCGCCTGGCGGCACAATCCTTGAGCGCCTTGAGCGCGCGCATCGAGCCGAATGATCTCTCCGAGGCGCTCGCGCTGCTCAAGTGGATGGAGCACCGCCACTTCACCTTCTTGGGCTACCGGGAATACCGTCTGCGCGGGCGCAAGGGGCGCGAAGCCTTGGCGCCGATCGAAGCCACCGGCTTGGGGATTCTGCGCCGCGGTCACCGGCGGCCGAAGCGCAAGAACGGCATCCGATCGAGCGACATTCGCCGTCAAAGCCGCTCGCCCGACATCGTGCTGGTCACCAAGGCGAATCTGGAATCGACGGTTCACAGACCCGGATACCTCGACTATATCGGCGTCAAGAGCTTCGACTCCAAGGGGCGCCTGATCGGTGAGAAGCGCTTCTTGGGGCTGTGGACGTCCGCGGCGTACAACACCAATCCCAGCGAAACGCCGGTATTGCGCCGTAAAGTGTCGCAGGTCGTGGAGCACTTCGCGCTCGCGCCCGACAGCCACGACGGCAAGTCGCTCGAGCACATTCTCGAGTCGTTCCCGCGCGATGAGCTGTTTCAAGCCGGCGTCGCGGAGCTGACCCGCATCGTCGCCGGCGTGTTTGGCCTGCAGGAGCGCCCGCGGGTGCGGGTGCTGCTGCGGCGGGACGCGTTTCGGAGGTTTTTTTCCTGCCTGGTGTACGTGCCGCGCGACAAATACAACACACAGGTCCGCGAGCGCATCGAAAAAGTCATCCGCGAAGCCTTCATGGCCTTCAGCATGGAATCGCAGGTGCAGATTGCGGAATCGACCCTCGCCCGCATCCACATCGTCGCGCGCACCAGCCCGACCGAGGACATCCGCATCGACGCGGATGCGCTGGAACGCCGGGTCGCCCTCGCCGTGGGCTCGTGGTCCGACTCCTTCAAGGCGGCCTTGCTGGCGCGCTTCGATGAAGCGTATGCCCTGCAGCTGTTCGACAAGTACGCCCACGCCTTCCCGGCGGCGTATACCGAGGACTTTGCGGGCGATGCCGCCGCACTCGATGTCTCCTTCCTCGAGACGGTCGAGAAGGAACCGGGGCGCCTGCATCTGGACATCTACCGCCCCGAACCGCGCCGCAAAGACAAGTTGTTCCTGAAAATATTCCGCGGCCAGGACGCCATTCCGATATCGGATCTGCTGCCCATGCTCGAGAACATGGGGCTCAAGGTGATCGCCGAGCGGCCCTACGAATTGGAGCTCTCGACGGCGCGCCGCGCCTGGATCCAGGATCTGGAACTGCTGATGCAGTCATCGTCGGTCACCCAGTTCGACGCCTTGGAGCGCGACATCAAGAGCGCCTTCACCGCCGTGTGGACCGGCCGCACCGACAGCGACAGCTTCAACCGCTTGACGCTGTCCGCCGGCGTGCCGTGGCGCATGGTGACGGTCCTGCGCGCCTATTGCCGCTACCTGCTGCAGACCGGTCTGCCGTTCAGCCAGGGCTACATCGCACAAGTATTGGTGAACCAGGCGGATATCGCCGCCTCGTTGGCCGATCTGTTCACGACGCGATTCGATCCGAAGATTCCGCCGCCGGCGCGGCAGAGCGCCTTGACCCGGCTCGATGCGCGCATCCGCGCGGCGCTCGAGAAGGTCACCCGCTCGGATGAGGACCGCATTCTGCGTGCGCTGTGGAGCGCACTCACCGCGACCGTGCGCACCAACGCGTATCAGACCGGTCCCTCGGGCGAGCGCAAGGAATACCTCTCCTTCAAGATCGAAAGCAAACAGCTGCGCGAGCTGCCGCTGCCGAAGCCGCTGTTCGAGATCTTCGTGTTCTCGCCGCGCATGGAGGGCGTGCACCTGCGCATGGGCTACGTCGCGCGCGGCGGCATCCGCTGGTCGGACCGGCGCGAGGATTTCCGCACCGAAATTCTCGGGCTCATGAAAGCGCAGCAGGTGAAGAACACCGTGATCGTCCCGGTCGGGGCGAAGGGCGGATTCGTGGTCAAACGCCTGCCCGCGGAGCGCGAGGCGCAGCAGGCCGAGGTGATCGCCTGCTATCAAACGCTCATCCGCGGCCTGCTCGACATCACCGACAACATCGTCGATGACAAGATCGTCGCCCCGCCCTTGGTGGTCCGCCACGACAAGGACGATGCCTACCTGGTCGTTGCCGCCGACAAGGGCACCGCGACTTTCTCGGACATCGCCAACGCCCTCTCGGCGCAATACCAATTCTGGCTCGGCGATGCGTTCGCCTCCGGCGGTTCGGCCGGCTACGATCACAAGAAAATGGCGATCACCGCCCGCGGCGCGTGGGAGTGCGTCAAGCGCCACTTTCGCGAGCTCGGCGTCGACATCCAGAGCCGGGATTTCACGGTCGCCGGGATCGGCGACATGGCCGGCGACGTGTTCGGCAACGGCATGCTGCAATCGCGGCACATCAAACTGGTCGCGGCGTTCAACCACGTGCACATTTTCATCGACCCCTCGCCCGACCCGGCGCGCTCTTTCCGCGAGCGCGCACGGCTCTTTAAATTGCCGCGCTCCGGCTGGGACGATTATTCGCGCGCCGCGCTCTCGAAGGGCGGCGCAGTGTTCTCGAGAAGCGCCAAGAGCATCACCCTGTCGCGCGAAGCGCAAGTTCTGCTCGAGTTGCCGGCGCAGGTCACCCCGAACGAGGTCATCAAGGCCATTCTGCGCGCGCACGTCGATCTGCTGTGGAACGGCGGCATCGGCACCTACGTCAAGGCCACCTTCGAAAGCCAGGGCGATGTCGGGGACCGGAGCAATGACGCCGTGCGCATCGACGCCCGAGAACTCAATTGCAAGGTCGTCGGCGAGGGCGGCAACTTGGGGCTGTCGCAGCTCGGACGCATCGAGTTCGCACGCCGCGGCGGCCGCCTCAACACGGATTTCATCGACAACTCCGCCGGCGTGAATTGTTCGGACCTCGAGGTCAATCTCAAGATCCTGTTGAACGGCGCGGTTCGCGCCGGGGAAATCACGCTCGCCGCGCGCAACCGGCTGCTGGTGCGGATGACCGATGAGGTGGCCGCGCTGGTGCTGCGCAACAACATCCTGCAGAGTCAGGCGATCAGCACCAGCGAGTTCCTCTCCAAGCAGCGCCTCGCCGAGAGCGCGTTCGTCATCCGTGCGCTCGAGCGCTCGGGGGACCTCAACCGCTCGCTCGAGTATCTGCCGACCGAGGAGGAGATCGCCGAACGCCGCAAGGCCGGCGAGGGGCTCACGCGTCCGGAGCTTGCCGTCACCTTGAGCTACGGCAAGATCTGGCTGTACCGATCGCTCATCAATTCGAACGTTCCCGAAGATCCCTACCTGTCGGCCGAACTGACCCGCTACTTCCCGCCGCCCATTCAGCAGCGCTTCGCGGCGCGCCTGAAACGGCACCGCCTGCGCCGCGAGATCATCGCAACGGCGATCACCAACAGCTTGATCAACCGCATGGGCCCGGTGTTTCCCGTGCGCGCGCAGGACGACACCGGAGCCGATCCGGCCGCCATCGCGCGGGCCTACAGCATCGCGCGCGAGGTGTTCGCCGTGCGCGGCATCTGGACGCAAATCGAGGCACTCGACAACCGCATCCCGGCGACCGTGCAGTACACCGCCATGTATCAAACCACCGGATTGCTGCGCCATATCAGCTACTGGCTGCTCGAAAACCGCCGCGGCGACCTCGATATCGAACGCGCGGTATCGCGCTACGCCGCGAAAGTCGACGAGCTGTACCGCGAGCTCGACGGCGTCATCGGTGTCACCGAGCAGGCGCGGCTCGGCGTGCTGCGCTCCGCGCTCACCGTGCAGGGCGTGCCCGAGCCGCTCGCCGCCCGCATCGCGTCGCTCGAGACCCTGCAGTGCGCCTTGGACCTGGTCGAAGTCGCCACCGCCGCGCGCACGAGCATGAGCTATGCCGCCAAGGCGTATTTCGACATCGGCGAGCGCATCGGCTTGACTTGGATCAAGGAGCAGATCGAAAGCCTCGCCGCGGACGGTCATTGGCAGGCTGTCGCGCGCGGCACGCTGCGCGACAATCTGTACGAGCTGCAACGCAAGATCACCGGCGCGGTGCTCACCTGCAAGGGCCGCGACGCCGGCGCGCGCGTCGATCAATGGATGGCCCGCCGTTCGGCGCCGGTGGAATCCTTGAAGCGCGTGGTCGTCGATTTGCGCACCGGATCGCCGCCGGATTTTGCCACGCTGTCGGTCGCCCTGCAGGCGCTCAGGCGCCTGGCGCAGGATTGACCATGTCGGAGCCCGGCACCCGCTTCGGCCGCGATTACCTGCAGGAGCGCATCCTGCGGGAATTCGCGCTCGCCCGGCACATCGGAGTCGAGGTCGAACGCGCCGACGATGCGGGCGTGCGGTTGCGTGCGCCGCTCGCACCGAATGCCAATGACAAGGGCACCGCCTTCGGCGGCAGCCTGTATTCGCTCAGCGTGCTCAGCGGCTGGGCTTGGGTCGCCCGCTACCTCGCGGCGCGCGATCTCCCCGCCGATACCGTGATCCAAGAATCGAGCATTCGTTTTCTGGTGCCGGTCCGAGGCCCGTTCCTCGCCAGCGTCGAAGCACCCGATGCGCCGCACATCGACAAATTCCGCAAAATGCTGCACCGTGCCGGTCGCGGGCGAATTCGCCTCACGGTGGAAATACACTGCGAGAGGACCCCGGCCACGCTCTTCGAGGGCGTGTTCGCCGCGGCCATGGCCTCGGCCCAAAAAGAAAGGAGCGCAGCACGATGACCGGAAAATTGATCCTGGTTCGTCATGGACAGAGCACGTGGAACGTCGAGAACCTCTTCACCGGCTGGCACGACGTCGACTTGAGCGATCAGGGGCGAGCCGAAGCGGTGCAGGCCGGACGCGAATTGCAGCGCGAGAACCTCGAGGCGCACATCGCCTTCACCTCCGTGTTGAAACGCGCGATTCGCACGCTGTGGATCATTCTCGACACCACCGATCGCATGTGGATACCGGTCGAGCGCAGCTGGCGGCTGAACGAACGCCACTATGGCGCGCTGCAGGGACTCGACAAGGCCGCGACGGTCGCACGGCACGGTGAGGCGCAGGTGAAGATCTGGCGCCGCAGCTACGATATACCGCCGCCCCCGCTGGATGTCGACGACCCGCGGCACCCGCGTTTCGACGTGCGTTATGCCGACGTCGATCCCGCCTCGTTGCCCGCGGCCGAATCGCTCAAGGACACACTGTCCCGCGTTCTGCCGTATTGGGAGTCGCGCATCGTTCCCGAGTTGCGCGCCGGGAAGAACGTGCTGGTCGTCGCGCACGGCAATTCGTTGCGTGCGCTCGTCAAGATGCTCGACATGATGTCCGAATCCGATATCGTGGAATTCAACATCCCGACCGGCATTCCGATTCTCTACGACTTGGACGAGCAGCTGCAGCCGATCAGCCGGCGTTTTCTCGGCGATCCCGCCGCGATTGCGGCGGCCCAGGAGGCGGTACGCCGGCAAACCGAAAAGAAATAATCACGCCGAAGTAATCACGCCGTCCGCCGCGCGCGGCGCCGGCCTCACGTGTCGGGGGCGATGGCGACCTTGAGACCCGAGAGCGCTTCGGTGAAATCCACCTGGCACGAGAGGCGCGACGCGGCCTCGCGATAGTCGGGCAATTCCTTGAGCAATTCGAGTTCATCGCTTTGCGGCTTCGGCAGTCTGCCGGCCCAGCTTGCATCGACATACACATGACAGGTGGCGCACGAGCATAGCCCACCGCAAATGGCGGCGACCCCGTAGTCGAGCTCACGCAGGATCTCCATCACCTTCAAACCGGGCTTTGCCTCGATCTCATGCTCTTTGCCATCCCGGTCCACCACGATCATCCGCGCCATTCAGTTCTCCGTTCGGTCTCTCAGGGTCTGTCAGAGCCGGTAGTGTGCCGGAACTTGATCCCCTCGACTACTCAGGTGCCGCTTTGAGACGCGCCTCGAGCAGCCGCGCGCGCGCCTCGACACCGTCGATCTGGCGCTCGCCGCGCGCATCGTCTGCGGGCGGTCGCGCCTCGTCCGCGGGCGGTCTTAAGTAAAGCTCGCTCCACAACAGGCAGGTGTAGTCGTACAACCAGCTCAACGCCTCGAGGCGCGCGCCGTCCCCGGCCGTCGCCGCGCGGCCGGTGTACTGCGACAGCAGTTCGTGCCGGTGTTCGTCCTCGAGGTCGTTGTTGGCGCTCCACCCCGCAAGGTCCCACCACGGATCCGACGCGTGCGCATATTCCCAGTCGAGCAAGATCAACGATGGCGAGTGCGGCGACCCCGCAGCGTCGAGCACATTCCCGGTATGCAGGTCGCTGTGGCATACGACGGCAGGCTCTGCCGGCAGCGTCGCGAGCCGGTCCAAGCGTGCGCCTGCCGCCGCGCGCAGCGCCTCATCGTCGGCCGACCGCCGAGCGGCCGAACGCGCGAGCGCGCTGTGGTAATAGTCGATCCAACCGCGGGGACTCATCCGGCGCGTAAGGTCAGGCAGGGGCAGCGCGTGCACACGCCGCAACAGCGCGGCGATTGCGCCAAGGTTCGGTCCGGTGCGTACCTCTGCGGCGCTCCAGCAGCGTCCGTCGATCCAGCGTGACAGCAGGATTCCGCGCCGCGTGTCGCAGTACTCCACGGCCGGCGCGAGACCCGCCGCGGCGGCGCTTTGCAGCACCCGCGCCTCCCACGCGCGATCGAGCCCGAGATCGCCGCCGCCATCCGCCGCCGCCAATCGCAGGGCATACGCCACACCGCCGCGCTCCACTCGATACGTCCCGTTCACCAGCCCCAGGCTTAGTTGCCGGATATCGACCGGCCCCACCCCCGGAACACAGCGGGCCGCGAGGCGTTCGAGTTCACGCGGCTGCATGGATCTCCGTCCGCAGCGTGCGCCGCCACTGCGTCATGCCGACGACGATCAACACGAGGTACAAACCAAACAGCAGCATGGTGAGATACAGCCGGCGCGTAAAATACAGGCACAGGCTGACCGAATCGATCACCAGCCACCAATACCAGTTCTCATACACTTTGCGGGCGACCAGAAATGTCGCGAACACACTCGACCACGTCACCATCGAGTCCACGAACGGCCACGCGGCCGGCGTGTATCGCCGCAATAGCACGGAACTGATCATCGACAGGCCGACCACCGCCGCCAATCCCGCGACATGCGGGGCGATCGGCCAGCGGCAGACGGCCAACGCGCTCCCGCCCTTGCCCTGCTGCCATTGCCAGAACCCGTAGACGGCCATGCCCGCATAAAACGCATTCAGCGCGGATTCCATGTACAGCCGCGCGCCGTACAGCACCCACACGTACAGACAGGAACTGATGAAGGCGGCCACCCAGCAGGAGAGCTTTTGCTGAATCGCCAGCACGAGATACGCCACGGCGAGCACGGCGGCGATGATTTCGACCGCACTCGTGCCGTGCCAGACACTCACGAGCTGGACCGACAGATCGTGGATCACTGCGGGGCGCTTAGGCTCCTACGAGCCGGCTGCCGGCTCGGGCGGCGGACTCAAGCCCGGGAGCACCTTCAGGACAAACACCAGTTGCGGAGCCTCGGTGGCGGCGCGGCTGATTTCCTCGGTGAGCATTCCCATCACGTGATCGAGCGCTCCCCAAATTTGGGTCGACAACGCATTGGTTCGCACACTCAAGCCCGCGTGCGTGTTCAGGCGATCGATGAACGCTTGGATGGCCGGACGGTAGTCGCCGGTCAACGGATACATGCTGATTTCGACGGCCGCGCGCATAAAGAAGTGGATCGAAGTGTAGCCTGATGCAGACAGGCGTGTAAAACTCGCGCCAGGAGCCTGTCCGACGACCGGGCGCCGTCATGGGGATGTCCTTGCGCATTTTTCAGGTCGACGCGTTCACACGCACACGCTTTACCGGCAACCCCGCGACCGTGGTGCTCGACGCCGACGGATACGACGACGCCACCCTGCTCGCCGTCGCACGCGAATTCGCGCACGCCGAAGTCGCCTTCGTGTTCGCCTCGAATGACGCGGATCACGATGTCCGCCTGCGGTTCTTCAATGCGCGCAAAGAAAACCCTTTCGTGGGCCATGCGACCGTCGCCGCCCACACGGTCCTGCTGACCTTGGGCCGCCGCGGCATCGGGGTATGCCGCCAGCATTCCGGCACCGGCGTCATCGAAGTCACCGCGCGCGAATCGGGCATCGAGTTTCGCCAGACGGTGCCGGAGCTCGAACCGCCCCTGCCGTTCAAGATGACGTTGCGCGTCGCCGAGGCGCTCAAGCTGCCCGCCACCCAGCTGCACGACGTCATGCCGGCGCGAATCGCCCGCAAGGGCAGCGCCCGGCTGCTGGTACCGATCGCCGACCCCCGCCAGCTCGACAGTCTCGCCCCGAATTTTGAGACTCTGCTGGCGCTCGGGTCAGAATTGGGAGCGGACGGCTTCTTCGTGTTCGCATTGGATCGCGCCGCCCCCGCGGAATCGACCGAATCGCGCATGTTCTGCCCCGCGCTCGGCATCCCGGAGGATCCGGTCAGCGGCAACGCGCACGCCATGCTCGCGTCCTACCTATGGGATCTCGGCCACTTCAAGAAGAAATCCGCCGCATTCATCGGCCATCAGGGCCGGCAAATGAACCGGCCGGGAGAAGTCAGCGTGAAACTCGAGGTCGAGCAGAGCGTGCTCGTGGCGGCGCGCATCGGCGGCGCCGCGGTGATCGTGAGCGAGGGGACCCTGGCGCTTTGACTGAGGTGCTAGATCGCAGTCGTCGCAGCCGCGGCCGCCGCCGGCGGCGCGAGTTCGAGCTTCAATGAGGCCGCGACCCCATCGACCTTCGCCTGCACATTTTTCGCCGTCGCCAACGCCTCGTCCATATTGCCGGTGGCAAACGCGGCCTCCGCCTTCGACCAGAGTGCGGCCGCATCGCTCAAGGCCGCCTTCGCCGCCTCCACATCGATGCCCGCCATAGCCTTCGACTTGAGTTTGGAGGACTTGCCGAGCAGTTCAATCCGGCTCTGCAGCGCCATGAAGTCTCCGGGCAGCACCGCCGCGTACTCGGCCCACTGAACGCTCTGCGCCTTCAATATCTCGTCCTTCTTCACGGCCGCCGCGGTCGCGAGTTTTTCCGCCGCGTCGAGCACCGCGGGCGCCCCGGTGACGACCGCATCGTAGTCATGCTTGTCCATCGACGCTTCGAGGCTGCCGAGCTCGGTCTGCACCTCCATGAGCTGGTCCGGCACATATTTCGCAGCCTCCCCCGAGGCGGCGGTGATGGTCGCCTCGATCTGCGCGATCAGCTTTTGAGCAGCGCCCTTTTGAGGGGCGCACGACGCGAGCACGATCGCCCCCACCGACAACAGGGCGAGGCGCGAGACCCGATGGATTGGCAGCATGAAGCGAATACTAGCTCAATTCCCGCCGCGCACGCTCCAGCCACTCGGCCTGCGCCTTGCGATAATGCGCAGGGCCCAACCGCGCGCCATCCAGCAAATCCTGCAGCACGCGCCGGGATTCGTCGACTTTTCCGCGCCGCTTGAGCAACACCCCGTAGCGCAACCGCGCTTCGGCGCCCGGAAACGCCGGCGCAGTCGCCGCGTAGGCGCGCTCCGCCTCCTCGAGCGCGTCCTGCGCTTCGAGCGTCCGGGCATAGAGAAGCTGCGCGTCCGCGGACTTGAACTCCGGATTCTGCAAGGTCAACCGCTCGAGAGTCGCGCGCGCGGCCGCGAAGTCGCCCTTGCCGAACTCGGCCTGCGCCGTGCCCAGCAACAACGTGGGGTCGTGCTCGAAAACGCCCTTCAGGCCGCCGCGATACACCTCGATCGCGCCGTCGAATTGGCCGCGCTCGGTGAGCTCCTCGGCCAGCCTGCGCCGTGCATCGACGTTGCCGGAGATCTCCACCTCGGCCGCGGCGCGGCGCAGGTCCTTGTCCGGATCGAGCATGCGGCTCACCCCGGACTTGGCCCGGCGCGCGGTTCTGCTGCCCGACAATTCCGGCAGAATCTCCACCACCACGTAGGCGAGGCCCCCGACCAACGGCAACAACCCGATGGCCATGATCCACAGCATGCTTCGTCCCGTCTTGATGACGTGCACGATGAGGCCGACCTGGATGGCGATGAACAGAATGGAAACGGGTAACAAAGGCTACGGACTCCGGAGGCGCGAAACGCGCCGGTCCGTCATTGTAGCAATGCGGGTGCGCTCAGCGCTCCGCCACCCGGATGCGCCGCTCCACCTGGGGACATTTGGACCAGCCCAGGTTCGACAGCGAATATCCCAGCACCCGCAGCGAGCGCGGATCGACGGTCACTTCCATTTCACAGCCATGAAAGCCGGTCGGTGCGCCCGCGGGCTTCTCCGGAATGAACCACACGTACACGAGCCGGGTCGGCGTGGTATCGATCTTGCGCGGTTCGCCGAAGGCTTCTTGCAGTCGGCCGACAGGCTTGCCGACACTGTCCGCGGCGATCCTCGGAACCGGGCGAACGGCATAGGCCGAGTGGCCGCAGCCGGCGAGCGCCACCAAGCCCAATCCAACGGCCGCTGCGATGATGCGCGACATAATCCGATCCCTCTGCGGGAAACAGTTGAGAGAGCGCAGTCTGCCCGCGCACGCGCGCGCCTGCCGCCGACTCAAGTCGCAGAATAGGAATCTACTTCGAAGGCGCGCCCGTTATGTAAACGCAAACCGTGGGTCATGCCGCGCGGGAGGTCTTCCGGGTGGTGCACGGCGATCACCAAGGTCATCTTTTTCATCAACCGCTCGAGCAGCTTTTTCATGCGGGCGCGTTGCCGCGGATCCAATCCGGTCAACGGTTCATCGAGCAACAGAACGCGCGCATCGGCCGCCATCGCGCGCGCGATGAGCGCGCGGCGCAGCTGCCCATAGGACAGCTCGCGCGGCCGGCGGCGGGCGACCGCGCTCAAGCCGAAGAACTCGAGCCAGCGCGCCGCCGCGCGGCGGTCGCTAGCGGTCGGTTCATCCACGAGGCCGATGCTGGCGTGGCGGCCGCTCGCCACGAGATCCGCCACGCTCACCGTAACGGCGTAGTCGCTTTGCAGTTCCGGCGAGACGTAGCCCACCCGGCGCTTCCAGTCCATGATCGGAGAGCCCGTGGGGAAGCCGATACGCTCGATCCGCCCACCCCCGTTCCGTCCAACCCGGGCGGGCGACAGATCGCCGTACAGCAGCTTCAGAAAGCTGGATTTTCCCGCGCCGTTGGCGCCGTAAACCGCCCAGTGCTGCCCGCGCCGCAATTGCCAGTTGAGACCGCGCAATACCGCGCGATACTCGACATAGAGGTCGGCGTCCGTGAGACGCAGCAGCAGTTCTCCGCCGGCCGCCGCCGCGGCGCGTCGCCGTCCTAGTTTACGCCCGTCTGACCGCTCGCTTTCCCGATTTCTTGCCCGCTTGCTTGCGGGCCCCGCTGGCGGCTCGCCCGCCGCCTCGCCCAGTCCGGCCAAGTCCGCCGCACGCAGACGTTTCACCGTCTGCACGCGTCCCGCCTCGAGCAGCATCATCCGGCGAGTCCCGCGCGGCACATCGACCGCGCGATGCGCGCTGGCGATCCACGACTGCTCGCGGCCGCGCGCGGCCGCGAGCACCGCATCGATGCGGCGCCGATAATCGGCATCGAGGCCGTTGTAGAACTCGTCCAGCAACAGCCAGTCCGGTCTTTGCACCAAAGCCCGCGCCAGCAGCGCGAGCCGCTTTTGCCCGTACGACAGGCTCAAGAATTCGCGGTTCGCATGACGCGCGATCCCGCACGCCCGCAGCGCCGCGGCGACCCGCTTGACTTCGGGCGGCGTGGCCGGCCGCAGCAGCAGATCCGTCCGGTGCAGTCCGGTCGCCACCAAATCGCGCACACGCAGGTTCCAGCCATAGCGAGCGTACTTGTCCTGCAGCTCGGCGCCGATGTAGGCAATGCGTGGTTTCGCCTCGATGAGATCGACCGGGCGGGCGCCCAATTGGTAACTGCGCCCACGTCGGCCGTTGCCGTCTGGACGACGGCGGCCCGTGGGCGTCGGCCAGACATCGCCGCAGAGCAGCTTGAGCAGCTGGGTCTTGCCGGCGCCATTCTCGCCGAGCAGCGCCCAGCGCTCGCCGGGCTTGAGGCTCCATGAGATGTCGCGCAATACCCATTTATCGCCGCGCCGCACGCTCACGCCGTGCAGCGACATCGTGAGCCGCTCCGTCATGAATGGCGGGAGTCCGTCCGGCAGTGTTGCCAGAGTCCATCGGTTTCGCGGACTCGGGCCTCGCGGGCGAGCTTGATCAAATGCGCCTCGAGCGTCAGCCGGGCCCACCGATGCCGCTCAGGCGCAACGTCGTCGTAAACCACGGGCGTGAGCGCATCGAGCGTGGCCGGACCCGTGCTCTGCAAGCTGCGCAGCACTTTGTCCTCGCGCGCGAGGCGGTGCGCACGCAACCACTCGATCACTCGCTTGCCGCGGTCCATGACTCGCCCATGCCCGGGGGCGATGTGTTCGAAGTCGTAGCACTCGAGTTTATCGAGCGAGTGCAGATACGCCGACATATCGCCGTCGGGCGGCAAGATCACCGGCGACACGCCTTCGAGCACATGATCGCCGGTAAACAGCAGCCGCTCCTGCTCCAGGAAGTAACAGACGCAATTGGACGCGTGTCCGGGCGTATGAATCGCCGTCAATGAATGCTCGCCCAACTCCAGACGCTCACCGTCGCCGGGCAACCGGTCGGACGCGAAGGTGGTGTCCTGGCGGCCGTCTGCGGGAGGCGGCAGCCCGATGACCGTCGCGCCGGTTCGCTGCGCGAGCAGCGCCGCCAACGGCGAGTGGTCGGCATGCGTGTGGGTCGTGACGATCCAGCGGATGCCGCCGCCGGCCGCCGCCAGAATCGCGTCCAAATGCCGGGGGTCAGCGGGCCCCGGATCGAGCACCGCCACTTGGCGGGAGCCCAGCAGGTAGGTATTCGTACCGGGACCCGTCATCATGCCCGCATTGCCGGCGACGATACGCCTTACGCCCCGGCCGATGGGCACAGGCCTTCCCGGAGTCAGTTCCGCGCTAACTGGCAACGGCGCCGCTCAGCACGATGTCGGACGGCAACAGCGCCTCCGGAGCGATGCACGGTGAATCGGCATGCGCACGATAGATCGGCGCAAAATCGCGGCTATAGGCGCTATGGAATAACTGCTCGAAACTGTCCACGACGAAATACGTCTTCTGATAAGCATCGATCAGATACTCGGTGCGCATCACCCGTTCGAGATCGAACTGCAGGCGGTGCGGCCGCGGATCGTCGATGCTGTAGGCGGTTTCCCCCGCCGACGACAGGATCCCGGCCCCGTAGGCCTTGAGTTCCTTGCCGGCCTTGATGAGACCGAATTCGACGCAGTACCAATACAGGCGCGCCAGCATTTTCAGTCCGCCCAAGGAGGCGGCCTTGCGGCCGGCGACCCCATAGGCTTGCACGAAGTCGGCGAACACCGGATCGCAGAGCAACGGGACATGTCCGAAGAAGTCATGAAATACGTCCGGTTCAGCCAGGTAATCGATTTCTTGCGGGGTGCGCAGCCAGACGGTGACGGGGAAATGGCGCTCTGCCAGATGCGCAAAGAATTGCTCTTCGGGAATGAGCCCGGGCACCGCCACGATCTCCCAACCGGTGGCGCGCCGCAAGACCCGGCTGGCGTCACTGAAGCGCGGTATGCGCCCTTCGAGCGCCAGGCGCGAAAGGCCGGCCAACACCTGCGGCGCTGCGTAGCGCTTGACCAACGCCAATTGTCGCTCGAGCAACCGGGCCCAGAGCGCATGCTGCTCCTCAGTGTATTCGCACCATGGCTGCTCGACGACATAATCAGCGCCGGCAGCGGAGTAGTCGCCTCGCAAGTTGACCGGCTTGGCGGCCGGCGCGGTCGGTAGTTGCATGGCCGATATGATAGGGCCGCTACCAAGGCCGCGGATCGGGTAAATTCCTCCGTTTTCATTAAATTAATGGATCGCACTCCGACATAGTTGCGGGGAACTGCGGAGCCGTTACACTGGGAGCCATGTCGAAGTCGCCGAACGCAAGACGAATAGGGGGTCCCCTGGCCTGGGAACAATTGGCACGTCCGGATACCGAACAGTGCCAGCGCTTCCTCGCCGAGTCGTTGTCCTTGCTGCTGGCCGATTTGTTGCGCTCGGTCTTGTCGGACGCGAGCCCGGCGCTGCCCGCCGATGAGTCGGCGGTCGAGCGCTATCGCAATCTCGCCGACTCCCTGGCGGACGGGGAATCGCGGCGCCGCACGAGCTTGGGCATCACGCGCGCGGGACTCGCGAAGCGCTGCGTGACCTGGCTCAAATTGCTGCTGACTCCGCCGCCGAACGGACCTTCGACCGCGGCAATGCGCGAATTCGTCGATGCCCTGGGGCTGTTTCCGGCGCTTTTCGACAGCGAACCCTCCGCCCGCTCCCGGCGCGCCCGGCTGACCTGGCTGCTCACCCACGACCGGCGCTTGGACGCGAGCACCCGTGAGGCCGCCACCGCCCTGATCGAGGCGTGCGAGCATTTGGCGGTTTTGCTCTGGCCGGACGCGGAAACTGCATAACGCATGTGTGGGCTGGACGGCCATCGGGCGTATACTCCGAGGTCGTCCTGTCAAGGGATCGGGAGTCATCGAATGCAGTCACCCACCACACCTGAATCGGTCGCCTGTCAGTCGGCCCAATCTGGATCGAACCAGCCTGAATTGAACCAGTCTGAATCGGCCGAGCTTGAATCGATCGACTTCCTCGCGACCGATCCGGTATTGAGCGGCCCGCCGCCCGACAAATCGCGCTTCAAATTTCAAAAGTTGTTGCAGCCGTTCACGGTGGAGCGCGGGATTGCCACGCCGATCATCTGGTTCTTGCTCGATTGGCTGGTGCTCAGCGTCGCCATCGGCAGCCTGCTGGTCGTGGATGCCTTGTGGATCAAAATATTCGCGTCGCTGGTCGCTGCACTCTGGATCGCCCGGTTGTTCGTCATCGGACACGACGCCTGCCACGGCTCCTACACTCCCAATAAGACGCTCAACAAATGGATCGGCCGAATCGCGTTCCTGCCTTCGTTGACGCCGTTCAGCCTGTGGGATGTCGGCCATAACCTCGCGCACCACGGGTTCACCAATCTGAAGGGGCGTGACTACGTGTGGACGCCCTACTCGCCGACCGAGTTCGCCAAGCTGCCCTGGCCTCGCCGTCTGCTCGAGCGCGTCTACCGCAGCGGCGTCGGCCAGGGCGTGTACTACATGGTCGAGATGTGGTGGAAGAAACTGTTCTTCCCGGGCCGCAAGCATGTCGCGACCCGCCGCGTCAGCTATACCTGGGACAGCCTGCTGGTCTCCGGCTTCGCGGCGCTGTGGGTCGGTGGATTGGTGCTATGGGGCGTCTACAGCGGCAAGTCCATCGGCTCGCTGCTGGTATTCGGCTTCGTGATCCCGTTCTTCATTTGGAATTGTTTGATGGGTTTCGTCATCTACGTGCAGCACACGCACCCGCGGGTGGCCTGGTACGAGCGGCGTGACCAATGGACGGCGAACGCCGGCTACGCCACGACCACGGTGCACATCAAGCTGATGCGCCCGCTCGACGGATTGATTCACTACATTCTCGAGCACGGCGCGCACCACGTGAACATGGGAATCCCGCTCTACCGCCTCAAGGACGCTCAAGCCCGGCTCTCGGCCACGCTGGATGAGCGGCTGAATTCCGAAGTATTCACCTGGCGCTATTACTGGAACACCGTGCGAAGCTGCAAACTCTACGACTTCGCGCAGCATGTCTGGACCGACTTCGACGGCCGCATCACCTCCGAACCGCTGGTGCTGGTGCGCTAGATCAATCGTTTCGCGTGATGCTGCAGATGATCGGCCATGAAGGTCTGCATGAAGTAGTAGCCGTGATCGTAGCCCGGCTGCATCCGTAAGCTAAGTTCCTGACCCGACTTCTCCGCCGCCGCGGAAAATTTCTCCGGCAGCAATTGCTTCGCTAAAAATTGATCCCCCGTGCCCTGATCGATCAGGATCCGCCCGGGATACGGCCGGCGCGCGACGAGTTCGGTGGCATCGTACTCGCGCCAGCTCTCCGTATTGGGTCCGAGATAATTACCAAACGCCTTCTTGCCCCAATCGCATTGCGACGGCGCCGCGATGGGCGCGAACGCGGACACCGATTTGTACTGCGTGGGGTTGCGTAAGGCGCACACCAACGCACCATGGCCGCCCATCGAATGCCCGAAAATTCCGGTGGCGTCCGCCCGCGCGGGAAGTTCGGCCGCCACCAGCGCGGGCAGTTCCCGCGTAACGTAGCTGTACATCCGATAATATTTCGACCACGGCTCTTGCGTGGCGTCCACATAGAAGCCCGCCGAATAGCCAAAGTCCCACGCATCCCCGTCGCCCGGCAGGCGCGGCTCGCGCGGACTGGTGTCGGGCGCGATCAGCATCAGGCCGAGTTGCGCAGCCGTTTGCTGCGCGTGCGCCTTGATGGGAAATGTTTCCTCGGTGCAGGTGAGGCCCGACAGATAATAGAGCACGGGCACCTTCGCACTCTGCGCCTGCGGCGGCACGAACGCCGAGAATTTCATCGGCCCGTGCACTTCGCGGGATTCATGCTTGTAGAACCGCTGCACCCCGCCGAAACAGGCGTGCTCCGACACCACGCTGAGCGCGCTCACGAGTACACCACCACGCTGCGAATCGATTCGCCCGAATGCATCAGGTCGAAGGCATTGTTGATGTCATTGAGCGGCATCTCATGGGTGATCAGATCGTCGATGTTGATCTTGCCGTCCATGTACCAATCGACGATCTTCGGCACATCGGTGCGCCCGCGTGCGCCGCCGAATGCGGTTCCCTTCCAAACACGTCCGGTCACCAATTGGAACGGGCGGGTGCTGATCTCCTTGCCCGCTCCGGCAACGCCGATGACCACCGAGACGCCCCATCCGCGATGGCAGCACTCGAGGGCTTGGCGCATCAGCTCCACATTGCCGACGCATTCGAAACTGTAATCCGCGCCGCCGTCGGTGAGCGCGACCAGATGTGCGACGAGATCGCCGCCGACCTCCTTCGGGTTCACGAAATGCGTCATGCCGAACTTCTCGGCGAGCGCCTTGCGCCCCGGATTCAAGTCCACGCCGATGATCTTATTCGCCCCCACCATCCTCGCGCCTTGCACCACATTGAGACCGATGCCGCCCAAACCGAACACGACGACGTTGGCGCCCGCCTCGACCTTGGCCGTGTTGATCACCGCGCCGATGCCGGTCGTCACGCCGCAGCCGATGTAGCACACCTTGTCGAAGGGAGCATCCTCGCGAATTTTGGCCAGGGCGATTTCCGGCAACACGGTGAAGTTCGAGAACGTGGAGCATCCCATGTAATGGTGCACGAGCTCCTTGCCGATGGAGAAGCGGCTGGTGCCGTCCGGCATCAGGCCCTTGCCCTGCGTGGCGCGAATCGCGGTGCACAGATTGGTCTTCTGCGATGTGCAGGATTTACATTGGCGGCATTCCGGCGTGTAGAGCGGAATGACGTGGTCGCCCTTGCGCAGCGAGGTCACCCCGGGTCCCACATCGACGACGATGCCGGCGCCTTCGTGACCCAATATGGCCGGAAACAAGCCCTCCGGATCCGCACCGGAGCGAGTAAACTCATCCGTGTGGCAAACCCCGCTCGCCTTGATTTCCACCAGGACTTCACCCGCTTTGGGGCCGTCCAAATCCACGGTGAGAATTTCCAACGGTTTGCGGGCTGCGGTCGCAACGGCGGCTTTGGTCTTCATTAGAGGGTATCCTATGTTGTTTTGGGCAGCGGCAACGGCTGCGTGGTCGCTACCCTAAAACAACTCGCGCCCAACTGGAAGCTTTCATGAATATTGAACTGACCCCCAACGAAGCGCGCGTCATCGGTTGTCTGATCGAGAAGGAAATCACCACTCCCGACCAGTACCCCCTGTCCCTGAACGCGCTGACCAACGCCTGCAACCAGAAGACCAATCGCGACCCCGTGCTCGAGCTCGCCGAAGCGCAGGTGCAGCAGACCGTGGACGCTCTGCTGAAAAAATACCTGGTGAGCGACAAGTCCGCCGGCTACGGCGGACGGGTCACCAAGTACAAACACCGTTTTTGCAACACGGAATTCGGCTCGCTGAAGTTCTCCAAACAGGAACTCGGCATCCTTTGCGTGCTGCTGCTGCGCGGCGCGCAGACGCCGGGCGAGCTGCGCTCGCGTACCAATCGGCTGTGCGAGTTCACGGACGCGAACCACGTCGAGGAGACGCTCAAGAATTTGATGGTGCGCGAAGACGGCCCGTTCATCGCGCGCCTGCCCCGGGCGCCGGGCGCCCGGGAATACCGTTATATGCACTTGTTCTCCGGGGCGGTCGAGTCGGTGGAGGCGGCCGATGAACCGACCGCCGACGAACCCACGGAGCGTACCGCCGGCGCATCGAACTTGAGCGCGCGGGTGAGCCGGCTCGAGGAGATGATGGAGCAGTTGCGCGCGGAAATCGGCGCACTCAAGGGCGCCGACATCACACCGGTGTCGCACAGCGACGGCTGACGCCCCACGATGGAGCGTGCGGTGGCGTACAGACTTGTGACTTACCCCACACGCGCTCCGAATGACCGCGGTGAATCTGCATCTTTGAGAACGACTTCGCAGAACCCTGAGTGTAATCTGCCGTCAACTACTGAACATAAGTTGTGGAGCAGACATGTTCGAGTTCGCCATCATTCTTTCCATCGCCGGCATAGGTTCCCTGGTGCGCTTGTCGGCCTCGTTGATCCTGCATCATTTCGCCGCGAAATCGCAAAGCGATACCATCACCGCCGGACCGGACCGGGGCTTTAGCGCCGTGCCTTCGCCGGCGGTCGACCCGGTGTTGAGATTCGGTTTCATTCTCGCCCTGGACGGGGCCATCGTGCTCGCGCTCATGTCGGCGCTCCCGGGCGATCTGGCGCTCGAGAGAACCGCCTTTGCCTTTGCGTTGCTGTGCGCGGGCGGACTGATCGGTGAAATCGCGGGCAGCGGCCGCACGCGGCAAATGCCGGACGGCGAGGCCGACGACGAGGAGGCCCCCGTGCACGCCGGCGGCACGTCGCGTCTGCTGTCGGCGGCACTGACGCTGACGCTGAATGTGAGTCTCGCCGTGCTCTGCACCGGCCAGGGACTCATCGAGATCGTGCCGCCGAAATCCGTCGACTCGAATTACACCCAGGAATTGGCTCCCGTGATCGTGGTCGCCAAACGAACTCGCGACCCGCTTTATGAGGACGGCGCTCGCTAGCCGATTCATAAACATCGTGCATCTCACGACGCTCGGCCGCCGGAGCTGCCCCGGCTCCTGACTTAAGTTGCCGAGGCGGTCTGCTTGGCGATGCCGTCGCGCTCCTGCAGCCATTTGTCGAAGGAGTCGATGTCCGCGGCGCGCATGCCGTTCGCCGCCTCGCGGTGGCTGGCGAGCCATTTCTGCATCGACACCATGAGCTGATCGGCGAGCGGGCGCGCGTGATTGAACAAATCCATGTACGCGGCTTTGGCCTCATCCAATCGGTCGACCGCCATGTACGCCTCGCCGCGATGCTCGATCGCCTCGAGCAATTCCGGCTTCAACGCGAGCGTATGGTTGTAGTCGTCGATCGACTCGCGGTACGCGCCCAGCCGCAAATGCACGTAGCCCACATAGTTCCAGGCGTCGACCATGTCGCCCTTGTTGCTCAATGCCTCGGTGAATTGATCCAACGCCCGGTTGTACGCGTCGCTGACCTTCTCGAGGTCGGCGGCTTTTTTGTCGGGATTCGCGGCCTTGGCGGCGGCTTCTTCGAATTCCTTGGCTCGATTCAGTGATTTGACGCCCGCTTTAAAGGCCTTCGTGGCGGCCGCATCGGGCTTCTCGGTGGATGGCTGCGGGCCGGTGTCGTCCGGGGGACTCATGCCGGGTTGATTCATGCCTCCACGACCCGGCATCCCGCCGCCGCCGGGATACCCTTGAGCCCGCGCACTCGGTGAGCCGGCGAACAGGGTGAGCGCCGCCAACACCGCCAGCAACCCGAGAAAGGGTCGACGCAGGGTCTTCTCCGCGCGGCGGGTTACCGATTCGGGTGATGATTCATCCATGCAGGCGATTTTAAGTACTTGCCGGCGCGAATGCTGACTTTTTTGCCGCCGCGCTCGTAGGGGGCGAATATTCACTCATCCTGACGTGCCGCGGCCTCGATGCCGATCTTCAGCGTGTTGGTCGCAATGCGCACTTCGATCAGAAACGACAGCAGCGCCGCGCACAACGACACCATCGACAGGATGAACAGGCAGGCGATGAACGCGGACAAGTCCCATCGCAGGAAAGCGTTGACGAACAGCATCACGACCACGAGGGCAATGAACAGCGCGGAGAGCGTGATGAGCGTGATCGCGGCGTTGATGTAAAACGCCCGCCGAGCCAGAACCTTGAGCATGTCATGCAGGTCGCGTCCGTGGGTCCTGGGCCCGGATTCGCGTACCAGAGTTTCCGTCGCTCGCGCCCGATCGACGATGCGGGCAAGACGATTGGTCAGCACGTTGAGCGTCACGCCGATCGCCGAGATGAGGAAAATCGGCGTGAGCGCCACTTGAATCAGATGCGCGATGTCAACCGGCAGACTCTGCACTCGCTTTCACCGTCCCATAAAAAACGCCCCGGCCACCGTGAAGCGGCCGGGGCGTCGCATTCAGATCCTACTTCGTTGTCGCAGGCGCGGCAGCGGCTTTCTTCTTCTTGCTCGTGGTCTTCGCCTTCTTCTTGGGGGTGGTGGTCTTCGGCGCATCCGCGGTGCCGGCGGCCGGCGTGTCGGCAGCCATCGGCGTGGCCGACTTGGGCACATCGGCAGCCATGCTTCCGGCGGCGAGGCCGAACGTCAACAAGGCAGCAGTAATCAAGGTTCCGGACTTATTCATGAGCTCTCCATACGGTGGTACTGACGGTCGCAACGAAGAATACGCCGACTTTGAGAATTTCAGCCGAGATGAAGATCATTTCACCTTGACCACAACGCACAGCGTAATTTTAGGTTAAACGGCGGTCTCGTCCATTGTTCGATTGGCTATTCTTTGACGGACTATTGTTTGATGAACCATCGTTCGATGAGCCATTCGTCGATGGCCCATCCTTCGAGGAAACCGGGCGCTTCGATCGGACGTGCCAAATGAGACAGCCGACGATGGCCATGTTCGCGATCAACACGGCGGCCTTGCCAAAGTTCGGAGTATGGAACAACTCCCAGAGTTCGAGCGGAATCAGCGATGCGGTGATGATCACGGTGAGCCATTCCGCCCAGCGCTTCTGCATCCACAACCCGATCCCCTCGACGGCGAACATTCCCGCATAGGCCAGCGTCACCATGCGCAGCGCGTGCACGCGCGAGGCGGTCAAGCCGCTGAACCACTCGAGCAGCTGCGTGACGACCTGGTGTTCCAGACCGAACGGACGCGCCGATGCCCACGTCAACAGCTTGGCCGTGATCGATGCATCGCTCAAGCGCAACTCGCCGTACGCCACCGCCAGCAACAGCAAGACTTTGATGAGCTTGTACAGCGCGATGATGCGCAGCAACCCGAAGCGCGGCGCCGGCGCTTGCCCAGGGACCGTGTTCATGATCGATCAGGCCTGGCCCGCCGGCGGTTGAAACTCCAAGGTGGCGTCGAGCAGCGCGGGAATATCGAACACCGCCCGCTCGTTGGAGATCACCAATGGAGCCACTCCCGCGGCGGCCACCAAAGCCGCGGGCACTTGAATGCGGTCGCGCTCCCGCGTCACCGTCCAAGTCTCCAGTCGCTTGTCTCGAAACGCCAAATTGAGAGCCCCCCAGCGCAGTAGCGCTGCACGCGCCAGCGGCGTATCCCCACCCCAATGTCGCTGTGCCAGCGTCATGGCCGAACTCGCCGCGATTTCCCCATGCGGCAGCGTCATCAGATCCTGAATATATTTCACCATTTCGTCCGGCGGGACGTGCAGGGTCAAATAGGGCATCGCCTCAGACATAGCGCCTATTTTAAGTCGGATTCTCGAGACTGAACATGGCATTCTCGTCATCGTAGGCGAAGGCCTCCGCGTACCGGCCCCAGCGCACCACGGACCGCAGCGTCTGCTCCGCCGCCTCCTCGTTCATGAAATCCTCCAATTCGTCGATGAAGCGGCTCTTGCGCGCGGAATGCGAGGTACGCTCGTCCAAAACCCGGCGGATATGGGCAGCCAAGGGGACATAACTCAGCAAATGTCGCATGAATATCCGCTTGCGCTCATCGAGACCGGCTTGCGCGAACGCCAGGCCATCTTCCGTGAGTTTCAAGTCGCCGCCCTCGAGTTCGGCGAACCGCAGCATCTGCAGGGTTTCCGCTATGGGGAACAGCTCGTCGATCTCCATCTGCAAATCCGAGGCGATCTTCGGCAGATCGGCGTTGCCATTGAAAGGGGCCGCCGCGACCGCTTCGAGCAGGCCGGCCAGCCGGTTCGAGGACACCTGCGGCAGGACACTGCCTATGCCTAACCCCGGGAAACGTTCCTGGCGCCCGGGACTGCCGCCGCTCGGGCGCGCGGTCATTTCGACATAAATCTTCTCGACGAGTTCGCGAAAGCTCGGGTCCAGGCGGTTGCGCGGCTGCGGCAGCGTCACCTTGATTTCACTCAAGATTCGCCCCGGATTGCTGCCGAACACCAAAATCCGGTCGCACATCAGCACCGCTTCTTCGATGTTATGAGTGACCAGAATGACGCCTTTGATCGGCATGCGGCCTTCAGACCATAAATCCAGAAAGTCGGTGCGCAGGGTCTCGGCGGTCAACACGTCGAGCGCAGAGAAGGGTTCATCCATCAGCAGAATATTCGGATGCACCACGAGCGCACGGGCGAACCCGACGCGCTGCCGCATACCCCCCGACAATTCGCGCGGATAGGCGGACTCGAACCCGTCCAAGCCGATGAGGTCGATCGCCGCGAGCGATCGGGTGCGGATATCCGCCTTGGGCATTCTCTGTGCTTCGAGGCCGAGGGCCACGTTTTCAAACACGGAGAGCCAGGGAAATAACGCAAAACTCTGGAATACCATGGCGATTCCGGGTGCCGGACCCGTGATCGGCCGGCCGAGATAACGCAGATTACCGGCGCTCGGTTCAGCGAGTCCGGCGATCAAGCGGAGCAGGGTCGATTTGCCCGAGCCCGAGCGCCCGAGCAGCCCCACGATCTGGCCCTCCCGCAGTTCCAGATTCATGCCCTCGAGCACGAGCAACTCCGCCCCGTCCGGCTTCGGGAACGCCTTGCGCACATCGGTGCATTGCAGGAGCGGAGAGTTGTTCATGCCCAGCCTTTTACATCACGTCAGACGATATTTGCGTTCGGCGTAATAATACAAGGGTCGCCAGAAGAGTCTGTTGATGATCACGACGAACAGACTCATGGTGCCGATCCCCAACACGATGCGGTGAAAATCTCCGGCGGTCGTGGCCTCCGCAATGTACGACCCGAGTCCTCGCGCTTGGACGACGGTGTCTCCCCACGAGGCCAACTCGGCGACGATGGCGGCATTCCACGATCCGCCCGAGGCGGTAATCGCGCCCGTGACATAAAACGGTAACACGGCGGGCAGCGCGACCTTGCGCCACCACAACCATCCGGTAACGCGAAAGTTCGCGGCGGCGTAGCGCATCTCGGCCGGTATCGCCGATGCGCCGGCGATGACATTGAACAAGATGTACCACTGGGTCCCCAGGATCATCAGCGGGCTCAGATAAATGTCGGGATTCAACTTCCACGTCACGATCCCGTACACCGCGATCGGAAACAAGAGATTGGCCGGAAAGGCGGCGAAGAACTGCGCCACGGGCTGAACGATCTGGGCGGCACGCGGCCGCATGCCGACCCACACCCCGATGGGCACCCAGACCAAGCTTGCGAGCGCGATCAAGATGAACACCCGCAGCATGGTGAGCGTCGCCAACCCGCACACGTGCAGGGCTTCGGTCAGCGGCGTGTTCTTGATCAGCACCGCGACGATGTGCCAGAGTCCGAGGATCACGGCCGCGACGATCAGCAATACCCACAAGATGTCGAGGCTGCGCTTCGGCCCGGCCGCCATGTCCGGCACGATCGCATCCGTGCGCTTGACGGCGCGGCTGGTCCATAACACGGCGGCGTGAAACGCGACGGTCGCCGCTTGAATCAAACGCGAGCGCCGCATCATGGTCAACGCCCAGGAATCCGGCACCCGGGCCCCGGGTTCCTGCTCGACGCGGAACCGGTCCACCCACGCGACCAGCGGCCGAAACAGCAATTGGTCATACAGGAGAATCACGATGAGCATGGTGGCAATCGCCCAGGCGATGGCGCCGAGGTTCTTGTCCTGGATCGCCAGCGCGATGTAGCTGCCGACGCCCGGCAAGGCGACGGTGGTGTGTCCGACGCTGATGGACTCCGAGGCCACCACGAAGAACCATCCGCCCGACATGGACATCATCATGTTCCAGATGAGCGCAGGCATGCCGAACGGAACCTCGAGCTGCCAGAAACGCATCCACGGCGACAGCCGAAACGACTCCGCCGCTTCCATGAGCTCGAAGGGAATCGTGCGCAGCGACTGATAGAAGCTGAACGCCATGTTCCACGCCTGGCTGGTGAAAATGGCGAAGATCGCGGCGAATTCGGCGCCCAAGACCCGGCCGGGCGCGAGCGACATGAAAAACACCACGGTCACCGAGATGAACCCGAGGATCGGCACGGACTGTAAGATATCGAGGATCGGCACCAAGAGCTTGCCGGCCCGCTCGCTCTTGGCCGCCCAGGTCGCATAGGTGAGCGTGAACGCGAGCGACAGCGCGAGCGCCGCGAGCATGCGAAACGTGGTGCGCGCGGCGTACTCGGGCAGGTGAATGGGATCGAGCGACAACGGTGTCTGTGCGAGCTGCGCGAGCGGGGAGAACAAGCCGCGCGAGGTCTCGCCCAAGAACGCGATCAGGCCGATCACCACGATGAACGCGAGCGCATCCCAGCGAGAGCCGAGCTCGCGCAGAAAAACGTAGGGTGCAAAACGATTCATCACCTATTCTCTCAGGACACGCGGCGAAGTTGCTAGTAGGGTACGTAAACCTTGACTCACCAGATCATCCTGGCCCTCGGCCATTACGGCATCGCCGTCGTGGTCATCAATGTACTGCTCGACCAAATCGGAGTGCCGGTCCCCGCGGTCCCGACGCTCATCCTCGCCGGCGCCATCGCCGCGGACGGCGGGCTGCCGATGGGGCCGTTGTTCCTCTATTCGGTGCTGGCCTGTCTCATGGCCGACTGTGCCTGGTATCTGCTCGGGCAGATGTATGGAATCCGGGTGCTGAAGACGCTGTGCCGGGTTTCATTGGAACCGGACTCGTGCGTCAGTCAGACGCAAACGCGCTTCGAGCGCTGGGGCATCAACTCGATCGTGATTGCAAAGTTCGTTCCCGGATTGGCGATCATCGCGCCGCCGCTGGCCGGCGCGATGAAGATCGGCTGGTGGCGCTTCATTTTTTTGACCACCTGCTCCGCGGTGCTCTGGGTGGGGTCCGCGCTTCTCGCCGGCGTGCTGTTCAAAGCGCAGATCGCGCGATTTGTACTGCATCTGGATCGGATCGGCAACGTCGTGGGTGCCGTCGCCGTGCTGCTGCTGGCGGCTTATATTGGCTACAAGTGGTGGGAGCGCCGCCGCTTCTACCGCATGCTGCGGATGGCGAGAATCAGCGTGACCGACCTGTATGCGCTGATCGAGGCGGGTGCGGCGCCGGTGGTAATCGATGTGCGCTCGCCCACCGCGCGGGCGCTCGAACCGCGTTTCATTCCCGGCGCACTCGAGGTGTCGGTGCCGGACATTGCGCAGGCGCTCAAAGAGCTGCCGCGCGATCGGGAAATCATCTTGTATTGCACCTGCCCGAGCGAAGCGTCCGCCGCCCAGGTCGCGAAAATTCTCATGAACCACGGATTCAAACGTGTCCGTCCCCTGCAGGGCGGACTCGATGCCTGGATCAAGGCGGGGTATGCTGTTGTATGCCACCCCATGTGATCATCGTCGGTGCCGGATTCGGCGGCTTGGGAGTGGTGCACGGATTGGCCGGCGCCGCCGTGAAGATCACGATCATCGATCAGCGCAATCATCATCTGTTCCAGCCGCTCCTGTATCAGGTCGGCACCGCGACGCTCGCAACCTCGGAGATCGCCTGGCCGATCCGGCATCTGGTGCGCAATCGCAAGGAGATCACGACGCTGTTGGGTGTCGTCAACGGCGTCGATACGCAAAACCGCAGAGTCTCGCTCGAAGACGGCGTCAGTCTGCAATACGACACGCTGGTGTTGGCCACCGGAGCGCGCCATGCCTATTTCGGTCACGATGAGTGGGAACCGTATGCGCCCGGACTCAAGACCTTGGAAGACGCCACCACCATCCGCCGGCGCATTCTGATGTCGTTCGAACGCGCGGAACGGGAAACCGACCCCGGCCGGCGTGCCGCGCGGTTGACCTTCGTGATCGTCGGCGGCGGACCGACCGGCGTGGAATTGGCCGGTGCGATCGCCGAACTCGCGCATCACACTCTGCCCGAGGAATTCCGCCACATCGACACCCGCAAGGCGCGCGTGATGCTGATCGAGGCGGGACCGCGGATATTGCCGAGCTTCACCGAGGATCTCTCCGCCTACGCGCACACGGCGCTCGAGCGCTTGGGCGTCGAGGTCGTGCTCGGGCAGGCGGTCAGCGAATGCAGCCGCGAGGGTGTGGTTTACGGCGGTCGGCCGCTGGCCGCCAAGACGATTCTCTGGGCGGCCGGGGTCCGCGCGTCTGCCGCCGCCGCCTGGGCGGGCCTGCCCGCGGACAATGCCGGCCGCGCCAAGGTGGAACCCGACTTGAGCGCGCCCGGCCATCCGGAAATCTTTGTCATCGGCGACACCGCAACCATCAATGCCTGGCACGGCAGGCCGGTGCCCGGTATCGCTCCGGCGGCCAAGCAGCAAGGTGCACACGTGGCTCGCACGATCAAAATGCGCCTGCAAGGCGATTCCGCGCCGCGCGCATTCCATTACAAACATTCGGGCAATCTAGCGACCATCGGCAAGCGCTCGGCCATCATCGATTTCGGCTGGATCAAGGTGCGGGGCTGGCTCGCGTGGTGGATCTGGGGTCTCGCGCACATTTATTTCCTGATCGGAGTGCGCAATCGCCTGGCGGTTGCCTTGAGCTGGTTGTGGATCTATGTCACCGGCAGCCGCAGTTCCTGTCTGATCACGCAGGGAGAAGACCATCGGCCGAAGTCGCCGGGCCCCAGGTAGGATCTCGTCAGGAGAATGCCTGGATCCCGGTCTGCGCGCGGCCCAGGATCAGCGCGTGAATGTCGTGCGTGCCTTCGTAGGTGTTCACGACTTCGAGATTCACGAGATGGCGAATCACGCCGTATTCATCGGAAATCCCGTTGCCCCCGAGCATGTCGCGCGCGGCGCGCGCCACCTCGAGCGCCTTGCCGCAGGAATTGCGCTTGAGCATGGAGGTGATCTCGACGGCCGCGATGCCCTCGTCCTTCATGCGCCCGAGGCGCAGGCACCCCTGCAGGCCCAACGCGATCTCGGTTTGCATGTCGACCAGTTTTTTCTGGATGAGTTGATTGGCGGCGAGCGGGCGGCCGAATTGCTTGCGGTCGAGCACATATTGACGCGCCGTGTGCCAGCAGCTTTCCGCCGCGCCGAGCGCCCCCCACGATATGCCGAACCGCGCCGAATCCAGGCAGGTGAACGGACCCTTGAGCCCGACGACGCCCGGCAACAAGTTGCCTTCCGGCACGAACACGTCATCCATGAGAATCTGGCCGGTGGTGGAGGCGCGCAGTCCGACTTTGCCGTGCAGAGTCGGCGTGGCCAGACCCTTCCAGCCCTTCTCGAGAATGAACCCGCGGACGACATCATCCTCGGTCTTCGCCCAGACGATGAAGACGTCGGCGATCGGGCTGTTGGAAATCCAGGTCTTCGCGCCCGACAGCCGGAAGCCGCCCGCGGCGGCGCGCGCACGGGTGATCATGCTGCCGGGATCGGAACCGTGATCGGGTTCGGTCAACCCGAAGCAGCCGATCGCCTCGCCGCGCGCGAGCGCCGGCAGGTATTTCTGCTTCTGCGCGAGAGTGCCGAAGCGTTCGATCGGCAGCATGACGAGAGAGGATTGCACGCTCATCATGGATCGGTAGCCGGAATCGACGCGCTCGACCTCGCGCGCGATGAGCCCGTAGCTCACGTAATTGAGGCCGCCCCCGCCGAATTCCTCCGGGATGGTCGCGCCCAAAAGCCCTAGGCCGCCCATCTCCTTGAAAATCGCCGGATCGGTGTGCTCGTGGCGAAACGCCTCGACGACGCGCGGCGCGAGCCGGCCTTGCGCATAGTCGCGCGCGGCATCGCGCACCATTCTCTCTTCCTCCGATAATTGCTCATCGAGAAACAGCGGATCTTCCCAGCGAAAGCTCACTCTTGCCATATTCCTGCCTCGGTTTACCTGGTCAAGGATCGCATAATCCCGAGTCGTTCGGGCCCGAGTTCAACCCGATTTGTGCACGAGCACATGCTCGATGCGCCGGTCCGGCACGAACCACATCAACGCCACCAGCAAATACATGCTTTGCGCGAGCCCGGCGGAGCGGAATGCGGCTCCCCCACCCAAGCCGTCGTGATCGGAAACAGCGACAGCCAGAACAACAGATGCAGATTGGCCCACAGGATCGGCCCCGTGACCTGCTCGCAGGTATGCAGCATGTGGTGGTGGTTGTTCCAATAGATGCCGACGTAGATGAAGCTCAACACATAGCTCAAAAACACCGGGATCAACGGTTCGAGCGCGTCCAAGTCCGCGCCGTGCGGCACCTTGAGCTCCAGCACCATGATGGTGATGATGATGGCGATGACGCCGTCGCTGAATGCCTCGAGTCTGCCGCTATTCATCGTCCGCCTACGATTCCGTTATGCTCACCAGCCGGGATTTTAGTGAACTTCAGTCAGCCGGAGAATTTAAATGCGGGGATTTCTGAGCAGCACGAGACTGGTGAGGCCAAGACTGGCGCGCATCAGTCTCGCGAGCATGGGCGTTCTCGGGCTAACCCTGGCCGGCTCGATGTCCGCGGTGGGCGCGCCGCCGACCCTCCTACCGCCGCCCATGGATCTGCAATTGGCGCGCGACATGCTGAAGAGCCTCGTTGAAATCAACACCACACATTCGCATGGGTCGACCGCGGCGGCGAAAGCCATTCAAGGCTGGTTGTTGACCGCGGGCTTCGCGCCCGACGATGTGGTCTTCCTGGCCCCGGCCGAGCATCCGACCAAGGGCAATGTGGTGGTGCGCTATCGCGGCAAACACCCCGGCGGCGCGGTGCTGTTTTTGGGTCATCTGGATGTCGTCGAAGCCAAACCCGAGGATTGGTCGGTGGACCCCTTTGAGTTGACGGAACGGGACGGCTGGTTCTACGGCCGCGGCAGCATCGACATGAAGGACGGCGATGCGGCGCTGGTCGAATCCTTGATCCGCCTGAAGCGCGAGAAGTTCGTTCCGCAGCGCGATGTCATCGTGGCGTTCACCGCCGACGAGGAGGCCGGCGGCGATGCCAACGGTCCCGCCTTTCTGCTCAAGGAACACCGCGATCTCATCGACGCGGCCATGGTCGTGAATCTCGATGGCGGCGGCGGCGACTCGAAGGACGGCAAGCGCCAGTTCTTTGAAGTCGGCACCAGCGAAAAGACCTACGTCACTTTCTCGCTCGAGACCACGAGTCCGGGCGGACATGGCTCGCTTCCCGGTCCCGACAACGCCATCTATCGGCTGGCGGACGGTCTCGGCCGGCTCGAAGCCTTCAAGTTTCCGGTGATGTTGACGGCCACCACGCGCGCGAGTTTCGATGCGCTCGGCGCACTCGAGAGCGGGCAGACCGCCGCGGACATGCACGCGGTGGCGCAATCGCCGCCCGACCTCGCCGCAGCCGAGCGCCTCAGTCAAAATGTGCGCCTC
>Ga0209611_10000460_pt1 | contig 60232 bp, 56 predicted proteins | sample S1TSphgellanicum_3_FD_187693 | JGI IMG/M metagenome (GOLD analysis project Ga0209611, IMG submission 187693) | Host-associated microbial communities from peat moss isolated from Minnesota, USA - S1T2_Fc - Sphagnum magellanicum MG (SPAdes) (version 2) | ecosystem: Host-associated > Plants > Peat...
CGCGCGAAGATCGAGAAGAAGGTCAAGGCCCCGGCCCTGCGCGTCGCGCAGACGGGCCCGAAACCCGGTCATCCCGACCTGCCCCTGCGTACCTTCGAGGTGCGCGGCAATCCGTTCCGCCGTGGTGTCTGCACCCAAGTGAAAACGATCACCCCGAAGAAGCCGAATTCCGCGCTTCGTAAGGTCGCGCGCGTGCGCTTGACCAATGGCGAGGAAGTGACCGCCTACATCCCGGGTGTCGGTCATAACCTCCAGGAACATTCGGTCGTCTTGATCCGCGGCGGCCGCGTGAAAGATCTCCCGGGTATCCGCTACCACATCATCCGCGGCACGCTCGACACCTCCGGGGTCGCGAATCGCAAGCAAGCGCGCTCGAAATACGGAGCCAAGCGCTCCGCCAAGAAGTAAGGTAAGGAAACCGCATGCCTCGTAAGGGAGCCGTTCCGAAGCGGCAGATTCTCCCCGACCCGCGCTTCAATTCGAAAGTGCTCGCACGCTTCATCAATAAGGTGATGCTGGCCGGCAAGAAGTCGACCGCGGAGCGCATCACGTACGGCGCGCTCGACGTCGTCGGCGAGAAACTCGGCCGCGATCCGATGGACGTGTTCACGCAGGCCCTCGGCAACGCGATGCCGCTCGTCGAAGTGCGCCCGCGTCGCGTCGGCGGTGCCACGTATCAGGTTCCGATGGAAGTGCGTCCCGACCGCCGTCAGGCGATGGCGATGCGCTGGCTGATTCAGTACGCCCGCAAACGTCCCGGCCACTCGATGGAAGAGAAGCTCGCGAGCGAGATCATGGACGCCGCGAACAACGTCGGCGCGTCCGTTAAGAAGCGCGAAGACACCCACAAGATGGCGGAGGCGAACAAAGCCTTCGCCCATTATCGCTGGTAGGTTATGGCAGCACTCGTTAGAGAGTATCCGCTCGAGCGCACCCGCAACATCGGGATCGCCGCACACATCGACGCCGGCAAGACGACGGCGACCGAACGCATCCTGTACTACACCGGCCGCCTCCATAAGATCGGTGAAGTGCACGACGGCGCCGCGACGATGGACTGGATGGTCCAGGAGCAGGAGCGCGGCATCACGATCACGTCCGCCGCGACGGCGTGCACGTGGCGCGACACGCGAATCAACATCATCGATACGCCTGGGCACGTGGACTTCACGGTCGAGGTCGAGCGCTCGCTTCGCGTGCTCGACGGCCTCGTCGCGCTCTTCGATTCGGTCGCGGCGGTCCAGCCGCAGTCCGAGACGGTCTGGCGCCAGGCGAACAAGTACAAAGTGCCGCGGATCATCTTCGTCAACAAGATGGATCGCATGGGCGCCGACTTCTTCAATTGCGTCGAGAAGATCCGCGACCGGCTCGGCGCACGCGCCGTTCCGATTCAGGTTCCGATCGGTGCCGAGGCCGACTTTCTCGGCGTCGTCGATCTCTTCACGATGAAGAAGATCATTTACACCGATGACCTCGGTTCGACGATGGATTCCGACCACGAGCCCGAGGGCGAGCTTCTCGAGCTCGCGCAGAAGTGGCGTCAGGAACTGATCGAAGCGATCGCCGAACAGGACGACGAGCTGCTCGAGCTGTTTTTCGACGGCCAAGAGATCCCGGTCGACCGCCTGAAGGCCGCGCTCCGCAAGGCGACGATCGCCGGCGACGTGCTTCCGATGCTGTGCGGTTCCGCGTTCAAGAACAAGGGCGTGCAGCCGCTCCTCGATGCGGTCGTCGACTTCTTGCCGTCGCCGCTCGATGCGAAAGCGATCACCGGTATCGATCCGAAGACGGATGGCGTGCTCGTCCGCAAACCGGACGATAAGGAACCCTTCGCCGCGCTCGCGTTCAAGATCGCGACGGACCCGTACGGAAATCTCACGTATTTCCGCGTCTATTCCGGCACGCTCGAAAAGGGCTCGTACGTTTACAACGCTCGTTCGCAACGCAAGGAACGCATCGGTCGTATCCTCCGCATGCACGCGAACTCGCGCGAAGACATCGATGCGATCGGCGCGGGCGACATCGCGGCGGCCGTCGGTCTCGGCGACACGCGCACGGGCGACACCCTCTGCGACGAGAAGCAGCCGATCATTCTCGAGAACATCGTGTTCCCCGAACCCGTGATCTCGCAGGCGATCGAGCCGAAGACCAAGGTCGACCAAGACAAACTCGGCACGGCGCTCGCGCGCCTGGCGCAAGAAGACCCGACGTTCCGCATGCGGACCGACGAAGAGACCCAGCAGACGATCATCGCCGGCATGGGCGAGCTTCACCTCGAGATCATCTTGGATCGCCTCAAGCGCGAGTTTAAGGTCGAGGCGAACGTCGGCAAGCCGCAAGTCGCGTACAAAGAAGCGATCACGAAGACCGTCGAAAAGCAGGGCAAGTTCGTCCGGCAGACCGGTGGTAAGGGTCAGTATGGCGACGTCTGGCTGCGCTTGGAACCGGGCGAGCCCAATACGGGTTATGTCTACGTCTGGGCAGTCGTCGGCGGCGTGATTCCGAAAGAGTACTCGAAGGCGATTCAGGAAGGCATTCGCGAGGCGTCGGAAAGCGGCGTTCTGGCGGGCTATCCGGTCCTCGACTTCAAGGCCACAGTTTTCGACGGAAGCTTCCACGACGTCGACTCATCGGAAATGGCGTTCAAAATCGCCGGTTCGATGGCGTTCAAGGAAGCGAACCGCGCGGCAGGCCCGATCTTGCTCGAGCCGATCATGAAAGTCGAAGTGACGACGCCGAAGGATTACCTCGGCGCCATCAACGGCGACCTGATGAAACGCCGCGGCATGATTCAATCGAGCGACGAAGTCGCGGGCGGAGCGGTCGTCATCACCGCGAACGTCCCGCTCTCGGAAATGTTCGGATACGCGACGGACATGCGGTCCGCGACGCAAGGTCGCGCGACGTACACCATGGAGTTCTCGCATTACGAGAAGGCGCCGAAGTCCGTTGAAGAGGAAATCGTCGCCAAAGCCAAGGGAACCAAGCCGAACTCTTAGGCGACTCTTCGAGCGGCACATAGCACCTCAAATCTCACTGGTTATAAGGAAGTAGTAGAACAGAATGGCGAAGGCAAAATTCGACCGGAGCAAACCGCACGTCAATATCGGCACGACGGGTCACGTCGATCACGGCAAGACGACGCTCACCGCGGCGATCATCAATTGCCTAGCCACGGAGAACTCGAACATTCAGAAGCGCAACGTCGACGATATCGACAACGCGCCTGAAGAAAAAGAGCGCGGCATTACGATCGCGATCTCGCACCAAGAGTACGAGACGGCGACGCGCCATTACGCGCACGTCGACTGCCCGGGTCACGCCGACTACATCAAGAACATGATCACGGGTGCCGCTCAGATGGACGGCGCGATCCTCGTCGTGTCCGCGACCGACGGCCCGATGCCGCAGACGCGCGAGCACATCCTGTTGATGAAACAGGTCGGCGTTCCGTACATCGTCGTGTTCCTCAATAAGGTCGACCTCGTCGACGATGAAGAGCTCCTCGAGCTCGTCGAGATGGAAGTCCGCGAGCTCCTCAGCAAGTACGAGTTCCCCGGCGACGACGTCCCGGTCATCAAGGGCTCGGCCACCAAGGCTCTCAACTCGTCCGGCAAGCGCGGCGACCCTGATGCGGATCCGATCTTCGCGTTGATGGACGCGGTCGACGCCTACATCCCGACGCCGGAGCGCGCGGTCGACAAACCGTTCCTCATGCCGGTCGAAGACGTGTTCACGATCACGGGTCGCGGCACGGTCGGCACGGGCCGCGTCGAGCGCGGTCAGGTCAAAGTCGGCGAAGAAATCGAGATCGTCGGTCTGCAAGAGAAGGCGCGTAAGACGGTCGTCACGGGCATCGAAATGTTCCGCAAGCTGCTCGACATGGGCATCGCGGGCGACAACGTCGGCGTGCTCCTGCGCGGCATCGAGCGCAACGACATCGAGCGCGGCCAGGTGCTCGCAAAGCCCGGCTCGATCAAGCCGCACACGAACTTCAAAGCCGAAGTGTACGTCCTCTCGAAAGAAGAGGGCGGCCGCCACACCCCGTTCTTCGCAAACTATCGCCCGCAGTTCTACTTCCGCACGACGGACGTGACCGGCACGATCAAGTTGCCCGAAGGCGTGGAAATGGTCATGCCCGGCGACAACATCACGATCGACGTCGAGCTGATCACGCCGATCGCGTGCGAAGAAGGCCTCCGTTTCGCCATCCGTGAGGGTGGCCGCACGGTCGGCGCCGGCGTCGTGACCGCGATCCTCGCGGACGCGGCTGCGGCCAAGAAGTAAGAAGCGAAGGAACTCCATGGCAAAGCAAAAGATTCGCATCCGCCTCAAAGCCTACGACCACCGTGTCCTCGACCAGTCGGCGGAGCGAATCGTCGATACCGCTAAGCGCACCGGAGCGTTCGTCAGCGGTCCCGTGCCGTTGCCGACGGAGATCAACCGCTTCTGCGTCAACCGCTCGCCGCACGTCGACAAAAAGTCGCGCGAGCACTTCGAGATGCGCACCCACAAGCGCCTCATCGACATCCTCCAAGCCTCCCCGAAGACGATGGACGCCCTGATGCACCTCGACCTCCCGGCCGGCGTAGACATCGAACTCAAAGCCTAACCGACCTTTACGACGGTCGCAGAAACGCCCGAGAGATTCTCTCGAGCGTTTTCTTTTTGCGCGATGTTGCGCGTGGGGTCGTCACGTGACACGGTCCCCGAAAACGCGGTTGCGTGCGTCTGCTATACGTCTCCGCCGGTTAGCGTTTTCGGAAACCGTATCACGTGACGACCCAGCCGAATTGCGGCGGTCGGCGATCGTGCTCAGGTCTTCTTGGCTAGTGCTCGTGCTGTCAGAGCGATGATGACGGCCACGATGAACGACGCGATCCCGAGGGCAGGCAGATGCATGACGCCGCCGACGATATTCCCGACGACGACGATCGCGAACGCGACGATCGCGCCGATGCCTGCGATCCGGTTCGGTCTCATATCGAGATTATTCTGTAGGTCATCGTCGTATCGCTCTCAGGGTATCACGTGACGACCCAGCGGAAGTGCCGGGAAACGATCCGAGGCTTGCGATATAGCAGTCGCTATGATGCAACGGGTGTCCGTACTCGTTATTGCCGGAAGTGTGCGGCCACGCCGTTTGGCGGTTCAGATCGCAGAATGGGTCGCGGCGATTGGGCGGCAAACGACCGATAGCGCCTTTGAAGTCGTCGATCTCAAAGATTGGCCGCTCCCGATGGACGACGAACCTGGGATGCCGCATGTCGGCAATTATTCGTTCGAGCACACGCGCGCGTGGAGTCGCAAGGTCGCTAGCGCGTCGGCGTTCGTTTTCGTAGCGCCGCAATACAACGGCGGCTATCCTGCCGCGCTGAAGAACGCGATCGACCACCTCTACAAAGAGTGGGACGGTAAGCCGGCGATGCTCGTAACGTATGGCGGTCACGGCGGCAATCGATGTGCGGAACAGCTCAAAGAGGTGTGCCGCTACGTTCACATGATTCCCGTCGCAACGATGCCCGCCCTTACGCTATCCGACGAGCGCATTAAGGGCGACTCAGGCGAGATCGACCCCGCAACCGAACTCAGCGAACATCTGAGTGAACTCGAGCAAGGTTTCGCCGAACTTGAAGCCGCGTTAACCGCAGCCTCGTAGATTTTCGCGCGACGTTGCTCTTGGGGTCGTCATGGAGAAACGAGCTCGATCGAACGCCACCAATGTCAAGCGGATTGCGAGCGCAGGCTATGATTTCCGGGGGACCGGTAACGCGAGACACGTGCCATGTCCGCCGTCTCGACACGCGATCGCGCGGTTCTGCCAGCCGAGGTTTCCTTCGAGAATTGCAGAAACGGCGACGCACGCTAGCGGGTGTCGCGTGGCTTTGCCGGGATTCCAATGCACGTTGGGCAACGCGTTTGTGGCTAAATACACGACGCGTGATTGGCCGGGTTCTAGGGTTTCTGTCTCGTCGTAGATAGCGACCCCTTCCAACGCGACGATCGGCGAATTTGCCGTCTTCCAGCCGCGAAAACCGAGACGGACGGCGCGAACGAGCGCGTTGCTTCTGTTCGCGACGTGCATCGAGTAGAAGGCAACGGTGCCCTCGTGCGTCGCCAGAAGCTGAACGGTGCAATCCGAAACGGCTACAGGAGCGTCGATCGCACGGGTTGCGCAAGCGCTAAAGAATAAGCCGAACCCGAGTGCCGCGAGAGCACACCGCAAACGAACGGACCGGCCGGATCGCGAAGGGCGATCGTCGGTTAGGCCGATGCGGTGTTCACGATGACGGTGCTAGGCGATTGCCGCACGAGCATGCGTTTGCCAACGAGGCGACTTTCAAAAATGCGAATGAGCGGGTCGCCATGGTCCGGCAGCGAGCGGCGTGCAACCGCGATCGCGCGAGCCCATCGCACTTCGATTATGATAACGCTCGGTAGAATTCGTACGCGGGCGATTTCAGCGTACGATACGGTCCTAATCGTGCGAGAGTTCTGAACGACTTGGATACCGCGACTGTCAAAGGTCATTCTAGCGGGCCCGCTTGTAATCGGAAAACGTAGATATCGTATCCCGAGCGCCGAACCGATTAGAACGAGATATCCGCTAATGAAGACCCAGCCGAGTATGTCGTGAACGCCGTGGGAAACGAATCGAAGCATCCCATTCGCGAGCCCTAACCCCATGTAAAGCGCGATGAGCCACGCCGGGTTACTGCCCGATGTGATCGATTTTCGAACTTCGGCTGCTTCGGCCGGATCGAGCGCGAACGTGGCTGATTCCGTCGGCGCAATGGGCTCCATCGCTAAATAATTCCGCTTCGAGTGAAAACTTCCGTCTCGCGACCCGGGCTCGGCTGGCGTCGGCGTGATACGGCGTTTCGGAAAACGCTAACCGGCGGAAACGTACAGCAGACGTACACAACCGCGTTTTCCGGGACACCGTATCATGCCGACGCCCGAGAGCAACATCAACTCAAAGACGCGACTTCATAATGCCGGAACACGAGATCCGCAACGACCGCAGGCTTCGCGGACGCGTCGCATTCGATCGTGCAGCCGACCGTGATTTGGACTCCGTCGGGGACGTCGCGCGCTTCTTTGAGGGTGAGGTCGAGGCGGATGCGGGAGTCGACGGGGACGGGGGAGGGGAAGCGGAGCTTTTCGATGCCGTAGTTGAGGCCCATCTTGATGTCTTCGAAAACGTAGACTTCGCGGATGAGTGCGAACACCATCGAGAGCGTGAGGTAGCCGTGTGCGATGGTTTTGCCGAAGGGGCCCGTCTTCGCACGTTCGGGGTTGACGTGGATCCAGTCGTGGTCGCCCGTGGCGTCGGCGAATGCGTTGATGCGGGCTTGGTCGATCGTGAGCCATTGGCTCTTGCCGAGGTGTTTGCCGGCGTGGGCTTTGATGCCGGCGATGCCTTTGAGAACGACGGGCGTTGGTTCCGTGGCGGTTGCGTTTTCGACGTTGTTCACGGGCGTGGGCTCCTTCGTTAGTAGATCGCTTTTCCGGGACGGCCGCCGACGGTTCCGTTCGGGCCGAGGCTCATCCAGTAGCGCGCGCGTTTCGACCAGGGCATAATGGCGACGGCGGCGCGGCGCTTCAGTTTTTCGGCGAGGGATTTCGGCGACATGATGCGCACGCCGATTGCTGACGCTTCCATGTTGAAGCGTGCGGCGTCGCGTCGGTCGATCGCGACCTCGTCGACGATCGCGTGCGCTTCGGCGGGCGTCTTCGCGACCAGCGCGCGAGAGATCGCGTCGACCGCTCCGATGGCGTCCATGATGCCCGAATTGAGGCCGCGTCCGCCGAAGGGTGGGAAGAGATGTGCGGCTTCGCCCGCGATGATGACGCGGCGAGAGTCGTCGGTGAATCGCTCTGCGGTGAGCTTGTTGAAACGATACGTCGAGATCCAACGGATCGTGTCGGCGTAGCCGGCATCCATGATGCGCGGGATCCAGGCGCGCACGCCTTCGGGCGAGCCCAGTTTGTCGACGTCGGCTTGCGTCTTGCACTGCACGTCGATACGCCAGCCACCCTTGAACGGGATGATCAGCACGTTGAGGCCGTCGAGTGCGGGATGTTCGTAGTGAAAGAGCATCTCGGGTGGTAACGCGTTCTTTTCGATCTCGCCCACGTCGACGATCACCCATCGCGAATCTAAGTTTTCGCCGGCCATCGCGATGCCGGCGGCCTTACGAATTGCCGATCGTGCGCCGTCGCAACCGATCACGTAGCGCGCGCGAATGGGCGTGCCCGCGTTCGTGTCGAGGGTGACGCCGCCGTCGTCGACGTGCAGGTTCGTGACGCTCGTATTCCACCGGATCGGCTCGCCTTTTTGTTCACGCACCGCGTCCAGCAGGATTCGCTCGGTCTCCACCTGCGAGAGGCTCGAGCCGTGCGCGCGGCTCGATTCGGGGGGAAAGGTTCGGCGGTAAAATTCTTTGCCGCGGAAAAAATAGCGGCGCCCGCCCCAGAGCATTCCGGCATCGTAGATTTTCGTGTCGATGCCCGGCGCGTATGTTGCGAGTTTTGCGAGGGGCTCGCTGTGAAGGAAGAGCGCGCGGCTGCCCGGGCGGATCCGATCTTCCGATTCGGCCTCGATGACGATCGTTCGCAAGCCATGTGCGTGGGCCACGATCGCAGCGGTCAGGCCGACGGGACCCGCGCCCACGATCGCTACGTCCGCAATGTCGTCGCCCGAGTCGGCAATCGTAGAATCCAAGATAGCGTTCAAGTCCGCCCTCGGAAGGCGGGTTCCTCCGGAGGGCGAGCGGCCGGGCACCTCCGGTCGTTGGTTGGTGGTGCAACGGATGAGAATGCACGCGCTTCGAGAATTAGTTCGGGATGCCCATTCCTTTAAGCGTCCTTCACGAGCGAAGCTTCGGCGGCACGCGCCGGCGCATTTTCCAGTTGCTCTCGGAGATGGGGACGTCGGGCGACGCCATCTGGCCGTTTGCGTCGCAGCCCTTTATGCGGAGCGCGGGACCGCTCTCTCCCGGCAAAACGGAAGAGTGGCACAGCGGGGTTCACGCGGTGCTCGACGACGTCGTGCCCGAGGAGCGCATCGTGTGGCGTTTCAAGAACGAAGGCTTCGACGGTACGCACGGCTTCTATCTCGAGCCGGACGCGAAGCGGACGCGGCTCGTCCACCGGATCGAGGCAACGCTCTCGGATACGGAAGGGCGTTTGTTCTGGCGCCGGCTCGAAGACGTCAACGAGCGCACGATGGTCGCGCTCTTCGACAAGCTGGAGCGCGTCCTCAAGCGCTAGCGCGAGCCTTGGTTATCGTCCGGAAGTTCGATCGCGTTGATGAACGAGCGAAACGCGCGGTCGACGCGCGTACGGTCGCCCGTCGCGAGAATGTCGAGTAAGAGGCCGCGTACCACGCCCACGAGGAGCGTCGCGAGCGCTCCCGCTCGCTCGGGCGTGAAGCCCTGCCGCTCGAGCGTCTGCGCGAACGGCCAAATCCAATCGTTGACGGCCGACCTCAAGAAGACGGCGTAACGCTTTCGATCCTGCAGCGCGAGGCCGTAGGTTTCGAAGAGCAGGCGCAGGAGCCGGTCGTTGCGCGGCGCCGTCAGCCACTGCCACGCGCGCAAGAGCAGCGTTCTCGCGTCGTATTCCGCGCTGCGCTCGTACCACGCGCTCAAGAGATCGGCATGGCGGCGCCGCGTCTCGTCGACGATCGCAACGATCAGCTCTTCCTTGGAGCCGAAGTGATAGAGCAGCATGCGCGGGCTCGAGCCGACGGCCTGCGCGAGCGGTCGCAACGAGAGATCCGCGATGCCGTGCGCGAGCACGTAGTCGACGATCGCGCGAAGCAGTTGGGCGCGCGCGTCCGCGTCGATGAGTCGTGGCACGTTCCCCCGCTTCGCTAGCGGTCGCCGCCCCCATCCGCGGCGTGATACACTCGTCGTCGATATGATCGTTCTCGTGACCGGCGCCACGGCCGGATTCGGAGCCGCGACCGCGCGGCGCTTCGCTCGCGATGGCGCGCGCGTGGTCGCGACCGGTCGCAGAGCGGAACTGCTCGACGCGCTCGCCCGTGAATTCCCGGGGCTCGTGCACCCACTCGAGCTCGACGTGCGGGATCGAGCGGGCGTCGTCACGGGGCTCGCAACGCTGCCGGCACCGTTCGCCGAAATCGACGTACTCGTGAATAACGCGGGCCTCGCGATCGGCCTCGAGCCGGCGCAGGACGCACAACTCGACGACTGGGACACGATGGTCGACACGAACGTGAAGGGACTCATGTACGTCACGCGCGCGGTGTTGCCGGGGATGGTGGCGCGCGATCGCGGCCACATCGTCAACCTGGGTTCGACGGCGGCGGAATTTCCGTACCCGGGCGGCAACGTCTACGGCGCGACGAAGGCGTTCGTCCACCAATTTTCGCTGAACCTCCGAGCCGATCTGCTCGGGAAGAACGTGCACGTAACCGACATCGCGCCAGGCCTCTGCGGCGGAACGGAATTCTCGAACGTCCGTTTCCGTGGCGATGCGGAGAAAGCGGACGCGGTGTACGCCGGCACCACCCCGCTTTCCGCGGACGATATCGCCGACGCGATTCACTGGGTCGTGACCCGGCCCGCGCACGTGAACATCAACTCGATTCAGATGATGCCCGTCATTCAGGCGCCCGGCCCGCTCGCCGTCAAACGCATGGAACACTAGGGGCGGCGCGAAAGAAAGGGCGATGAGTACGACCCTCTCGCGCCCGAAGACGCTCGACCCCCTCGACATGCTCGACCTCGACGCGTCGCTTACGTCGGACGAGCGATTGATCCGCGACACGGTTCGCGATTTCACGCGTCGGCGGATCCTCCCCAATATCGCCGACTGGTTCGAGCGCGGCGTGTTCCCAAAGGAACTCGCCCTGGAGATCGGCGAGCTCGGCTTGCTGGGCATGCACCTCGAGGGTTACGGCTGCGCGGGCACCAGCGGCACGGCCTACGGTGTCGCGTGCCGCGAGCTCGAAGCCGCCGATTCCGGCCTGCGCAGTTTCGTCTCGGTGCAAGGGTCGCTCGCGATGTTCCCGATCCACGCGTACGGATCCGAAGAACAGAAACTCGAGTGGCTGCCGCGTATGGCGCGGGGCGAAGCGATCGGTTGTTTTGGGCTGACCGAATACGATCATGGAAGCGATCCCTCGGGCATGCGGACGGTCGCACGTCGCGACGGGGGAGACTACGTTCTGAACGGCTCGAAGGCGTGGATTACGAACGGCGGCGTCGCCGACGTCGCGATCGTGTGGGCTCGCACGGACCCGGACGACGGCCCGAAATCGGGCGCGGTCCGTGGATTCGTCGTGCCGACTGGCACCAAGGGGTTCCGCGCCAAGAACATCGAGCGGAAACTTTCCCTGCGCGCCTCGGTGACGTCCGAACTAATTTTCGAGGATTGTCGCCTGCCGGCGTCCGCGATCTTGCCGGGCGTCGCGAGCATGCGCGGCCCGCTCTCGTGCCTGAGCGAAGCGCGGTACGGCATTTTGTGGGGCGCGCTCGGCGCCGCCCGCGCCTGCTACGAAACAGCGCTCGAGTATGCGAAGACGCGCGTTCAGTTCGACAAGCCGATCGCATCGTTTCAGATCACGCAGCAGAAACTCGTGAACATGATGCTCGAACTGCAAAAGGGTCAGCTGCTCGCGACCGCGATCGGCCGACTCAAAGACGCGGGCACGCTGACGCCGCAGCACGTCAGCATGGGCAAGCTCAACAACGTGCGCGAGGCGCTCGAGATTTGCCGCGAGGCGCGCACGATTCTCGGGGCGAGCGGCATCACGCTCGAGTATCCCGTGATCCGGCACATGAACAATCTCGAATCGGTGTTGACCTACGAGGGTACGAGCGAAGTGCACACGCTGATTCTCGGACAGGCGTTAACCGGAATCGGGGCCTTCGCGTAGGACGCGTGCGGAGATTTCCGCCGCCGTGCGGAGTGCTGCAAGCAGAGGACTTTTCAATCCGTTCGCAGAACGAATATAGTGTTCGTCTTGCGAACAAACCGGAGGCTGGATATGGCTGTTAAAACGATTTTTGCATCGCTCGACGACTACGAGCAGGGCGAGGCCGAGATCATCAGCGGGAACGTCAAGCACTACGCGTTCTCGAACATGTTTGACGTCGCTTCAAAATCTGCTCCGTACGAGAAGGTCGTCGTCGCGAAGAATCTCGAGTACGTGATGGAGGCCATCCGCGCCGAGGGAACGTCGCCGTGGTTTGCGTGCTCGCACGACGAGTTCGTGATCTGCATGGACGGCGAAGTGACGATCGAGTTCGTCAAACTCGACGATGCCGCGTCGGTCGCGCCACGCGACCGCGAGGGTACGGTCGCCGTGAGCGGCGCGCCGGTCGGGAAGAAGATGGGCACCGTCAAACTCAAGCGCGGTCATCAGGCGCTGCTGCCGAGCGGCGCGGCCTATCGTTTTCATTCGGAACGTCCGGGCGTCTTGCTGATGCAGACGATCCTCGGCGTCCTATCGGTTCAGAAATGGGCCGAGATCTGCATGCAGCCGCAACACGAAGGGGTACTCGCCTAATGGCACTCGCACTCGATCTCGTCCAGGCGTCGGCCCCCGATGCCGTCACCGGCTACAAGTCGTTCACGCTCGGCGAATTCAAGCTGACGCGCGATGCCTATTTCGCGACGATCGATTGGCCGGCGAAGGGTCAGCGCCACATCCACAAGATGCCGGTCGACTATTTCTTGCGCGCGATGATGCGCGACGTCGCGTGGGGCTTTTTCTACGGCTGGGTTAATTTCGACCACATCTTCGGCACCAAGAATTTGTACGGTACCGTTGAGATGTACGCGGGCCGGTACAACGAGGCATACCATCAAGCGGGTCTCTCGTACGTCGAGACGTTCGACGAGCCGGTGATCATGGCGACGTTCAAGGCGATCTTGGCCGACTGGGTCAACGCCGGCTTCGACCCATTCGCCGCGCCGGAAGAGACGAGCACGTCGGTGTTCGGTCCGAAGAACGGAAACAACTTCGAGGCGATCGAGCGCACGCGTCTCAACACGCAGCGTATGCCCGGCGTCGCCGGCGACTCGCCGCTACGCGATGAGGAGAAGTATCCCGTCAACCGCCACTTTCTGGACGTCTCGCAAGACGAACCCGAAGTGCACGCGGAGCCGGGCTTCGAAGGTCAGCTGAGCGCGTTCAGCCTCTTCAAGTATCTCTCGCGCTCCGACGTCACGTGGAATCCCTCGGTGACGGGTGTGTGCAAGGCGAGCCTTGCGTGCCCCACGACCGAAGAGTTCATCTTGCCGGTGTTCCATGGCAACGATCGCGTCGAGTGGTTCATCCAACTCTCCGACCACATCGTCTGGGACGTGCAAGATAAAGAAACGGGTCGCCCGCGCGCGATGATCACGATGAAGGCCGGCGACGTTGCGGCGATGCCCGCCGACATCCGCCATCAGGGTTACTCGCCGAAGCGTTCGATGCTCTACGTCTGGGAGAACGCGACGCCGGGTCTGCCGGATCTGTACGAGAGCGGTAAGCTCCCCGTATATCCGGTCGAGTTCTGATTGTCGTCGGCGCTCGAGCAATCGCAGGGGCTCCGCGTACCGGATAAGCTCTACATCGGCGGCCGTTCCGTCGACGCTCTCGACGGCCGGACGCTCGCCGTCTTCAATCCGCACGACAATCGTACGATCGCGGACGTCGCACTCGCCGGTGCGGCGGACGTCGATCGTGCCGTCGACGCGGCGAAGGCGGCGTTCCCGCGTTGGAGCCGCCTCGGGGCGGGCGAACGCGGTCGATTGCTGCTCAAACTCGCCGATGCGATCGAAGCGAATGCCGACGAACTGGCCCGTCTCGAAACGCTGAACACGGGCCATCCGATTCGCGACACGCGCGGGCTCGACGTCCCGCGCACCGCGGCGACGTTTCGTTATTTCGGTGGCATGGCCGATAAATTCGAAGGTTCGATCGTTCCGGTCGACGCGGGCTTTCTCGACCTCGTTACGCACGAGGCGATCGGCGTCGTCGGGCAGATCGTACCGTGGAATTTTCCGATCATGTTCACGAGTTGGAAGATGGGGCCGGCGCTGGCGGCGGGCAACACCGTCGTCCTCAAGCCGTCGGAGATCACGCCGCTCACGGCGCTCCGCATCGCCGAACTGATGACCGAGGTCGGTATCCCCGACGGCGTCGTCAACATCGTTCCCGGATACGGCGCCGATGCCGGCGAGCGCATCGTGCAGCACCCCGAAATCGGTAAGGTGTCGTTCACGGGTTCGACGGCCGTCGGGAAGCGCGTGCTTGCCGGGGCGTCCGGGAATCTCAAGCGCGTCGGTCTCGAACTTGGCGGGAAGGGCGCGAACATCGTGTTCGACGATGCCGATCTTCCGCGCGCGGTCGGCGGCTCGCTGTTCGCGATCTTCCACAATCAGGGCCAGGCGTGTATCGCGGGCTCTCGTCTCATCTTGCACGAGCGCATCGCCGATGCGTTTCTCGAAAAGTTCATCGCCGTAGCAAAGACGATTCGCCTCGGCGACCCGTTCGATCCGCTCACGGAGATGGGGCCGCTGACCTCGACGCTGCACCGCGATCGCGTGCTCGCATACTGCGATATCGCGCGCGACGAAGGCGGCGAGATCTTACTCGGTGGCAAAGCGCCGAACGCTTCCGATCTCGCGAACGGCTGTTACGTGGAACCGACGGTCGTGCGCGCGAAGCCGAGCGATCGCGTATCGCAGGAAGAAGTTTTCGGGCCGTTCGTCACCGTTACGACGTTCTCGAGCGATGCCGAAGCGATCGAGATCGCGAACGCGACGCAGTACGGTCTCGGCGCGGGGCTCTGGACCCGCGATCTCTCTCGCGCCCATCGCACGGCGCGTGAGATTCGTAGTGGAATGATCTGGATCAACTGTTACAAACGCGTTCACCCCGGGTCGCCGTTCGGCGGCATGGGCGCGTCGGGCCACGGTCGCGAGATGGGCTTCGAAGCGATGCGCCAATATACCGAACCGAAAGCGGTGTGGGTAAACGTCGACGCGGAAATTCCGCCGTTCTACGCACGCTAGTCGTTCCTCGTTCTCCATAACATTTTCCGGATTTTCGCGCACGCTTAGAACGCTGCGCGATACGCACGCCCGAGCGGATGCCGGCCGCTCGCTGAAGGAGGTCTCATGTTCACTCGTCGTCGCGCTCTCCAACTCGGCGCGGGCGCCGTCGCCGCGGGCTCGTCCGTTTCGGCTACGAGCCTATTCGCGAACGCGCAAAGCCCGCGTGAAATCGTCATCGGCTACGTGTCGCCACAAACCGGCCCGCTCGCGCCGTTCGGCGAAGCGGACGCGTTCGTACTCGCGAGCGTACGCAAGCATCTCGCGGGCGGCATCTCCGTCGGCGGGACGAAGCACCCGGTCCGTATCGTCGTGAAGGATAGCCAGTCGAGCTCGAATCGAGCGGGCGAAGTCGCCTCCGATTTGATCCTCAAAGACAAGATCGATCTGATGCTCGTCTCGTCCACGCCCGAGACGACGAATCCGGTCGCGGACCAATGCGAACTCAACGGCGTCCCGTGCATTTCCACCGTCACGCCGTGGCAGGCGTACTTCTTTCCGCGCAAGGGCGACCCGAAAACGGGCTTCCAATGGACGTACCATTTCTTCTGGGGTCTGGAAGACGTGATCGCCTCGTATACCGCGATTTGGGCAAAGGTCTCCACGAACAAGCTCGTGGGCGGCCTGTTTCCGAACGACGGCGACGGCAACGCGTGGGGCGACCCGGAACACGGCCTGCCGCCGGCCCTCGCGAAGATGGGCTACAAAGTCACCGATCCCGGCCGCTTCGAGGATCTGACGACCGACTACAGCGCGCAGATCGCGCGTTTCAAGCAGGCGGATACGGAGATCCTTACGGGCGTTCCGATTCCGCCCGACTTCAAGAACTTTTGGACGCAGGCCGCGCAGCAAGGCCTCAAGCCGAAGGTCGCCTCGATTGCGAAGGCCGTGCTGTTCCCGAGCGCCGTCGAAGCGATCGGTAAGAGCGCCTACGGGCTGACGACCGAGGTGTGGTGGTCGCCGCATCACCCGTTCAGCTCGCCGCTCACGCATCAGTCGTCGGCCGAGATTGCATCGTCGTGGGAAAGTTCGACCGGTAAGCAGTGGACGCAGCCGCTCGGCTACATCTACGCGCTGTTCGAGACCGGTATCGATGCACTCAAGCGGACGCAAGACCTCGATAAGAAAGAGTCGATTCGCGATGCGATCAAAGCGACGAATTTCAAATCGACCGTCGGCACGATCGACTTTTCGAAAGGCCCGGTCCCGGGTATCGCAAAGACGCCGCTCGTGGGCGGCCAGTGGGTCCACGGGAAGAAGTTTCCGTTCGATCTCGTCATCGTTCAGAACGTGACCGCGCCGGAAATCCCGGTCGGCGGCCACGTACAACCACTCAGCGCGTTCTAGGCGCGTTTCACCCAGGCTCCCATGCGGGGCCGAGAAGGACTGCGTGCCGAGCCCCCTCGTCGAAGTTCGAAACGTTACCAAGCGATACGGTGCGCTCACCGTGACGCGCGACGTTTCGTTTTCGCTCGAGGCGGGCGAGGTGCTCGGCATCCTCGGCCCCAACGGCGCGGGGAAGACGACGCTGTTCAACGTGATCAGCGGCGACGTGGCTCCCGATGCGGGTCAGATCTTACTCAAGGGCACCGACGTGACGAAGCTGCGGCCGCACGAGCGCTGTCGCCGCGGAATCGGTCGCTCGTACCAGATCGCGCGCCCGTTCGGAGGCCTGACCGTCTTCGAGAACGTGCTCGTGGCGGCGCTCTTCGGCGGCCGCAACGCGGATGCGGAAGCGAACGCGCGCGCGGCCGAAGTTCTCGAACTCACCGGTCTCCTTCCCAAGGCGAACAAACTCGCGGGCGGACTGCCGTTGCTCGACCGCAAGCGTCTCGAGTTCGCGCGCGCGCTCGCGACGAATCCCGACGTGTTGCTTCTTGACGAAATCGCGGGCGGCCTCACGGAACACGAAGCGGCGGAAGTGGTGAACACCGTTCGCGCGATCCGCGAACGTGGCATCGCGATCATTTGGATCGAGCACGTCGTCCACGCGTTGATGGCGGTCGCCACGCGATTGCTCGTGCTCGCATCGGGCGCGAAGCTTGCGGAAGGCGATCCGAAAGAGGTTCTCGCGAGCGCCGAGGTGCGTCGCGTGTACATGGGGATCGAAGCGTGAGCGCGCTCCTCGAAACGCAAGCGCTCGTCGCATATTACGGCGACTTCCAAGCGCTCTTCGGCATCGACGCCGAGGTCCGTGAAGGCGAGCGTGTGGCACTCATCGGCGCGAACGGCGCCGGTAAATCGACGTTTCTCACGTCGATCGCGGGAATGCGGAAGTCGGCTCCGGAGAGCATCCGCTTCGACGGCTCGGCGATCGGCGCGCTCGGCGCGGCCGACGTTGCCGCGCTCGGCATCGCGCTCGTTCCCGAAGGCAGGCGCCTCTTCCCGAGTCTCAGCGTGGAAGAGAATCTCTCTATGGGGGCGTTCAATCGACGCAAAGGGCCGTGGGATCTGGCGCGCGTGTACGAACTCTTTCCGGTCCTCTCGGAGAAGAAGAACGCGCCGGCCACGTCGCTTTCCGGCGGGCAGCAGCAGATGGTCGCGATCGGCCGCGCGCTGATGGCGAACCCGCGGTTACTGATGTGCGATGAGATCTCGCTCGGGCTCGCGCCCGCCGTCGTCAAAGAAGTGTATGCGGCCCTTGCGGTCGTGTGCGGCGAGCACGGGGTTTCGGCGATTATCGTCGAGCAAGATATCGAGCTCGCGCGCACGATGTCCGATCGCGCGTACTGCTTCACGCACGGAACGGTCTCACTCGCGGGCGCGAGCGCGGATCTCTCGCGCGAAGCGATTTCCGCCGCGTACTTCGGCGTATGATCGCGCGGATGGTGGCGGCGTGAACTGGCTCGACACGGTAATCCAGGGGACGCTGCTCGGCGGCTTGTACGCGCTCTTCGCGATGGGCCTCGCCGTCATTTACGGCGTCATGAAGCAGATCAACATCGCGCACGGCGATTTCATCGTGCTCGCAGCCTACGTCGCGCTCGGTATCGTCGCGGCGACGGGGCTCCATCCGTTCCTCGTGATTCCGCTCGCGATCGTCGTCTTCGGTGCGTTCGGGTATTTCTTGCAACGCACGGTGCTCAATCGCACGCTCGGCAGCGACATCTTGCCGCCGCTCGTCGTGACGTACGGCCTCTCGATCGTGATCGAGAACGTGCTGCAACAAACGCAGTCCGGCGATCCGAAGTCGCTCAAGCTCGGCTCGCTCGAGACGGCGAGCTTGCCGCTCGGTGGCGGTCTCGCGATCGGTGCGTTCCCGCTCATCATGCTGGTCACCGCGATCGTCGTCGCGATCGTTCTCGAGATCGTGTTCAATCGGACGCGCCTCGGCATGGCGTTTCGCGCGGTCTCCGACGATCGCGAGATCGCATCGATCATGGGCGTTCGCGATCGTCGCCTCTTCGGGTACGCGACGGCGATCTCGTTCGCCGTCATCGCGATCGCGGGCGTTTTCATGGGCATCAAATTTACGTTTAGTCCGTCGCTCGGGCCGAATTTCTTACTCTACGCGTTCGAAGCGGTCGTGATCGGCGGCATGGGATCGTTCTGGGGCACGCTCGCCGGCGGCATCATCCTCGGCATCGCGCAGGCGGTCGGATTCGCACTCAATCCGGGGTGGGGCATCCTTGCCGGCCACCTGGTCTTTCTCGCGGTGTTGCTCGTGCGACCGACCGGCATCTTCGCGAGGTCCGCATGAGCGTCGCAACGCCCGTGCGCGTCGAGCGTTACGCGACCGGTGGCCGCGCACTTCTCGTGATCGCGATCGTCGTCGTTCTCGGGCTCATCTCGGGACCGTTCTGGCTTTCATCCGAGGCGATGCGGCTCGTCGTCGAGTTCGTCTGTTTGCTCGCGATGGCACAGATGTGGAATCTGCTCGTTGGGTACGGCGGTCTCGTCTCGATCGGTCAACAGGCGTACATCGGTATCGGCGGCTACGCACTCTTCGTTCTCGCGAACCAGCTCGGCATCAACCCGTTCCTCAGCGTCCCGCTCGCGGGGCTCGTCGCCGCGCTCTTCGCGTTGCCCACGTCGCGCGTGTTATTCGGTTTGAGCGGCGGATATTTTGCCGTGGCGACGTGGGTCGTTGCCGAAGTGTATCGTTTGCTCGTCGCTAATATTTCGGCGCTCGGGAGCGGCGCGGGCGTGAGCCTGACGGCGATGCTCGCGTTCGAAAAGGGAACGCGCGAGTCGATCACGTTTTGGCTCGCGGTCGCGCTCTTGCTCGCGACGACGGGCGGCGTTTACGCGCTGCTTCGCTCGCGTCTCGGGCTCGCGCTCACCGCGCTACGCGATAGCGACGTCGCGGCGGAAAGTCAGGGCGTCGATGTGGCGCGCATCAAATTGCTCGTGTACGTGATCGCCGCGTTCGGTACGGGTTGCGCGGGCGCGCTCTACTTCCTCAACGCCTTGCGCATCTCGCCCGACGCCGCCTTCGGTATGGATTGGATCCCGCTGCTGTTCTTCACGGTGATCATCGGAGGCATCGGGACGATCGAAGGCCCGATCCTCGGGACGCTGCTCTACTTCACGCTGCGTCAGCTCTTCGCCGACTACGGCACGTGGTATCTCATCGCGCTCGGCCTGCTCGCAATCGTCATCATGATTCGCTTTCCGCGCGGCATCTACGGCGAGCTCGCCACACGCTTCGGATGGCGTTTCTTTCCGGTGCAGCGCATTCTCCGCGACCCATAGGAGCTCGTCATGTCGGATTCCGTCATCGCACCAACCCTCACGACCGACGTCATCGCAAGTGGCGCGACCGCGCCGGACGAACGCTGGCGGCAGATCTATGCGTCGCTGATCGAGCATCTCCACGCCTTCGTGCGCGACGTGGAGCTGACGCCCGAGGAATGGATGACCGCAATCCGATTTCTGACGGCGACCGGTCAAAAATGCGACGACCTACGTCAGGAGTTCATCCTGCTCTCCGATACGCTCGGTGTTTCCATGTTGGTCGATGCGCTCGCGAACCGGCGTGCCAGTGGCGGCACGGAATCGACCGTCCTCGGCCCGTTCTTTACGACCGACGCGCCGGACGTTCCGTTCGGCGGGAGCATCAGCCGCCCGGGTAGCGGCATTCCCATGCACGTCACGGGGACCGTCAAGGCGCCGGATGGTTCGCCGATCGTGGGCGCCGCGATCGAGGCGTGGGAAGTGGACGGCGACGGCCTCTACGACGTGCAATACGCGGACCGCGTCGAGCCGAATTCGCGCGGACGCGTTCGTACGGACGAAACCGGCGCGTTCGATTTTCACGCGACGTTGCCCGTGAGCTACTCGATCCCGGGCGACGGCCCGGTCGGAGCGATGCTCGCGAGTCTCGGGCGCCATACGATGCGGCCGGCACACTTGCATTTCTCGTTTGCGGCGCCGGGGTTCGCGCCGCTGACGACGGCGCTGTACGTCAACGGCGACCCGTACATCGACGGCGATGCGGTGTTCGGCGTGAAGCCGTCGCTCGTCGGAAACTACGTTCTCCACGATGCGCCCGAGCCGCACGTCACGTTGCACTACGATTTCGTGCTCGTGCCGGAGCGTGCGACCGTTCCGGTGTGAACGCCATCGACCTCTGCGCCGTTGCCGACGTCCCGGACGGCGGCGCGCTGCGATGCGAACGCGACGATGCATCGAGCGTCGTCGTCGTGCGCGACGGTGACGACGTTCGCGCGTTCGAGAATCGATGTCCGCATTTCGGCATCGCGCTCGATGTGGGGCGTGGAATCAAGACGTTTCGCAAACACGTGCTGTGCGTGAACCACTACGCGGCCTTCCGATTCGATGACGGCTACTGCGTCGAGGGTCCGTGCCTCGGTGCGTCGCTCGATGCTGTCGCCGTTTCCGTCTCCGAGGGTCGCGTGCGTCTGCTGACGCCGCCCGACTGACGGCCGCCGCTAGAAGTTCGGGAGCGAGTCGGGCGGTGGAACCGCGCGGTGGTGGTGTGCGAAGTGTGGGATCAGGTGATGCGCCGCCGCGACGTTGAACGCGAAGAACACGTGGGCGAGCGATGCGACCGCTCCGAAGAATTCGTTGCCGCCGTGCTTCACGACGATCGGCGATCCGCTCGATCCGAAGCCGTCGTAGGGCTGGAGCGGTGAGGGCCACGCGCCCTGTTGCGCGTCGGCCGGCGTTTCGCAGACGATCGGACGCTCGACGAACGTGTCGTCGTGCGCGGCATCCGCCGCGATCGCGCTTTCGCAGCGCGGCGACGGGAGTGCGGATGCGCTCTGACCGGCGCTTGCGACCGAACCGAGACTCGCCCACGCCGCTACGATCGCTACGAGAAAACTCGCCCTGATCGTCGCCATGCGGGTGTGCGTCCTTTCGCTCGTCGGCTGCGGGTGTACGACTATTATCGGCCTGCAGGCAAAAATCCTGACGCCGGAAGCGAGCTCGTAAAATCGTGCACCGGGTCACGTTCTGCCGAGCACGACGCGGCGCTCGCTCCGTCAGCCTAGGTTTGCAGGCGGAGCGCGACGTCGATTTCGTGCTGGGCGCGCTTGAGCTCGGGGAGCAGCTCGGAGACCATCCGATCGAGCGAGACGCGCGACGCGTGGGCGCTGATATTCAATGCCGCGACGACGCGGCCGCTCCGATTGCTGAGCGGAACGGCGATGGAACGGAGGCCTTCCTCGAGCTCCTGATCGACGAGACACCACCCGGCTTCGCGCACCGACGCGACGATGCTACGCAGGGAATCCGCATCTACGCGCGTGGTTTCGGTATACGGCTTGCGGGACGTGGTCGAGAGGTAGTCCTCGAGCTCGCACGGCGAGAGGAACGCGAGGAGAACGCGGCCCATCGACGCAGCGTACGCCGGGAGCCGCGTTCCGATGCCGAGATTGATGCTCATGATGCGGCGCGTCGGAACGCGCAAGACGTACACGATATCGTCGCCGTCGAGCACGCTTGCGGAACACGATTCGTGGACGCGGTCGACGAGCGCTTCCATGATCGGTTCGGCGAACGACCAGAAATCGAGCGAACTCAAATACGAGTAGCCGAGGCTCAGGATCTTCGGGGTGAGCGTAAACCTTCGGCCGTCGAGTGCGACGTAGCCGAGCGTTTGCAGCGTGAGCAAGATACGACGCGCACCGGCGCGCGTGATGCCCGCGACCTCCGCGACCTCCGAGAGCGTCATCGTGGTGTGGCCCGGACCGAACGCGCGGATGACGGAGAGGCCGCGCGCGAGCGACTGCACGTACGTATCGGAATCGCGTTCGTTCGTCACCGTATCGTTTCTACTCCGAGGGTGGCCGAGAATCCGGCCGAAGGAAAGGGATGCCTCACCCACGCAGGCCGCACGATGCGTCTCGTTCGCACCGTCTTCTGGTTTTGTACGACGCTCTGTGCGTTCGCCGTTCTGCAGGCGTCGGCGCGTGCCGGCAGTCGCTACGAGCCGCCCGGTCTCGGGCCAACGAGCGCCACGCTCGACGACGTTCGCGCTCGTTACGGCGCCGCCTCGGGTGTCGCGTCATCCGCATACGGCGAGCGTATCGAAACCTATCACACCGTTGCAAAAGGGACGCCGTTCGATTCGACGGCGACGATCCGCGGTTCGGATTTTACGATCGCGACGACGCTCGCGGGCGACCTCTACCAAACCGGACGGAACGGTGGCCGACGGTGGCGTCGCACGCCGAGCGGCGTCGTGCGTATCGTCGCAAGCGACGTGCAAGGTGACGATCTCGATCGCTGGCCGAGCGCGGTGCTCGGTTTCGATTTCGCGGACTGCCGCGTCGTCGGTGAGACGCACGGGGATGCGGCATCGTACGTGCTCGAGGACCGGGCTCTGGGCGACGTGCCGCACTGGCTCTACGTCGACGAGAAAACGGGAGACCTTCGGCGCGAGGTCACGCGCGACGGATCGCGCGTCGTTACGTTCGACTTCACGGACGTCCGCACGATCGATGGCGTCCGTCGGCCGTACGCGTGGCACGTCGATGGTGCGGGCGGCCCGGCCGACGTGGTGGTCGCATCGATCGAGGAACGCGCCGTCCCCGCGTCGTTGGTCGCGATTCCGAACAGTACGGCGGCAACGTTCAGCCTCTCGCTTGCTGGGGCCCGTGCGGCGCGTTTGCCGACGCGATTCGCGAGTAGCGACGCGATCTACGTCACCGTTCGCGTCGACGGACACAAGAGCGAGTTCGTCTTGGATACGGGGACGACGCAAATGCTGATCGACGGCGGCGCCGCGCACCGCTTCGGGTTACACGAAACGCTCGACCACACGACCGTGCACGAGCTCGTCGCAGGCCCCGTAACGATGACGGAGGTGCCGTTTCTCACGGTCGGTCTCGGGCAAGGGTTCGGTGGGCTCGAGGGAATCCTCGGATACGAATTCTTTCGCGGTTACGTCGTCCACGTGAATTACGAACGGCAATTCGTCGAGGTTATTGCTCGCGAGGTTTTCGAGCCGCCTCCGGGCGCGATCGCCATTCCGATCTCCTATGCGGAGGGCATGCCGCTTGCGTCGGGTCGGATCGATTCGATCGCGGTCGACCGACTCGCGCTCGATACGGGATCGCAGCGCGTCGTCTTGCCGACGCTGCTCCGCGAGCGTGCCGGTCAGACGATTCGCGCGAAGACGATTGGAGAGTATCGCGTCCAACATTATCTCGAAGGTCCCCTCACGACGAACGAGGGGAGCATCGCAATCCTCGCGCTCGGAGGAATCGACTTCGTCGACGTTCCGGCCGATATCGAGCGAGCCGAGCCGGATTCGATGGACATCCCGCTCGACGGGATCGTCGGAACGAGCCTCTTATCGACGCTCGATCTTTGGTTCGATTACGACGACGATGCGCTGTACGCGAAGCCGTTCTAGCGCGTTCTCAGACGTGTGCGGGGCGTGGCTTGGCGCGATCGTACTGCACGGGCCACGCGACGTCCACACCGAGCGCGACGGCTGCGTGGAGAGGCCAATAGGGATCGCGTAGGAGCTCGCGTGCGAGCAGAACGAGATCGGCACGACCGGTCGTAACGACGTCCTCGGCCTGCGCCGCCTGCGTGATCAGACCGACGGCACCCGTCGGGATATTCGCTTCCGCGCGAATGCGTTCGGCGAACGGAACCTGATAGCCGGGGCCGAGGACGATCTGCTGGTGGGCGACCGCGCCGCCCGAGGAGACGTCGATCAGATCCGCGCCGAGCTTCGCGAGCTCCGCCGAGAGCCGAATCGACTGATCGACATCCCAGCCACCCTCGGCCCAATCGGTTGCCGAGATGCGCACGAAGAGCGGCACGTCGTCCGGCAGCGTCGCGCGAACGGCGCTCGTCACGTCGCGCAAGAGCCGCGTGCGGTTCTCGAAGCTTCCGCCGTAGGCGTCGGTGCGATGGTTTGCGAGTGGCGAGAGGAACTCGTGCAACAGGTAGCCGTGCGCCGCGTGAAGTTCGATCACGCGGAATCCCGCTTCGAGCGCGCGCTGCGCGGCGGCGACGAAATCTCCGACAACGTCGCCGATTTCGTGAAGCGAGAGTTCGCGCGGCGCGGGATCGCCGTCGGTAAATGCGATCGGGCTCGGCGCGACCGGCGTCCAGCCGCCGGCGTCGTGGCCGAGGCGCAGGCCACCATGCCAGGGCTGCGCGCTGCTGGCCTTGCGGCCGGCATGCGCGAGCTGGATGCCGGCGACCGCGCCGTTCTCGTGAACGAACGCGACGATCTCCCGAAGCTTCGCGACGTGCTCGTCTCGATAGATGCCGAGATCGAACGGCGTGATGCGGCCTTCGGCGACGACGGCCGCGGCCTCCGTGATCACGAGTCCTGCGCCACCCACGGCGCGGCTTCCGAGATGTACGAGGTGCCAATCCGTCGCATAGCCGTCGACGCTGGAGTACTCGCACATCGGCGAGACGACGATGCGATTTCGGAACGTGACGCCGCGGAGGGTATACGGGTCGAACAGATGAGCCATCGTCCCTTGGAAACGGACGGACGTCGTTCGAGTTTCACCCCCGCGGCGCGGGCGTTCGTGCTACTGTTGCGGTTGCGGTGCTTGGTCGGGTGCCTTCGCGTGCATCCCGGCCTCGAACTTACCCGCTTGATCCGGCGTCAGAACGCCCTCGATCTGCGCGAGCAGTTGCTTACGCGTTTCCGGCGTTGCCGTCTGACGCGAATCGTGGAACGATTTCATGAAGCCTTTGATCTGTGCTTTCTGATCGTCCGTGAGATCGAGCGACGAGAGTACCTCGCGCATTTTCGAGCGATGATGCATCGCCGGCGCAGGCGCGCCGTCGTCGGCATTTTGCGGCGCGGTCGCAGCGGGGGCGGGGGCGGCTTGTGCGAAGGCGGCGACGGAACCGCCGAGCAGGGCACCCGCGAGGGCGAGCGGTGCGAGGATGAGACGATTGGACATGAGCGACTCCTTAGCGGACACCAGTAGAAACGGTACACGGCGAACGCGCGTTGCACGCGGAGGTGAAGCGACGATGAGAATTAGGCGATGAGAGCGCACACGGATTACCTAACGATCGAGACGACGAAGCGGTACGAGATCCGCGACATCACGGACGACGTGATGCACGTCGTCGCCGCGGCGCATATCGCGGACGGCATGGTGCTCGTAAGTGCGATGCACATCACGGCGAGCGTTTTCGTAAACGACCACGAAAGCGGACTGTACGCGGATATCATGACGTGGCTCGAAGAACTCGCGCCGGCGAAGCCCGACTACTTGCACCACCAAACGGGCGAAGACAACGCCGACGCGCATCTCAAACGGATGCTTCTCGGCCATCAAGTGATCGTTCCGATCACGCGCGGCGAGCTCGACCTCGGCCCGTGGGAGCGCATTCACTATGGCGAGTTCGACGGTCGGCGGAAGAAGCGGATCGTCGTTAAGGTGATGGGCGTTTAGCGATCGCACGCGAGCGTCAGAATGAGAACGGGCCGTCGAAGCCGGTAAGTTCGGCGTAGCCGTGTCCGTAGTCGCGCGGGCCGGGATCGGCGCGTTCGACATCGACGCTACCCTGATAGTAGCGCGCCCCACGTGCGTATGTGGCTTCTTGATTTTGTATGTCGGGGACGACGGCGCAATCTAAATCGAACTTCCTCACGACGATGCCCCAGAGTGATGGATAGGACGAGCCGCGCGAGTTGCGCCACGTGGTGCCGTTTGGCGGAGGCGGATAGTAGACGTCGATATCGTGCGCGTCGAGATACGATATCCGCCCGTCCTTCGCGATGAACGCGCCATTCACGATCGAGGGGTGCGCGTCGACGTTGCGTACGATACGTACGAGCAGCGCGCGACCATCGTCGAATGAAATCGTAAACCGCTCCCACCCGCGATCGTTCGCACCGAGGCGGGCGCCGCCGGATTCTCGTTCGAGCCAAAACGTACCGGTGAGTGCCGTCGTTCGCGTGCCGTCTATCCACGTGCCTCGCGCGCGCAGGTTCGGAAGTGCGACATCGTCGACGACACAGCGCGCGCACGATCCGGTGCGCGCGATGCCGCTGGGGCCGAGGGCGGCGAGCGTTCCGTCGGACCGTAGGTGCAGTTCGAGTGCCGCGCTTCCGTCGCGCATACCGAGCGAAAACGAACGAACGCCTGCGTGCGGAGCCCCGTCTTCGCGAACGTACCAATCGTCGACGCGCACGTTGAGTTTCGATGTGGAACTCGCAGCGGCAAAGCCGTCGCGCTCGACACGCGAGGCCGTGCGCAGAAGGCGCCGCTCCTCATCGAGCACGGACGACGCGCTCGCGAAGACGACGACGGTGCCGCGCGGTCCGCGTTCGGCGTAACGGAAGAACGTCATCGCGACATCCACATGCGACCCGTCGGGGGTTCGAAGGTGCCCGAGCACACGCCACACGTCGCGGGTCGAGCTCGCATCGCTCGCGAGGCTCGCCGTATCGGCGCGCGCGATCCCGACGGCGTTCGTCATGACGAACAGCGCGGCGATGGTGAGCACGCGTGCGCCGTGCATGGGAAGCCGCGCGGCGAGACGAGACGGGCCGAGCGCGGCGAGGAGCGCGACGGCGATGCTGCCGCAAAACGTCAGCAACGGAAGGGAGATCGGCACGACCGTATGCAGCAGCCAGCCCGCGCTCGCGCGATCGCTCGCGAGTAAGGTCCATGCGAGCGCCGTCCCGAGCGCGAAGCCCGCGACGCCGCCGAGCGCGCCGAGAGCCGCCGCTTCGACGAGCACCATCTCGCGCACGCCCGCGCGCGAGAGGCCCGCATAGCGGACGAGCCGGATCTCGCCGCGTCGTTCCAACACGAGTGCCGACATCGCGGTCGTGATGCCGAGGACGCCGGCAATCGCCGCGAGCGCCGCGAGCGCGAACGTCTCGCGCATGACGCCGTCGATGCGCGAGATGACGTTCGCCCGCATCGATCTCGTCGTTTCGACGTCGGCGGGTTGCGGGCGAATTGCGGCCAGCACGCGCGCGCGGAGATCATGAAGATCGGTGTGGGGCGCGGCGAAGATCGCGATCTGGTCCGGATCCGCGCTCTTGAAGAGATGCGCGAAGGTCGCGCCGTCGAGCGCGATCGAGCCACGCCCGAGCGGATCGCCGTCGGCGATTGCGACGACGCGAAATTGGTGGCGAGCGCCGCCCGCCGAGAGTGCGAAGACCTCACCGACGCGCAATCCCCGACGCGTCGCGAATGCAGCATCGACGGACGCGTCGTACGGTTCGCCGTGGAAAACGCGCGACGCGGAAGAGGTGGAACGCAATGTGACCGGCACGCCGTCGCCCGGAATGTCGATCGAACGCGTCGCATCGACGCGGGCGATGCCCGGAAGCGCGACGATCCGCGCGATCGTTGCCGGATCGAACGTGCCCGCTTGCCCATCGTGCGCGCCACCAAGCGGTGATGCGACGAGGTCGCCGCGCAACGTGGCGTCGGCGTACGCAACGAGCGAGGTTCGCAGCGACGCGCCGAAGATCGCAACCGCCGTCGTCAGCGCGATCGCGAGCGCGAACGTCGTCACCGTCGTTGCGAGGCGCCGAGGCGAACTCGCGAGATTTGCGAGTCCGAGAACGGCGGCGGGTCCGAGGCGAGCTCCCGCGCGGCGTGCCACGCGGTGGACGATGACGATGAGAAGCGGCACGCCGCATACCGTGGATACGATGAATGCGATTCCCGCAACGGTTCCGAGCGCGGCCGCGTTCGGGTGGCCGAGCGTCACGACCGAAACGCAGCCGATCGCGAACGCGACGGTCATCGCGAGCACGAGTGTGGGAATCGCAGCCACCATTCCGTCTCCGAGCGGACGCGATGAGAGTGCGAGCGTCGGTCGCAGCGCCGCTGCGCTGCGGGCGGGAACGAACGCCGCGGCGGTTGCGAGGGCGACGCCGAGTGCGAAGGCGACGAGCGGTGCGAGGCGGTCGAACGAATAGAGATCGTGGGGAGCCGGCGTCGCGCCCGCGAGCGACGAGAGCAGCGTTCCGCCGCCGACGCCGAGCAGTGCGCCGATGCATCCGAGGAAGACGCCCTCGAGCGTGATGGCCGTTGCGATCGAACCGCGAGCGACGCCGATCGCGCGCAACGTTCCGATCTCGGCGCGGCGCTGCACGACGGATATCGCGATCGCGTCGTACGTAAAGAGTGCCGCGACCAGCAGCGCGAGCGCCCCCAGCACGGCGAGATTCGCGGCGAATCCGCCGACCGCGCGCTCGATCTCGCGCCGCCGGTCGCCGGCGGACACGAGTTGTGCGCCGGCCGGCGCGAGCGCGGCAACCGTTCGTCGCGCACGATCGAGCGCGCCCGGCTCTGCGACGCAGGCGATGCGGTCGAAGCTGCCCGGTGTGCCGAAGAACGCTTGCGCGGTCGCGACGTCGACGATCGCGGTGTCCGTGTCGAGCGCCGTCACGTCGCGCGCGAGAATTGCCGACACGAGCACGTCGGACCGCCGCCGGCCGATCTCGATGGGAATGCGCTCGCCAACGCGGAGCTGATGATGCTCGGCGAACGTCTGCGTGACGATCGCGCCGCGGTCGAGGATCGCATCGTACGGCGTCGGCCCGCTTCCGAACGGTTCGAACGGTCCGGGCACCTCCGCTCGGAACTCGAACGCGCGCGGGAGCGGCGCGAGAAGATCGACGCCTTCGACGTGTAGCACCTCGCCCGCCGCGACGACCGTGCCATCGATGCGGGGCATCGCGCTCGCGATGCCGTCCGCGCGGCGAACGCGCGCGAGAAACGCCTCGTCGAGGCCGCGTCCCGGTCGAACGACGTCGAAATCGCTCTCGTCGCCGAAGAGGCCACTCTGCGCGGAAAACGCAGCGATCGCGTGCGCGCTCGAAAGGCGAACCGCGAGATACACGCTCACGCCGAGTGCGATCGCGACGACCGTCACGAAGGCACGGAGGCCGTGCCGGCGGAGATATCCCGCGACGAGTGCATCGAAGATCACCACAATACTAATTCCTTAGTTGTGGCGATCTCCGACGAATCCCCTGCGAGGGGAGAAGACGCGGCGCTCGATCGAAGGCCTCAACCGAGCGCCGCGCCCGGCGTTAGACCGTCGCCGGTTCCTTGCGGGAACGGGACGGGTCGATGATCTCGGGCACGTGCGATTCGCGATTGAGAACCGGCTTCTCGAGCCCGTCGACGCGCGTCATCGGCGGGTAGTCCGGCGCGCCGAATTGCGCGGCGCGAGCGGCGTAGCTGTCCGGGATGAGCGGCGGCTTCTTACGATAGTCCGGCAGACCGTCCGCCTCACGGAACAGCGGCATGACCTCTTCGGCCATGAGCTGCATGCCTTTGAACGCCATCCATTGCGGCATCGGGCCCCACGTCCCGGAGCAGATGACGCCACCGACGCCGAGCTTGCCCACGTACTCTTCGTGGAGGATCTCCGCAACGGTTTGCGGCGACCCGACGATGATGTATCGGTCGCGGATCAACTCTTCGTAGCTCAGCAGCGGCTGCGCCGTAATGTTGCCGCGCACGGACATCGTCGCCTTAAAGCCCTGCGGCGTCGTGTAGCCTGGCGGGCTGTGATAGTGCTGCGGATGCTGGAGGCCCGTGTTGTAGAGCCACTGCATGTGCGCCTTGGCTTCGCGATGCGCTTGTTCGTCCGTCTCGGCGACGTAGATCATCACGGCGACCGCGAGCTTCTTCGGGTTGCGCTCGAATCCGAGTTCTTCCGAAATCGCACGATACTCGTCGAACATCTGCTGCACGAGCCATTGTGGCGAGAACACGGTCATGTACATGTACTGCTTCTCGACGCACTTGCGGATCGTGTCTTTCGAACCGATGCCGGGAATCCAGATCGGCGGATGCGGCTGTTGCATCGGGCGCGGCCACGGGTTCACGCTCGGAATGTGATAGTGCTCGCCTTCCCACACGAAGGGGCCGTCCTCGGTCCACGCTTTGATGATCAGGTCGTGCGCTTCCCAGAAGCGTTCGCGAGCGTACGCGGGCGAGACCGGTTGCGAATAGTACTCCATGCCGGTGCCGACGACGAAACCCGAGATGATGCGGCCGCCGGAGACGACGTCGAGCATCGCGATCTCTTCGGCGACGCGAACGGGATTCGAATGGAGCGGAAGGGCGTTGCCGATGATGCCGACCGGGATGTGCGACGTGTTCGCGACGATGTGCATCGCCGAAAGGTTCGGCGCGGGCTGGATGCCCCACGCGGTCGCGTGGTGTTCGTTAACGAGCGTACCATCGTAACCGAACTTTTCCGCTGCCGCACTGATCGCGAGCTGTTCCGTATACGTTTTGTAGCCGAGGCGCGGATCGAAATACTTATTCGAGAGCGTGACCCATTGGCTCGTGCGCTCGTCCGGCGGCGGAAGATACGGATAGTGAATCGTGTTGAATGCGTAGAAGTCGAGTGCGTTCACGCGTGATGCTCCTTGACGAAACGGCCGATCGCTTCCGCGACCAGACGCGGCTCTTCGTGGACGAGCGCGTGGCCCGTGCCGGGAATGACGAGGTCGCGCGAATTCGGTAGCGCGCGCCGGTACCGAACGGCGATGTCGTCGGGAATCAAGCGATCGTCTGCGGCGCGCACGACGAGTGCGGGCGCGGTTACGCGATTGAGGCGACGCGGCAACGCGAGATTGTATCGCGGCGTCCACATCAAGCGCGCGAGCGTGGTCCCCTCGCCGTAGAGAAACGCCATCTCATCGAGCGTGTCCGGCGGAACGACGTCGGCCGCTTTCGCCGGGTCGTTGAAGAGATACATCCCGAGTTCGGGTCCGACGCGGAAGAGGTCGACGTCGGCCGGCTTTTCGGCGCGCAGACCCGCGGGCGTGATCAGCGTCAGGCTCGCGATCGAATCCGGATAGAACGTCGCGTACTCCGCCGCGATCCAGCCGCCGAGCGAATAGCCGACGAGATTGAGCGTGGTGAGGCCGAGCTTGCGAAAGAACTCGTGATAGTGCTGCACGACGTCGTCGAAGTTGCGAAGCCAATGCGGCATGGGCGTCTCGCCGAAACCGGGGTGCTCCGGCGCGATCACATCGAACGATTTGGAGAGCTCTTCGTAAAACGGCGTCCACATACGCGTCATGCCGGCACCGTGCAAGAAGACGAGCGTTTCGCCCGTTCCCTTGCGGCGGTATGCGGTCGGCACGCCTTCGATATCGATCCATTGCGGCTCGGTGTAATAGTTCGTTGGTTTCGGGACCGGCTGCTTTTTCACGACGTACTGATCGGCAACGGCCATGCGTCCTCCAACAATGGCCCGGCGAGTGCCGGGCCCGGCCCGCATCGTCTCGCACTCGTTGCCACGCGTCAACCGCCGAAAGATAGGGACGTTCCGCCCCTATGTGGATCGCGGATGCGCTCGGTTATGGTCATGAAAAAAAGCGAGCGATCGCTGTTGCGACCACTCGCTCGCCCTTTGAAAGGCTTCGACTACGTCGGAGAGATCGCCACGGCGCGGACGCCATCGCTCGCTTGCGCCTCGAACTTCTTGAAATTCTCGAAAAAGAGGCCTGCGAGTTTGCGCGCCTGCGCGTCGTAGGCCGCCTTGTCGCTCCACGCGTTGCGCGGATTGAGGACGTCGGCCGGAACGTCGTGGAGCGCGGTGGGAATCGAGAGTCCGAAGAACGGCTCCGGCTCGAAGGTCGCACCGCTCAGGCTGCCGTCGAGCGCCGCATTGACCATCGCGCGCGTGTGCGCGATCGACATACGTTTTCCGACGCCGTACGCTCCGCCGGTCCAGCCCGTATTCACGAGCCAACACGTGACCTCGTGTTTCGCGATGCGCTCGCCCAGCAGCTTCGCATACACCGTGGGATGGTGCACCATGAACGGCGCGCCGAAGCACGTCGAGAACGTTGCGGTCGGTTCCGTGACGCCCTTTTCGGTGCCGGCGACCTTCGCCGTATAGCCCGAAAGAAAGTGGTACATCGCCTGCTCGGGCGTCAACTTCGAGATCGGCGGTAACACGCCGAACGCGTCGGCCGTGAGCATGATGATCGTCTTCGGATGGCCGGCCATCAGGCCGGGGACGATGTTCGGGATGAACTCGACCGGATACGCGGAGCGCGTATTCTCGGTGAGCGCTTGGCTTTCGAGATCGAGCGCGCGCGTCGCCGGATCGAAGACCACGTTCTCGAGCACGGCGCCGAAGCGATGCGACGCGGCCCAAATTTCCGGCTCGGCCTTTTGCGAAAGTTTGATGACCTTCGCGTAGCAGCCGCCCTCGAAATTGAAGACGCCGTCGGCGGACCAGCCGTGTTCGTCGTCGCCGACGAGCGGACGGTTCGAGTCGGCGGAGAGCGTCGTTTTCCCGGTTCCGGAGAGGCCGAAGAAGATGGCCGAGTCGCCGTCGGCTCCGACGTTCGCCGAGCAGTGCATCGGGAGTACCTGGCGCAACGGCATCAGGTAATTCATGATCGTGAAGACCGACTTCTTGATCTCGCCTGCGTAGCGCGTTCCACCGATCAGCACGATCTTGCGCGCCATGTTCACGAGCACGAACGTGCCGCTGCGCGTTCCATCCCGCTCCGGCTCGGCGACGAATTCCGCGGCATCGATCACGGTAAACTCGGGCGCGAAATCGTCCGGCGCTTTATCGGGCGTCAGAAAGAGGTTGCGCGCGAAGAGCGAGTGCCACGCGTACTGCGTGATCACGCGCACGGGCAACCGGTACCGCGCGTCCGCGCCGACGTACGTGTCGAGCGAATAGATCTCGCGCTCGCTGAGGAACGCGCTCACGCGGTCGAGCAACGCATCGAAAGTCTTCGGATCGATCGCCTTGTTCGTATCGCCCCAGTCGATGTGCGTCTCGCTGCCGGGCTCGCGGACGAAGAACTTGTCCTTCGGCGAGCGGCCGGTGTGTTCGCCCGTTTCGACGACGAACTGTCCGTCGGCGCCGAGTTCGCCCTCGCCCTTGCGCAGGGCGTGTTCGTACAGTGACGCGACCGAGAGGTTGCGGTGGACCGCCGAGGCACCGGCGAGGCCGAGGTGCTCGAGGTGCGCCTTCAGGTTCGAGTTGAGATCCGGAAGCGTAAGAATGCGACTAACCTCCAAGCACGAGAAGGACCGGAATTCTATTTTTCCACATACCCGCCTTCACGTCTGCTATCTAACTCGCTTCCCGGGCGAAAGGCTTCGGGAAACAGGAGGCGGGTCGTTTCGCTGCGTTCGACGTCGGCCGGGCTCGCATACGTCCCCCACAGGGCATCGAAGGTGGGATTCGTGACCCCGAACCACCGCTTCTCGTTTTTGAAGTGGTGGAGCAGGTGGTACTTACGGATCCAGCGCCCGAAGCTCGTGACCGGCCGGTACGGAACGTGCGCCACGTAGTGGACCCATTCGTAATAGAGCAGGGCGAGGACGTTTCCGAGGACGAGCGATGCCGTTATGTCGCGGTCGCGCGAGAGTGTCGCGTACGCGGCTCCGGCGATCGCGAGGTTCGGCACGACGTACCAGAGCGGCAGGAAGAGCAGCTCGAGCTTGGCCGGGTCGACGTGGTGGTCGTAGTGCAGGCGATGTTGGAGGCGACGGACCGCCGCGACGTTGGACGGCTGGGCATGGAAGAGGAAACGATGCGTTCCGTATTCCGTCGCGAAAAAGAGCGCCGCGCCGCCGACGACGGCGGGCAGAACGGGTTTCGGGCCCCCGACGAGACGGCCGATTCCAAACGCCGCGACCGCCGCGGCGAGCGCCGCGTTGCTTCCATGACGGAAGAATCCTCCGAGCATCACCGATCGATTCGGCAAAAAGAATCGGCTTCCGCTCGGAACGGCTCGCACGCTCGCACGGCGAAACCGCCGCCATGCGCCGCCCGACCGACTCTTTCGCTTTTCGCTCCACCCTCGCGCTCGCGCTCTTGGCGCCGGCCATCGCGGCAAACCCGAGCGGGCTCTCCGCCCGCGACGGCATCACGATCGGAACGCTGCCCGCCGGACCGCTCGACGCGATCACGGACGTGGCGGGCGTTCGCGTCGGTCAGGTGACGAAGATCGAGGGTGCGCCCGGACCGCTCGTGCCGGGCCAGGGCCCGGTCCGTACCGGCGTGACGGTCGTGCTTCCGAACGACGACCCGTGGACGAAACGCGTCGCCGCCGCGACGTTCGATCTCAACGGAAACGGCGAGATGACGGGGGCGCATTGGGTCGACGAGGCGGGCTTCTTGGAGACGCCGATCGCGCTGACGAATACGCTGGACGTGCCGCGGGTCGACGACGGCGTGATCGACTGGCTCGTGCACAAGCACCCGGATATCGGGGTCGACGACGACGTGCCCCTGCCCGTCGTGGCGGAGTGCGACGACCAGGGAATCAACGACATCGACGGGCGGCACGTCTCGCCCGCCGATACCGTCGCGGCGCTCGACGAAGCGCGCACGGGGCCGTTCGAGCGTGGCGGCGTCGGTGCGGGCACCGGCATGCGTGCCTTCGGCTTCAAAGCCGGGATCGGGACGGCGTCGCGTATGACGGATGCGGCGAACGGAAGCTTCACGGTCGGCGTGCTCGTCAACGCCAACACGGGCTCTCGGTCCGAACTGACGATCGACGGTGTGGCCGTTGGCCGGGCGTTCGAACACGAACTGCTGCCGACGATTGCGAAGCCCGCCGCCCTCGCGACGCACGGTCGGGCCGCGGACGGCAGCGTGATCGTGACGATCGCGACCGACGCGCCGCTCGACGCGCGCGAACTTCACGAGATCGCGAAGCGCGCGACGCTCGGCCTCGCGCGAACGGGCATCACCTCGCACGTTTCGAGCGGCGATCTGTTGATCGCGTTCAGTACGACGCGGCTCTATCCGCGCGACCCGGCGGCGCCGTTGCCCGCGACGATCGTCAACAGCGACGACGTGATGGACGCCCTCTTTTCAGCGACGGTCGAGGCCACCGAAGCCGCGGTCGTCGACGCCCTCCTATCGGCGAAGACAATGTCGGGCGCACGCGGCCTGACGTACTACGCCTTGCCCGCCGATCGCGTCCGTAAGCTGCTCGCCGAACGAGCTCGACTTTAACGCAAACTTTACCGCCGGGGCGATGACGGCGAAGATATCGTGCGCTATGATCGTGGAGAAGCGTCGCCTTCATGACGGCGCTAAAGACTTGTCCGTAAGAGGCAAGGGGGCGAAAGGGCGCGCCGGTTATACCGGGGCGCCTTTTCGTATCCTGGCGTCCGCTACGCGCCGCGCAATAGTTGCGCGATCTGCGGTTGCGGCCGCGCGTCGATGAAGAGCGGTTCCATCGTCAGAATCGCATCGACGGAATCGTCGCCGACCGTCACGTGGCAGAGTGCTTGATTGCGATTCATCGCGTAGAGCTCGCTCGTATCGATCTTGCTCGCGTTGTGTTTGGTCGCGCGCTCGAGAACGGCGAGCGTGTCGTCGTCGTCCGTCTTGAAGAAGATCTTTTGCGTGAAATTCTGTAGCGCGGCGTCGACGTGGTGTTTCGGCAACACGGAGTAGAGCGACGATACGCCCTGCGTCGTTCCGAGCACCATGCAGCCGGCAGAACGGATGATGCCGAGCGATTGAACGTCGGATTCCGAGATGCACAACTGATACTCGTCGATACCGAACACCACGGGTCGATCCTGATCGAGCGACGGCTCGGATCGACGATTCTCGAGTGCGGTGAAGAAGCGACGCTTCGCGAGCGTGTAGATCGCGTGCGCGGCGCGTTCGTAGCGCGTGCGAGGAACGTGGAGCACGATCACCTTGCCGTCGAAGACGGATTCCATCTGCACGAGGTTGTGGCGGCGTGCGAACGTTTTCGAAATCGAAACGTCGCGCACCGGTTCGAGAAGCTGCGATACTTCGAATTGAACGGCGCGGCGCGCTTCCGGCGTGAACTGCATGTAGCGCGTATCTTCGTACGTCATCGCTTCGCGGATCGTCCACGCTTCGTCGGCGTCGTTGTCCAACGCTCGCAGGCGTTCCATCGCTTGGATGCGGACCATCGCGGCGAACTTGTCGTCGAAGCAGTAATTCGTCAAGTGCTCGAAGGTATAGTACTGTGCGCCCGCCGCTTGCAGCATACGCAACGAGTTCTTCATGCGCGTGACTGCCGCGTCGATCCACTGCTTCGCGTCCTCGCCGACGCGACCGAAGGTGTCGCGAAAATACATCGCGTCCACGTCGGGACTGCCGCTGAGGAGATCGAGGCCGATTCGGCTGCCGGGCTGCACGACGAGCGCCTCGCGGCCCGCGCGCTTCGCGATCTCGACCGCCTCGATCACGGCTTCCGGTTTTGCCGCGATGATGAACGCGCCGGCATCGAGATTGCCGAGCATGTCCGCGAGCATCGGGTTGTACGCCCGCGTCGTCTTCCCCGAGCCCGACGACCCGAAGATGATCGTGTGCCGACACAGGTCTTCGATGCTGAACACGACGCGTTGCTCGTCATCCCCGAGCGAGAGCGTACGAGCGGGCGAATTCAGGTACATGAGAAGCCTTTTGAAGCGCGGAGGCGTTTTGGGGGTCTATCTCACGTTTCGGGTTTGGGAGTACGGGGCTGAAGGGCGGCGGCCGATAATTTTGGCCGGATTTTTTGTGGGCGCGTGTTCGCCGTGGCTCTTGACGGCGGGCACGGTGCTGTTCCTGACAATGCGAAAAGGGACTCGCTTTGGCGAGTCCCTCGGTTGAAAGTTGGGGCGGCAAAGGCCCCCAACCACCACCCCCGGGCCCGCACTCGCGGGCCCACACGAAGAGGGGCTTCGCTAGGCGACGTGCATCGGGGCCAGGTCGTGCGCTTGCAAGATCGGGCCGGGGGAGATCACGTGGCGTTTGAGGCCGAGCTTCGTCGAGTCGACGCCGAGAGCGAGCGCCACGAGCTGCGGGAGGTGGAACGTCGGCAGATCCGTGCGGCCCCAGCGGGCGACCGAGTCGGCTTGGTAGCCGTCGAGCGCGAGATGGCAGAGCGGGCAGGGCGTGAGGACGGCTTCCGCGCCGTTGTCCTTGGCCATGCGCATGTTTTGCCCGACCATGTTGGGGGCGATGCCCTCTTTCTCGAGCTGCACGTGGAAGCCGCAGCAGCGCGTCTTGCCGGCGTAGTCGACGGGCTCGCCGCCGAGCGCGGTGATCAGATCCTCGAGCGAATGCGGGTTCCGAGCGCTTTCCCACCCGTTGACCGATTCCGGGCGGATGATGTGGCAGCCGTAGAACGGCGCGACCTTGAGGCCGCGAAGCGGGTTCACGACCATCTTCGAGAGTTCGTCGAGACCGATGTCGTCGATCAACATCCAGAGCAGATGCCGAACCGAGACCGTGCCTTTGTACGACGCGTTGAACTTGCCGAGGATGCCGTTGGCGTGGTCGAGGCGGCCCTCTTCTTCGAGAAGCTCTTTGTTCGAGGCACGCATGTGGCCGGTGCACGTCGAGCAAATCGTAATCACGTCGTCGAGGCCGAGTGCCTCGGCTTGCGCGTAGGTCCGCGCGTTGAGGACGCGTGCGACGTCGCGATTGACGTCGTTGAGAACCGAAGCGCCGCAGCACGATGCCGCGGTGAGCTCGACGAGTTCGATACCGAGCTTGTCGGCGAGGAGCATCGTCGAGTTGAAGAGCTCCGTACACGACTCTTTGGCAACGCAGCCGGGGAAGAAGCCGTAGCGCTTCGCCTCCGCGGACTTCGAACGGCGCTTCGCCGGAAGCGTTTCTATTGCAAGCGCCATTATGCGACCGGGACCTCCATGGAATCGAATATGGTCCGAATTTCTTCGACCTTTTGCACGGGATGCATGAACAGCGGCGGGATCTTGCCCTTCGATGCCATGCGCAATCCGAGCGGCATGACCTTGAGGAGCCCGCGGAAGTTGAAGCGTCCGATCGTTCCGGCGATCACTTCGTTTTCGGCGAGCATGCCCGTCTGTTTGATGGTCTTCGCGACCACGAGCGCGTGGCGCGGGCCCGGTGCGTCTGTCTGACCGAGTTGCACGGAGCGGCGCTTGGTATCGATGATCCGGTCCTGCGGATCGACGTGCTTCGGGCAGTACGAACACGCGTAGCAATGCGCGCAGAGCCAGAGATAGTCGTCGCTGATCTGCGCGACGCGTTCCGCCTGTTTGCTATCGCGCGTATCTTCGATGAAGCGGTACGCGTACGCGATCGCGGCCGGGCCGGCGAACGACGGATCGACGCTCACGACGGGGCAGAGCGCGTAGCAGGTGGCGCACATGACGCAGTTGGCCACCGCGACGAGTTTCTTCATGTCTTCGGGAGACACGCGCCGTTCGCGTTCGTGATCTTCATCCTTATCCGCGGGCTGCAAGTACGGCTTGAGGCGTGCGTACTTATCCCAGAACGGGTCCATGTGGACGACCATGTCCTTCATGGGCTCGAAGTTCGGCATCGGATCGATCTTGACCGAATTGTCGGAGCGCATCACGTCGCGGAGCGGCGTCTTGCACGCGAGGCCGGTAACCCCGTTGATGTTCATCGAGCACGAGCCGCAGATCGCGGAGCGGCACGAGCGGCGGAACGAGATCGATCCATCGACTTCCGCTTTCGCGTACTCGAGCGCGTCGAGCACGGTCTGCGTGTCGGGAAAATCGATATCGACCCGCTCGCGGTGCGGCTCGTCGTCGACGGCGGGGTCGAATCGGAAGAGGTCGAGCGTTATTTTCGACATGCGATCAGTACGATCTCACTTCGGGCTTGTACTTCGTAAAAGTGACCTTGCGCGTGTAGTCCGGCCGCGGGTCTTCGCCGGTGTAGTGCATCAGCGAGTGAACGAGCCATTTCTCGTCGTCGCGTTCCGGGTAGTCGACGCGGGCTTGCGCCCCGCGCGATTCCGTTCGGTTGAGCGCACCGAGTGCGATCGGTTGCGCGACGTCCACGAGGAACTCGGTCTCGAGCAGACCGACGAGGTCCGTGTTGAACGTCTTCGACTTGTCCATCACGGTCATCGTCTTGGCGGCTTCGCGCACTTCGCGAAGGCCCTCGACCGCGCGACTGAGTTCGTCTTCTTTGCGGAAGATGAAGACGTTGTCCGACATGACGGCGTTCATCTTCTTGCGGACCGCCGAGTGGCGCTCGCCGCCCGTGCGCGCGAGGATGCCGTTGATGCGGTCCTGTTCGCTCTTGAGCGTGCGCTCCGACTGCCGGACGCTTCCGACGCTCTTAATGTACTGCACGGCGTGTTTCGCGCTGCGCGCGCCGAAGACGATCGTCTCGAGCAGCGAATTGCCGCCCAGCCGGTTCGCGCCGTGAACGCTCACGCATGCGACCTCGCCCGCGGCGTACACGCCCGGGATGCGCGTCGCGCCGAATTTGTCGGTCTCGATTCCACCCATCGCGTAATGCATACCCGGAAGGATCGGAATCGGCGTGTCGATCGCATCCTTGCCCGTCGCGTCGAGCGCGAGTTCGCGAATCTGCGGTAGGCGCTCGAGAATCTTTTCGCGGCCGAGGTGGCGCAGGTCGAGCAGCACGCAGCCGTCGATGCCGCGGCCCTCGAGGATCTCCGTCCATTCCGCGCGCGAGACGACGTCGCGGGAAGCGAGCTCTCCCTTGTTCGGCGCGTACTTGAACATGAAGCGCTCCCCCTCGCTATTGAGCAGGTAGGCACCCTCGCCGCGCGCCGCTTCCGAAAGAAGCACGCCGTTCTCTTTGAGCGAGGTGGGATGGAACTGAACGAACTCCATGTCCATCAGCGGAATGCCGGCGCGATACGCGATCGCCATGCCGTCGCCCGTCGACGCGTAACCGTTGGTCGTCTTGGCGTAGACACGTCCGAGGCCGCCAGTCGCGAAGATCGTGGCCTTCGCCGTGACGAGTTCGAGTTCGCCCGTGCGCATGTTGTACGCGACCACGCCCGTACCGACGCCGTCCTCGACGCAGAGGGCGGTCGCGAAATACTCTTCGTAGACCTTGACCTTGAAGCGCTCGAGTTGCTCCCACAGCGTGTGCAGGATCACGAGACCCGTGACGTCCGCCGAGTAGCACGTGCGCGGCGACCCGGCGCCGCCGAATGGGCGCTGCGCGATCCGGCCGTCCGGCATGCGCGAGAAGATGCACCCGCGATGCTCGAGCCAGACGATCTGGCGCGGGGCGTCTTCGGCCATCGCCTCGATCGAGTCTTGGTCGCCGAGGTAGTCCGAGCCCTTGACGCAGTCGAAGGCGTGGTTCTCCGGGGAATCGTCCTCACGGTTGCCGAGCGCGGCGTTGATGCCGCCTTGTGCCGCTCCGGAGTGGCTCCGGACCGGGTGCATCTTCGAAACGATCGCCACGTCGGCTCCGCCCTCGGCGGCTTCGACGGCCGCACGCATTCCAGCGAGCCCGCCGCCGACGACCACGACATCGTGTTTGATCAAGCGTTACGCCCCTCAACGGTCATGAAACTTCTTTTCATTGTATAGCATCGCGGTTGGCGCTTCCAAAGGACCAACGTCGCACGCTCGTTCGACGCCTGAGGGAGGCGATTCCGTCCCGCCGGGACGGAGAAAGTGCTAGTTCGTCTTGGCCGGCTCGAAATCGAGCGCCAGCGAGTTCATGCAGAACCGCTGTCCGGTCGGCGCCGGTCCGTCGTCGAAGACGTGCCCGAGATGCGAGTCGCAGGCCGCGCAGCGAACCTCGGTCCGCCGCATGCCGTGCGAGTTGTCGTCGATCAGACGTACGTTCTGCGCGTCTTTGGGCGCGAAAAAGCTCGGCCATCCGCTGCCGCTTTCGTACTTCGTGTCCGAGGTGAAGAGCTCTGCGCCGCAGCCGCCGCAACGGTACGTGCCGTCGGCATGGTTGTGGTACAGTGCGCCGCTGAACGCGGGTTCCGTTCCCGCTTGGCGGAGAACCGCATAACGGCTCGGGTCGAGTTCCTTACGCCATTCGGCGTCGGTTTTTTCTACACGCTGCATATCTGCTAAGACCCACGCCCGGGTGCAAACGTGGCAGGCCATGCACAAGGGCGCGGGCGGCGCTCCCGGAATCTCGAACCTTCCGCCGTACCGCTTACCAGAGGACGTACCAGACCCGCGTGAGTTCCTTCGTTCACCTTCACGTCCACAGCGAGTACTCGCTGCTCGACGGCGCGTGTCGCGTCGACGATCTGTGCCGGCGCGCGGCGGAGGGCGGAGCTCCCGGCGTCGCGCTGACCGACCACGGCGTGATGTTCGGAGCGATGGAGTTCTACTACGCGGCGCGCGACGTGCGGCTCACGCCGATCGTCGGGTGCGAGGCGTACATCGCGCCGCGCGGCCGCTTCGATAAGACCGTGCGCGACGAAGCGCACGTCACGTTGCTGGCGGCCGATCTCGTCGGGTATCGGAACCTCGTCGCCCTGATTTCCAAAGGCTTTCTCGAGGGATACTATTACAAGCCGCGCATCGACATGGATCTGCTCGCGAAGCATCACGACGGGCTGATCGTGCTCTCCGGCTGCATGTCGTCGCTCTGCGCGCAACCACTCTTGCGCGACGATTACGCCGGCGCGAAGAAGGCCGCGCAGTCGTTCGTCGATATCTTCGGCGACCGGTTCTACATGGAGATCATGCGGCACGGTATCCCCGAACAGGACATCGTCAACACCGGCCTGATCAAGCTCGCGCGGGAGATGCAGATTCCGCTCGTCGCGACGAACGATTCGCATTATCTCAACCGCGCCGACGCACGAGCTCACGACGTGCTGCTCTGCATCGGAACGGGCAAAACGGTTCAAGACACCAGCCGCATGAAGTTCATGACGGACGAGTTCTACGTGAAATCGTCCGACGAGATGCGCGAGCTCTTCGCGGACGTGCCGGATGCCTGCGACAACACGCTCGAGATCGCAAAGCGCATCGATATTAAGATTCCCGAGAAGCAATTCAACATCCCGATCTACCCGGTTCCCGAGCCCGAGGGTGGCGTCGGGTTGTTCGGGGTGCAGAATCCCGAAGAGTACCTGCGCGATATTTGCGAGGCCGGCCTCGTGGCCCGGTACGGCGCCGAGCGGGCTGCGAACGATACGGTGTTACGCGAGCGCCTCGACTACGAACTCGGCGTGATCAACAAGATGGGGTTCCCATCGTACTTCCTGATCGTTTGGGACTTCATCAAATACGCGCGGGACCGGGATATCCCGGTGGGTCCCGGCCGTGGTTCCGCGGTCGGCTCGCTCGTGTCGTACGTCCTGCGGATCACCGACCTCGATCCGATCAAATTCGACCTGATCTTCGAGCGATTCTTGAACCCCGACCGTATCTCGATGCCCGATATCGACACGGACTTCTGCGTCGAACGGCGCGACGAAGTGATCGCATACGTTACGGAAAAGTACGGTACCGATCACGTCGCGCAGATCGTAACGTTCGGAACCATGGCTGCGCGGGCGGCCGTGCGCGACGCGGGTCGCGCGCTCGGCGTGCCGCTCTCCGACGTCGACCGCGTCGCGAAGTTGATTCCGTCGGGGCCGGGCGGTCTTTCCATCGAGCAGGCGTTGGCGCAAATTCCTGAGTTGCGCGGGCTCTACGATTCGGCGCCGCACATGCGCCAGTTGCTCGATACGGCGAAATCGATCGAAGGACTTGCGCGCCACGCGTCGACCCACGCTGCGGGCGTCGTGATCTCGAAGGACCCGCTCGTCGACATCACGCCGCTCATCAAACTGGGCGACGACGATGTGAACACGCAGTACGACATGGGCTGGGTCGAGCGCATCGGCTTGCTCAAGATGGACTTCCTCGGCCTTCGCAATCTCACGGTGATGAAGAAGGCCGAAGACGAGATCAAGCGCGTCGAGAAGCCCGACTTCGATCTCGCGCGCATCCCCGACGACGACACGCGCACCTTCGAGATGCTGAGCCGCGGCGAAACGACCGGCGTCTTCCAATTGGAATCCGACGGTATGCGGCGCGTCGTCACGGAGTTGCGTCCGAGTTCGCTCGACGATATCATCGCGCTCGTCGCGCTGTACCGCCCGGGCCCGATGGAGTGGATCCCGCTCTACATCAGCAATAAACACGGCCGCACGAAGCTGACGTACCTGCACCCGAAGCTCGAACCGATTCTCGCTCCGACGTATGCCGTGGCATGCTACCAAGAACAAATCATGTCGATCGCTCGTGACGTTGCCGGTTTTACGATGGGTGAAGCCGACGAGCTGCGCAAGGTCATGGGCAAGAAACAAAAAGATAAAGTGCCGATCTATCGCGAGAAATTCGTGAACGGCGCCGTCGCGACGCTCGGAATCACCGAGAAGCTGGCGTCTGATATTTTCGCGTTCGTCGAACCCTTTGCTGGATATGGATTTAACAAATCCCACGCGGTTGCATACGGGTGGATCGCCTATCAGACGGCGTATCTCAAAGCGAACCACCCGCGGGCGTATCTCGCCGCGCTGATGACGTCGGTAAAAGATAAGACTGACAAACTCGTCGAGTATATCGACGATGCGAAGAAGACCGGTATCCCGGTGTTGCCACCGGATGTGAACGAGTCCCTTACCGATTTCACCGTCGTTGGGGACGAGATCCGGTTCGGACTCGCCGCCATTAAAGGCGTTGGTGAAGGCGCGGTCCGCGCGATCATCGATGCGCGCGAACGAGATGGTCGCTTCGTCGATCTCTTCGACTTCGTCAAACGCGTCGATCTCAAGATGCTCAACCGTAAGGTGTTTGAGGCGCTCATCAAGTGCGGTGCGCTCGATACGCTACCTGGTAATCGCGCGCAGAAACTCGATGCGCTCGACGTCGCTCTCGAGGTCGCCACGCGCGCCGCGAGAGATCGCGATTCCGGTCAGGTCTCATTGTTCGGCGACGTCTCCGCCGCGCACGAGGAACTCAAGCCGCAGCTACGGCAGCTTGCGCCGCCACCGGTGCTCGAAGCGCTGACGTGGGAGAAGGAGACGCTCGGCATTTTCGTCTCCGGCCACCCACTCGCCGATGTTGCCGACGCGCTCGCGCGCGGCGGAGCCGTCGCGGTCAAAGATCTTCGCGCGCGTGAGGACGACGAGTTCGTCACGGTGGCCGGCATGATCACCGCCGTTCGCCGCACGATGACGAAGGCGCAGCAGCAGATGCTGATCGCGACCATCGAGGATATGACCGGAAGCGTCGAGTGCGTGGTGTTCCCGAAGTCGTATGCGATGCTACAGGGAACGTTCGTGCCCGACGCGATCGTGACGATTCGCGGCCGCGTGCGTTTCCGAGAGCGCCGTGGCTCGGTGCCGGGCGACGAAGCGCCGGTCGAGGTCTCCGTGACGGTGAACGAAGCGAACACCTACGAGCGCACACAAGCGCCGCCCGCGCCGCTCGGTTGGCACGTCACGGCGCAGAACGTGAAAGAGATCGATGCCCTCGCGCGGCTTCTCGAGGAGTCACCCGGCACCGTGCCCGTGATCCTTCACGTGGGCGAGGAGTCCGAGCGGATGCCGCGGGGGATCTCGAACAGCGTGTACGTCAAGAACGAGCTCGAATCGATCTTCGGCGGCTCGCGCGTGTGGGAAGCCCCGTTCGGTCGGGCGTAGCCAGGCGATATGCGACTGCCTCCCGGGACGCGCGACTGGTTGCCGGCCGACCTGCGGCGCAAGCGCGCCGTCGAAAGCGAGCTACGTGCCGTCTTCGAGCGGTGGGCGTATGCCGAGGTCCAGACCCCGTATTTCGAGCGCTTCGACGCGCTCGAGGCCGGCCTCGGGGACGACGTGGCGAGCCGGCTCTTTCTGTTCGCTGACCGGGGCGGCACGCAAATCGCGCTCCGTCCGGAGATGACGACGCCCGTCGCACGACTGGTCTCCACGCGGATGCGCAACGCACACCTGCCGCTGCGCCTCTCGTACGTGGCGCCGGCGTACCGCTACGAAGATCCGCAAGAAGGCCGCATGCGCGAGATGACGCAGGCGGGTCTCGAATTGATCGGACCCTCGAGCCTCGATGCGGACGCCGAGAGCCTCTTTACCGCAATCGAAGCGCTCGATTCGCTCGGGCTCTCGGACGCGCTCTTCGATATCAACCACGCTGCCATCGTCGACGGCGTGCTGGCGGGCCTCGAACTCGACGAGCGCGGGATCGCCGAGGCGAAGAAGTTGATCGCCGGCCGCAACATCGTCGACCTCCGCGCGCGGCTTTGTGGGGCGGGCGCTCCGGACTCCGTCGAGGCGATCGTCGAACTCGCGATGACGCGCGGTCGCGACGACGTGCTCGCGACCGCGAAACGACTCTGCCACACCGACGCGGGCCTCGCGGGCATCGAACGACTCCGAGCAGTCCTCGCACGCGCGCTCGAACTCGGCCACGGCAACCGCATCAACGTCGACTTCGCGCTCCTACGCGACGTGTCGTACTACACCGGCTTTATCTTCGAAGGGTTCGCGAGCGAAGTCGGCTTCGCGCTCTGCGGCGGCGGGCGATACGACGCGCTGTTGCCGCGTTTCGGATTCGATGCGGGAGCCGTCGGATGGTCGCTCTTCGTCGAGCGCATCCTGATCGCGCTCGAACGCCGGCACAGCACGCGCTTCGGTGCGGCGCCCGCGATCGACGTGCTCGTGAGCGGCTCCGATATCGTCGCGGCGCGGGAACGCGCGGCGGGTCGCACCGTGCGCATCGATTTCGATCGGCGTGACGAGGCCGAACTCGTGCGCGAAGCGGTCGCGCAGCACATCCCGCGCGTGGTGATCGCGAAGAACGGCGACGTTCGCGAGATCGAGGTCACGTGGTGAACGGCCGTGCCGAACGCTTGACGATCGCCGTGCCGAAGGGCGCGCTCTACGATGGCTCCGCAGCCGTTCTGCGCGCCGCCGGAATCGACGTCCCGGTCGATCCCGCGCGCAAACTCGCGATCGAGACGGGCGACGGATCGACGGTTCTCTTTTTGCGACCGACCGACGTGCCGGCATACGTCGAGTTCGGCGCGGCCGATTGCGGGATCGTGGGCGCCGACGTGCTGTGGGAGACGGAGCGCACGGTGTGCGAGCTCGCGGACCTCGGATTCGGTGCGTGTCGCCTCGTCGTCGCCGCACGTCGTACGGATCGGTATCACGAAGGCGCGCAACTCCCGACGTTTCTCCGCGTGGCGACGAAGTTTCAGAAGAGCGCGGATGCGTTCTTCGCGGAGCGCGACCTCCCGGTCGAGATCATCAAGCTGCACGGGTCCGTCGAACTCGCGCCGCTCGTCGGGCTTGCCGATATGATCGTCGACTTGGTCGCAACCGGCACGACGCTCCGCGAGCACGATCTCGTCGTGGTCCACGAAATCGGTGCCTCGACGGCGCGGTTCGTCGTGAACCCCGTGCGCTTCCGCGCGAAGTATGCGGCGATCACCGCGCTCCTGACACGTTTGCGCGAACCGGAACGCGTATGATCGCGATCGTCGAGGCATCGGATCGTGCCGCACTCGCCGGCCTCTACGCGGGTGGCTGGTCGCCGTCGGACGCGCTCGTGGATACGGTGCGCGATATCTTGCGCGACGTGCGCGCGCGCGGCGATGACGCCGTGCTCGACTATACGCGGCGCTGGGACGATCCGAGCGCGACGATCGACGGCCTTCGCGTCGCGATTCCGACGCTCGAAGCCGCACGCGCGCTCGTACCCGCTGAAATTGCGGACGGTCTGACCCTCGCGCACGCACGCGTCACGGCATTCCACGAACGCCAGCGGGCGCACGATCTGCAGACGCGCGAGGATGACGGGACGATTACCGCGCTGCTCGTGCGGCCGTTCGGTGCGATCGGTGCGTACGTCCCCGGTGGCAGCGCCGTGTTGCCGTCGTCGGTCCTGATGACGGTCGTGCCCGCGAAGATCGCGGGCGTCCCGCGTATCGCCGTCGCTTCGCCGCCCCAGCGCGACGGCACGACGCATCCGGCGATCCTCTTCGCGTGCGCGCTCTGCGGTGTCGACGAGCTCTATGCCGTCGGCGGCGCGCAAGCGATTGCGGCGCTCGCGTACGGCACGCAAACGATCGCCGGCGTCGACAAGATCGTCGGGCCCGGCAACGCGTTCGTGACGGAAGCCAAACGTCAGGTCTTCGGAACCTGCGGGATCGATGGGCTCGCCGGGCCCTCCGAGGTCCTCGTCGTCGCCGATGCGTCCGCGCGACCCGATTACGTCGCGGGCGAGCTTTGCGCGCAAGCCGAACACGATCCGGAGGCGCGGGTCGCGGCGGTTAGCGACGACCGTGGGTTGCTCGAGGCCGTTGCGACGCTGCTCGCCGGGGACTTCGCAACCGCGCCGGGGCGATCCGCAATCGTCGAGCGCGTATTGCGCGATCGCGCGTATCTGATCCACGCGCGGGATCGCGACGAGATCCTCGACGTCATCGATCGCTTCGCGCCCGAACATCTGTCCATTCAAACGCGCGACCCGTGGTCGCTCGTGCCGGACGTGCGCCGCGCGGGCGCGCTCTTTCTCGGCGACGATACGCCGGTTGCCGCGGGCGATTACATCGCCGGAAGCAACCACGTGCTCCCGACCTCCGGTGCCGGCCGTTTTTCGTCGGGCTTGCACACGGCGGACTTCTACCGAACGATGTCGCTCGTGGAAAATAGCCGCGCGCGCATGCGATCCGATGCGGCGCCGCTCGCCGCACTCGCCGATTTCGAAGGCCTGCCCGCTCACGCGAGAACGGCTCGCCTGCGGGCGTAAGCGCCTCCGAGCGGCAGGCACACGCGCACGCGCGCGATAAGGTTGCCTCCGATGCCGCTGCTCGCACCGCTTCTGCTCGCCGTCGATCTCGACGGCACGCTCGTCGAACCGCGCAAGCCCGTCCGTCAAGCCGTCATCGACGCCGTGAATCGCGCGCAAGCCGTCGGCGTTCGCGCGACGATCGTCACCGGGCGTATGTACGTCGGCGCGAAACCGTTTGCCGACGCGCTCTCGCTCGACGGGCCGATCGTCCTCTATCAGGGAGCGGTGCTCGCCGACGCCCGGACGGGCCGTTTCGAACGCGAAGTTTCGATGCCGAACGCCGTCGCGCTACGCATTTATGCGGCAGCGAAGGAGCGCGGGCTCCACGTGCAGTTCTATCGCGACGACAAATTCTACGTCGAGAACGACAACGCGTACGCGCAGCTCTACGCGCGGACGTCGGGAACGCAACCGGTCGTCGTCCCATCGCTACCGGCCGAATTTGCCGGGCGCGATAGCACGAAGGTCAACGTCGTGACGGATCCGGACAAGACGCCGGAGGTGCTCGCCTTGATGGAGCGCGTCTGCGGTCCCGACGCGTACGTGACGCGTTCCAATCCCGAGTTCGTCGAGATGCTCAACCCGGCGGTCGACAAGGGCGTCGCGCTCCGCCTCGTCGCGGAAGGCTTCGGAATTCCGATGGATCGCGTGATGGCGATCGGAGACTCGTACAACGATCTTCCGCTGTTGCGCGCCGCGGGATTTGCGGTCGCGATGGGTTCCGCACCGGACGAGCTCAAAGCGGAAGCCGACGCGGTCGTGGGCGACGTCGAACACGACGGCGTTGCGGAAGCGATCGAACGTTTCGTCTTGCATACGACCGAGGGCGAGCGCGCCGCCGGGTGAGAGCTGCGCCACGCGCGCGCCACAAGCGCCGATCGAGACCGTCGCTGCGGACGAGGATCCGCACGTTTTGGTTGCTCGGGCTTTTCGTCATCGCGGCGGGCGTGTGGGGCGGGTGGACGCTCGCGACGTTACCCGCATTCCATCTGCACGATCTCGCCGTAACGGGAGCGACGCGCGTCACGCGCGACGAGATCGTCGCGCGCGCCTCGATCGACCCGCACGCAAACGTCTGGCTTCTGGATCGTGGGGCGATCGAGCGGCGCATTGAAACGATTCCCTTCGTTCGCACGGCGACCGTCCATCGGGAACCGCTCGCAAACGTGTGGATCGATGTCGACGAGCGTAAGCCCGACGCGTGCGTGCGCGACGCCGCGGGTCACGAGTCGCTCGTCGATGACGACCTGCGCGTCTTGACGCGCACGTGTGCGAGCGACGCCGAGGTGACGTACGCCGTGCGCGGCATCATCGATGCGCCGCCCGGCACCTTCTTGAGCGATCCCGAACTGCGAGCTCTGCAAGCGGACGCGCACGCCCTCGCGGCGACCGGTCATCGGTATCGCTCGTTCTCCCACGATGCGTACGGAGAACTCGATGCCGTGATGCTGAGCGGTATCGACGTGCGCTTCGGCGACGACGACGACCTCGGCCGCAAGGAGCGGTTGATCGGCCCGATCCTCGCCGAGATCGGTCCGCGGCTCGGCAACGTTCGCAGTCTCGATGTCCGCGCTCCGTCGACACCCGTCGTCGAGTTCTGGAAATAGGCACCGCCGGGGCGGGCGCGGCTCGAAAACCACAATATATACAAGGACTCCACAGCTCGACCCCAACATATAGGGGCATGCCCGACATCGTTCCCACACGGCCGATCGGTCGCGCCGCTTGACGAAGACGTCGTGGGGAACGACCATCGCCGGCCTCGATATCGGGACGACGAAGACGTGCGCGGTCGTCGCGACGTCGACGCCCCAGGGGCTCGACATCATCGGCGTCGGTGAAGCTCCGTGTGCCGGCCTGCGTAAGGGCGTGATCACCGATCTCGAGGAGACGGTTCGCTCGATCGAAGCCGCGACCGAAAAAGCCGAGCGCATGGCCGGCGTGCACATTTCTCACGTCTACGTGGGCGTCACGGGCGAGCACGTGCAGAGCACGAACAATCGCGGCGTCGTCGCCATCTCGGGCGAGGATCGCGAGGTCGTGCGCGCCGACGTTAAACGCGTCGTCGAAGCCTCGAAGCTGATCGACGTCGGCGCCGATCGTCAGATCATCCACGCGTTGCCGCGGCACTACACGGTCGACGGCCACGACGGCGTGACCGATCCCATCGGCATGAGCGGCGCGCGTCTCGAAGTGGACACGCACATCATCACCGGCGGCAACTCGTTCATCACGAACGTTCTCAAGTGCGTCCATCGCGCGGGACTCGAACCGGCGGGCATCGTGTTCGAGCCGCTCGCCTCGTCGGCCGCGACGTTGCTCGCGGAAGAGAAACACGTCGGCGTGTTGCTACTCGATATCGGCGGCGGAACGACCGATCTCGCCGTTTACTCGGCGGGCGGCGCGATTCTCACGGCAACGATTCCCGTCGGCGGAAATATTTTGACGAACGACATCGCGCTCGGCCTCAAAACGACGTTCTCCGATGCGGAGCTCGTGAAACGCACGATTGCGTCGGCGATGCCGGATGAGACGGGTGAGGAATTCACCGTCAAAACGCTCGACGGCCGCACGTCGGGATCGATCTCGCGCACGCAACTGCGCTCGATCGTCGCTCCGCGCTTGCTCGAGATCTTTCGGTTAGCGAAAGCGCAACTCGCGCGACTCCCGCGCGACGTGATTATGGCGGAAGTCGTGCTCACGGGCGGCGGCGCGCACCTCGCGGGGATCGAGCAAGCTGCCTCGGACTTCTTCGGTATGCCGGCACGCGTCGGCGTGCCGACGTCCATCGGAGGTCTCACCGATGCCGTCAAACAACCGGAGTTCGCGACCGCCGTCGGCCTCGTACTCTTCGGACCAAAAGGCGACGGCGCGATCTGGCATAACGGCAAGACGAAAACGATCTTCGGGAAAGTCGCCGGATGGTTCGGCGATTTATGGAACTAGCACCGACGCCGAGCGCACCAGCAGCATACAGCTCTCGCTCTTTACGGAGATATTGATGGCCGAATCGAAACGATACAATCCCGAACATGCTGCGACGATCAAGGTCGTGGGCATCGGTGGTGGCGGCTGCAACGCCGTCAACCGGATGATCGAAGCCGGGCTCACGAACGTCGAATTTTACGCCGTCAACACGGACGTTCAGGCGCTGCGCAACGTCGCGACCGGGAATACGGTGCAGATCGGCAACGGGAAGACGCGCGGCCTCGGCGCCGGAGCGAACCCCGATGCCGGACGCGAAGCGGCCGAGGAGTCACGCGAGGATCTCGCGATGGTGCTCGACGGTGCGGATCTCGTGTTCATCACCGCCGGCATGGGTGGCGGCACGGGAACGGGCGCCGCGCCGATCGTTGCGGAACTGGCGCGCGAATCCGGCGCGCTGACGGTCGCCGTCGTAACGAAGCCCTTTTCGTTCGAGGGCCGCAAGCGTATGTTGCTCGCGGAGCGCGGCATCGCCGACCTCGAACAAAAGGTCGATACGCTCATCACGATTCCGAACGAGCGCATCCTGCAGATCATCGAGAAGCGTACCCCGCTGCAAGAGGCGTTCGCGTATGCCGACGACGTGCTGCGTCAAGGCATTCAGGGCATCTCGGATCTGATCACGCAGCCCGGCCTGATCAACCTCGATTTCGCCGACGTCAAGACGATTCTGACGGACGCCGGCTCGGCGATGATGGGGATCGGTGAAGGAACGGGCGAGCACCGCGCGGCCGACGCCGCGCAGAAGGCGATCGCATCGCCGCTGCTCGAGACCACGATCGAGGGCGCGCGCGGCGTGATCTTCAACATCACGGGTGGCCCGGATCTCGCGATGTACGAGGTCAACGAGGCGGCCGAAATGATTTCGCGCGCGGTCGATTCGGACGCGCAGATCATCTTCGGCGCTTCGATCGATCCGGCGATGAAGGAGAAGGTTCGCATCACCGTGCTCGCCGCCGGCTTCGGCGGGCGCCGCGCGTACGATCCGGCGGCGACCGGCTTTAACTTCGAGCAGAAGTTCGACAAGGTCGCTCCGGTCAACATGGACGACATCGAAGTCCCGGCATTCCTGCGCTACCGTAGCTGAACCGAACGTCGGCCGTGTCGCTCGGCGTGGCGGCGGGGATGTGGATCCTCGCCGTCATTCCGCTCGGCACGGCCTATCTGCAGGCCGCGACGGACCTGCGGACCTACGTGTCGGATCCCACGTGCACGCTCGGAATCGCGGCGCCGCCGAGCGATTCCGGCGGCTGCGGTGTCGGCATCGTGACGGTGGGCGGCGCGCGCGAGACGGCGCTCGGCGACGCGCTGTCGTTGAAGTTTGCCGACGGCGCGCGGCGCGAGGTTCGCGTCTCACCAAAGGCGTTCGCGCTGTTTCGCGCGCCGGGCACGCTCGCGTTCGTCCAGATGCGGCGTTCGCGCATCACGCTCGTCGGCGACGAGCGGTACGTCGACGTGACCGATGACAACCCGACGCGGCGGATCGCGGGCGCCCGCGGCGCGGCGCTCGTCGCGCTCTGCGGCGCGCTCGGCATGAGCGCCGTCGCACTCGTCGCGTTGCGACGGGACGCGCGCGTCGGCCGTGCGAACGAGGGCGTATGACCACGATCGAGGCCATCGTTCCCGACGTTGCCGAACGCGCGATCGCGATTCGACGGGAGATCCACCGCTTTCCGGAACTCGGCTTCGAAGAGGAGCGCACCGCGTCCATCGTCGAGCGCGAACTCGACGACCTCGGCATCGAACATCGACGGATCGCGAAGACGGGCGTGGTCGGGATCGTGCGCGGCGCGTTGCCCGGGAAGGTCGCGGGGCTGCGCGCCGATATGGACGCCCTACCGCTCGACGAGCGTTCGGGGGAATCGTTTAGTTCTGAAGTTCCCGGAAAGATGCACGCGTGCGGGCACGACGCGCACACGGCGATGCTGCTCGGGGCGGCACGCGTGCTTCAAGCGGATCGCGCGAACCTGCACGGCACGACGGTTCTCTTGTTCCAGCCCGCGGAAGAAGGCCCGGGCGGCGCGCTCCCGATGATCGAGGCGGGCGCGATGGACGATCCGAAGATCGACGCGGTCGCGATGCTGCACGTCGACGTGCGGCTCGCGACGGGCGAAGTCGGATTCATCGCGGGCGCGTGCAACGCCGCGGCCGACGAATTTCACATCACGATTACGGGCGTCGGCGGGCACGGCGCGTCGCCGCATACGGCCGTCGATACGATCCCCTGTGCGGCCGCGACCGTGCTCGCGCTGCAGAACATCGCCGCGCGCGAGACCGATCCCCTGAAAACGATCGTCGTCACGATCGGCACGATCGAGGGCGGATACCGCAATAACATCATTGCGGATCGCGTGCACATGTCGGGCACGTTTCGCACGCAAGACGCGCAGATTCGTGCCGAAATCGAAGGGCGCGCGCGGCGTATCGTCGAGAACGTTGCGGCTGCGTACGGCGCCTCCGCGACGCTCGAGGTGATCTGGGGCTATCCCGCCGTGATCAACGACGCGCAGCTCGCGAGCACGTTTCGCTCCTATCTCGCGACGGAGACGACGCTGCGCGTTACGAGTCCGGCGCCGACGATGGGGGCCGAAGATTTTGCCTACTTTGCCGAACGAGCTCCGGGGCTGTTGATCCGCCACGGAATCCGCAGCGAAGCGGCGGGCTCGGTGCATCCGGGCCACAGCGCGCTCTTCCGGGTCGATGAAGACGCGCTCGCCTACGGTATCGCGGCGCTCGTCGCGTTCGCCCGAGGCGTCGGAGCCGGCGTCGTTTCGGGGGGTCTCGCGGCACCGTAGCCGACCTCACATTCGCGGCCGACCTCGAACGAATATCCTTCCGAAAGACACTCTGCCGGAAAGGGATTCGATGCACGCCGCGACGCCTCGCAAGAAGGTCAACCCCGAACAGCTGCTCCGCGCGGAACGCGACCTCGGCCTCATCGCGGCCTATCGCGCGGGACGACGCGAGGCGTTCGACGAGCTCGTCGCGGCCTACGATCAGCACGTGCGCCGGATCCTCGCGCAACTCAGCGTCTCCTCGGGCGACGTGGAAGATCTCGCGCAGGAAGTCTTTCTGCGGATCTTCCGTAACCTTCACCGGTTTCGCGGGCAGTCGTCGTTCTATACGTGGCTCTATCGCATCACGGTCAACGTGTTCTTCGATCACAACAAGAAACGCAAGCGAGCCGACGTGCGCCTCGCCCGCCTGCAGAGCGCGTTCGTCGACGTGACCAACGTGCGCCACGACTTCGAGGACCCGTATTACGCGACGCACAACGCGCTGACGCGCGACGAGTTCTGGAAGGCAATCGAGGCGCTTCCGGAAGCGTTCCGAACCGTCGTCGCGATGCGCGAGGTCGACGATCTCTCGTACGAAGAAATCGCCGTCGCGACGGGCATCTCGATCGGCACCGTCCGCTCGCGGCTCTCACGGGCGCGCACCCGTCTCAAGGAGCTTCTACGACCCGTGTTGCTCGCGAGCGCCGCGTAGCGCTCGCGGGAGCTTATCCACAGCACTCCACAGGAGTAGCACAGGTTGTGCTCATCCGGTTCGCCACCCACTAGGGATAGTGGTGCGCGACGAGGTCCCGGCGCTCCCATAGCGAAGGGCGCTGGTCATGCTCGCAACTTCGAGATCCGCGGAGCGACTCTCGCCGAGTGCGCTCCACTGCAGTCAGGACCTCGCCAGCACGCCGGAGACGGCGTTCGCGCTGATCTGCGAGGTCGAGAAGTGGCCCGTATGGCTCTCGTGCCTGCGCAGCGCGCGGCTGCTCGAGCCGGAGCGCCCGTTCGGCATCGGGAGCGAAGTGGCGCTTCGCGGGAAACTGGCGGGCGACGAAGAGGAACTCTACGAGGTCGATCAGTTTCTCGAGGGGCACATCGTCTCGCTCGTCGGCGCCTATTCGATCCGCCGCCGGATCGACTTCCGAATCGAGCGCAAGAGCGACCGCTCGAAGCTGGTTGTCCGGCTCGATTATCCTTCGTACGGCGGCGCGCTCGGGGCCCTGATCGACCGCATGACCGCCCGTCGCCGGTTAGATCGGGCGCTCGTCGACTCGCTCGTCCACTTCAAAGGTCTCGTCGAATTCCAGCGCGCAGCACCCGATGAGTTGCTGGCCGACTTCTGATTAGCAGTCGTTGACTGCGTGTGCTAAGTCCGCGTATACTGTAGCTTGTTTCGATAGCCACCGACCCGGGAGAAAAGTTTGCCGATCTACGAGTATCAGTGCGAAAAATGTGGGACCGTTACCGACATCAAGCACGGATTCAAAGAGACGACGAGCGAGGCGTGCCCCAAGTGCGGCGGGACGCTGAAGCGTCTGTTCAACGCTGCCGGAATCGTCTTCAAGGGTTCCGGATTTTACGTGAACGACTCGCGGAAGCCGTCGTCCGGCGGCGAGTCCAAGGCCGAAGCCTCCGCTCCGAAGACGGATGGCGGCGGTAAGAGCGACGCCGCCGCGTAGTTGACGCTTCCCACGCACGTCGGCCTCTGGCTCCTCGCGCTCTTCGCCATTCTCGGCGTCGTGTGCGTGGTCGTCGGTTTGTGGCGTCTCGCCCGCGCCGGGCTCGCGCTCAAGAACCGCCTCGAGGCGTACGCCGATCTGCCGCTGCGGCTCGATATCGCGCTCGCGCAGCGCCGTATCGCGCTTGCGGAACGCCGTATCGAAACCGTTCCCGTGCTCGTGTCGCGAGCGGACCGCGCGTACCGGCAAATCGATTCGGCACGGCAGCGCGTGTTGTTGACGGGATCGACGTTATTTCGCGCGATCACCCGGCCGCTTCGGCGACGCGAGCACGGCTAGACCGCTCGCTGCGCGGCCTCCCAGAGTGGGACGAAATCCGGAAAGCTGACGGCGATGCAGTCGGGGTCGTCGATGCCGTGCGGTCCGGTCGGCGCGGCGAGCGCCGCAATCGCCATCGCGATCCGATGATCGTCGTGCGTCGCGAGCGTCCGCTCCGGAACGCGTGCGCCGCCGCCGACGATGTCGAGGCCGTCGGGATATTCTTCGACCGCGATGCCGCAGAAGCGAAGGGTTTCCGCGATCGTCGCGAGCCGGTCCGATTCCTTGCCGCGTAAATCTCCCGCGTCGCGAATCCGCGTCGTGCCCGCGGCATGCGCGGCGACGCATGCGAGGATCGTCACTTCATCGATCGATCGCACCACGAGGTCGCCGTCGAGCGTTACGCCGCGAAGCGGCCGATAGCGCACGCGGACGTCGGCGACGGGTTCGCCATCGAGATCGCGTTCCTCACCGACGGTGACGTCTGCGCCCATCGCGCGAAGCGCGTCGAGAAATCCGATACGCGTTCCGTTGATGCCGACCTCGCGCACGACGACGTCGCTGTCGGGCGTCATCGCCGCACCGGCAAGAAAGAACGCGGCGCCCGAAAAATCGGCGGGCACGCGAATATCGCTCGGCTGGAGCCGACCGGGTTCGAGTTCGACCGTGGTGCCGTCGAATCGAATCGTGCGCCCGAAGCGTCGCAGCATGCGCTCCGTATGGTCGCGTGAGAAGCGGTCGCCCTCGATGCGCACCGTCGCTGTCGCGTCGAGGCTTGCGAGCAAGATCGCCGACTTCACTTGCGCGGATGCGATCTCGAGCGTGAAGTTGCCGCCCGAGGGCGACGTGATTCCGCGAACCGTCGCCGGAAGGCGTCCGTCGTTTGTCGTCACCTCGGCGCCGAGTGCGCGCAGCGGTCGCGCGACGCGTTCCATCGGGCGCCGGCGCAGCGACGCGTCGCCGTCGAAGCGCGCCGTGATTCCGCGACCCGCGCATAGGCCGAGCAGCAATCGCGTGGTGGTGCCCGAGTTGCGCGCGTCGATCGTATCCGCCGGGTCGCGAAGCGCGCCGCCCGCGACCACGAGATCGTCGCCGCGGTCTTCGACATGCGCTCCGAGCGCTCGGATTGCGGCGAGCGTGGCGAGCACGTCGGCACCGCGGTTGAGCGCGGATACGCGCGACGTCCCCGGGGCGGCGGCCGCGATGATGAGCGCGCGATGCGAAATCGATTTGTCGCCCGCCACGCGAACGTCTCCGCGCAAGGGGCCGCGGTCGAACGTCACGGCTCTCGTTTCTCGTCATAGACGTGCGGCAGCGCCGCCCGTTGTTCGATTCTAGGGAAGGTGGGATTCGAACCCACAAGAGCGTAAGCTCAATCGCTTTTGAGGCGATCGCGTAGACCGTTCCGCCACTTCCCCGAAGGTCGACTCGTCGCTTTCGCGCAGCCCGGGCGCGGCCCTTCGTTCGCGCCTCCGCTCGCGCTTCAGGGAAGTCACTCGAGAAAGACGAACGCGCTCCCAGGTTGATAAACGCCCGTTTGTCGTCATTTCTCAATGCGTCGCGCTGGTGGGCCGCGGTTCTGGTGGCCGCCCATCACGTCCGGCACATCGTCCTCGCCGACGCGTCCGACCTCGTTCTGAGCGGTCCGTTCGTGAAGGTGTTCTACTTCATAACGGGTCTCGGTACGCAGGCCGTGATGGTCTTCTTCGTGGTGAGCGGCTATCTCGTCGGCGGCACCGCCATCGCCCGCTTCCGTGCGAACGGCTTCGATCTCGGCGCCTATGCGTCGAGTCGAACGAGCCGTATCTATACCGTGCTCGTACCGGCGCTACTCGTCGGCGGCGCGATCGATTGGATCGGGCTGCATTACGTCAATGCGAGCGGACTCTACACGAACGGCGCCCACAACGCGCGGATCGCCGGTTTCTTTTCGATCGCCGGCAATCTCGACATTCCGACGTTTCTCGGGAATCTCTTCATGCTCGAGAATATCGTCACGCCGCATCTCGGCACGAACAGCCCGCTCTGGAGTCTCGCGTACGAGTGGTGGTACTACTGTCTGTTCGCCGCTGCGATGCTCGCGGCAACGAGCCGAGCTCTCATCTGTCGGACGGTTGCCGGACTCTCTCTCGTTGCGATGGTCGTCTTGCTCCCACACCAATTGGTAGCGTCGATTCTCATCTGGACGATCGGCGTCGGCGCCGCGCTGTACGCGGCCTCGACGCGCTGGAAGCCCGCACCGTGGCTCGGCTATAGCGTGCTCGCGATCGTCCTCGTCGCGATCCGGCTTACGGAACACGGCGCGGTCGCGGCTCACGAAGACTCGATTTCGGGAACCTTCGGGCGCGCCGTCGTCGTCGCGCTCGCGTACGCATTTCTTCTGCTCGCATATCACGAGCCGGGGTCGCCGTTGCCGATGGCCGCCACGAACGAGACCCTTGCGAAGTTCTCGTATACGCTCTACCTCGTGCATTTTCCATTGATCGTTTTTTGCGTGTGCTTTCTGCACGATCGTTTCGGCATCTCGTTCATGCAAGCGCCGAGTTTCGCGAGCATGGGCTACTACGTCGGGCTTCTCGCCTTCGTGATCGCCTATGCGTTTCTATTCTCGCAACTCACGGAACGCCATACGGGGCGCGTTCGAACGGCGTTGGTCGGCGTCGCTCGATTCGTTCGACGGTTCGGGTCGACGCGCATCGCCGCTTCCGGAGACTCCACGAGCTAGCGCTCGTTCTCCGCGCCTTCGTTCGCCAGGTTGCCGGCGGAAACGAGGGCGGCGCGCGCTGCCTCGACGTCGCGCGCGTAGGTGTAGCCGTACCGCATCCGTCGCACGCCGCCGGGCGCGAGCGTGAGACGCGCGACGATGGAGTACCGGCGTTCGAGGATCGTTGCGTCGTCCATATCGGCCGACCGCCACGCGACCGTCACGAGCTCGCGCGTCGCCGTATCGTAGTAGCCGAATGCATTGCCGGAAGCGACGCGTACCGCGGAGCCGGCGACGAACGGCGACGCATCGGGTACGAGAATGCGGCGCGTCGACATATCGATCCCATTCCCGACGGAGAGCGACGTCACGGAGACGGCACGCTGCGTCTCGAGCGTGGCCGAACCGCTCGCAAACGACGCACGCTCGGCGACGTCGAAGGCGTGCGAATTCGGTTCGAGCGCGATCGTTCGTTCGAACGACGCACCGTTCGGTAGCACGTCGGGTGCGTCGTAGCGGACGGTCACGCGTGCGGAGGGGCCGCTCGCATCGATCGTCGCGCGGTACGGCCGGTTGAACGTCCCGGCGGGGAAGTCGTGCGTGTACTTTGCGATACGATCCGTCGTGGAGAGGGGTGGTTCGATCGCGACGTCATCTCGCATCGCACCGACCGACGTGAAGACGCTACGGCCGCTCGCGACGTCCTCGAAGACGAATGCGCGTGCGCCCGCATCCGGTGCCACGACGACGCGAACGATGCCGTTGTCGAGCACCAGTGCCTGCGAGCCGTCGCGGTACACATCGGCCACGTACGCGCTCGCGCCGTTCGGCGCGACGGCACGGAACGGCTCGGTCGAAGCGAGCGGCAATGCGGCGTCGTTGCGAATCGGAAGGACCGGCTCGGGAAGCGACGTCGCCGGCGAAGCCTCCGGGAGGCGCGCCTGCGAGACGTCGTTGGCGCGCTCGATCGTGAGCGAGCGCATCGTGGCCGCATCGAGTATCGCATCGTGCATGCGGCCGCCGAGCCTAACGCGGATGAAGCACGCCGGTGCGTCGCTCGTCGGATCCGTTTCCACGTGAACGGCACCGTTCGCGATCGTCATCGTGCGCGGCATGCACGTGGTAAACGCGAGCCGATCGCTCGGCGCGAACCCGGAGCCGAACGATGAAAGCCGCACGCCGACGGGCACCACGAGCGCGGTATGTTGTGGAATCGTAAACGGCGGCAGCGTGCGTCGCGTGCCGTCGAGAAGCGTGACGGCCGCACCCGCGACCGAGCGCGGTTCGTCGTCATAGTTTAGGACCGTAAGAAAACCGTCGAGCCGGTGCGTCGGATCGTCGGCGAACGTTGCATCGCTCATACCGGCGACCGTCGCGCTCCGGCCGATTGCGGCGAAGGCGCGCGCGAGATCGACGCTCGTTACCGACCCGAGAAGGCCTCCGCCGTGGCGCGCGTATGCTTCGAGCGTCGCCCGGACGGTCGGCGTCGCATTGGCTTCGGTCGTGCCCGTCGGCCAGGGTACGACGAGCAGCGGATACCGCTCGAGCTCCGAACGATCGAGAACGGACGGATCGACGAGCGCGCACGACAGTCTCGCATCGCGACACGCGCGCTGCGCGTCGATCGTCGCGGCTTCCACGTTGCCGAAGAACTCGTTCGTCGCGCGATCGGTGGGTACGCTCGCGCCCAGATACGCGATCGCCGCGTCGTATCGA